>JAABUX010000617.1_pt1 | contig 59090 bp, 59 predicted proteins | sample 5561851 | NCBI WGS metagenome assembly JAABUX01 (sample SAMN10711883, study PRJNA513361) | rock metagenome | isolation source: Antarctica rocks | place: Antarctica: Victoria Land, Richard Nunatak red sandstone | collected 2016-01-03
CGGCGGCGAAGAGATGCGCATGTGCACCTCGGCGGCTCCGGCGGCGCGCACCATCTCGACGATCTTTTTGCTGGTGGTGCCGCGCACGATGCTGTCGTCGACCAGCACGACCCGCTTGCCGTCCAGCACCGCCCGGTTCGCCGAGTGCTTCAGCTTCACGCCCAGATGGCGGATGGTGTCGGTCGGCTCGATGAAGGTGCGCCCGACGTAGTGGTTACGGATGATTCCCAACTCGAACGGGATGTTCGTCGCCGTCGAATACCCCATCGCGGCCGGCACGCCGCTGTCCGGCACCGGCACCACCACGTCGGCGTCACAGTGGCTTTCGCGCGCGAGTTCGGCGCCGATCCGCTTACGTGCCTCGTAGACGGAGTTACCCTCCACTACGCTGTCGGGGCGGCTGAAGTAGACGTATTCGAACAGGCAGAACCGCGACGCCTGCTTGGCGAACGGGCGGATGGAGCGAACGCCGTCGCCATCGATGATGACGATCTCGCCCGGCTCCACATCGCGCACGAACGTCGCCCCGGTGATGTCGAGCGCACACGTCTCGCTGGCCAGGATCCAGCCGCCGAGGCCGCCGTCGGTGCCGGCGAGCTGGCCCAGGATCAGCGGGCGGACGCCGAGCGGGTCGCGGCAGCCCATCAGCCCGTGGTCGGTCAGCGCGATCAGGCTGTACGCCCCGATCACCTGCTTCAGCGCGTCGATCAGGCGGTCCACGACAGTCGAGTAGAGGCTGATGGCGATCAGGTGGATGAACACCTCGCTGTCGGTCGTGCTCTGGAACAGGCAACCCCGTCGGATCAACGCCTTGCGCATCGACACGGCGTTGGTCAGGTTGCCGTTGTGGGCGATCGCCAGGCCGCCGAACTCGAAGTCGCCGTGCAGCGGCTGCACGTTCCGCAGCACGGTGTCGCCGGTGGTGGCGTAGCGGTTGTGGCCGATCGCGGACGTGCCGGGCAGCCCCGCCATCACCCGCGCGTCGGAGAAGTTGTCGCCAACCAGGCCGACGCCCTTGTGACTGCGGAAGTTCTGGCCGTCGTACGCGGTGATGCCGGCGGCGGTCTGGCCCCGGTGTTGCAGCGCGTGCAAGGCAAGTGCTGTGACCGCGGCAGCGTCGGTGCCGTCCCACACGCCGACGACGGCGCATTCCTCGTGCGGCTTGTCTTCGTCGTCATCGAGCATCGGCATCTCCCTCAAGGCGCACCCGTCGCGCCGCCTTGCGGTGGGGGCGGCGCGGCACTTGGCGGCGGCGGCACGGTCAGCCCCCAGTCGGTCGGCAACAGGCTGGCGATCCGGGTTGCCCCGTCATAGGCGAACGGCGTGGTGCGCGCCTGCATCAGCGGCGCCGGCCAGCGATCGGGCACCACCGCCTTGGACAGCCCGATATAGGCGAGCGAGATCAGCACCGCGCCCCGCACCAGCCCGAACACGACGCCGAGCGTGCGGTCGATGCCGCTCAGCGCCGAGACCTCGACGACGTTGGCGATGATGCCGCCGACCACCGAGAGGAACACCAGGGCTACGACGAACACCAACGCGTAGGCGGCGGGCCCGGCGATGTCGGGGTTGGCGATCCACCCGTTCAGCGTCGGCGTCACCGACGGGCCGGCCCAGATCGCGATGACCGCCGCCCCGACCCAGGCGATCACGCTCAGCACCTCGCGCGTAAGCCCGCGCAGCAGACCGAGCAGGGCGGAGAACACGACGATGACGATGGCGGCGATGTCGACCCAGTTCACGGCCGGGTATCTAGCCCGATACGCGGCGCACGCCTATGGCCGCCGGCCGGAACCGTTGAAACGTGCAACCAATTCCGAGAGGTGGCCGGTCTCGCTCAACGCCACGCCGTCCGGTGCCGCCAGCATCCGGTTGCCGCGCGCGACGCGGCGCGGCAGGCAGGCGGCGGTGAACCCCAGTTTTCCGGCCTCCTTCAGCCGCAACTCCGCCTGCGCCACCTGCCGCACCTCGCCCGACAGCCCGACCTCGCCGAAGAACACCATGCCCGGGTCGGTCGGCTGGTCGGCGGCGGCCGACGCGATGGCCGCTGCGATGGCGAGGTCGGCCCCCGGCTCCTGGATGCGCAAGCCCCCGGCGACGTTGAGCCACACGTCGGTCGCCCCGAGCTTGAGGCCGCACCGCGTCTCCAGCACCGCCAGCAGCATCGACAGCCGGCCGCCGTCCCATCCCACCACCGCGCGGCGCGGGCTGCCGCCGGGGTTGGCGGCCAGCAGCGCCTGCACCTCGACCAGTACCGGGCGGCTGCCCTCCATGCCGGCGAACACCGCACTGCCGGAGATGTTGCCGCGCCGCTCGGCCAGGAACAGTGCCGACGGGTTGGCGACCTCGCCCAAGCCCTGCTCGGACATCTCGAACACGCCGATCTCGTCGGTCGCGCCGAACCGGTTCTTGTTGGCGCGCAGGATGCGGAACTGGTGGCCGCGGTCGCCCTCGAAGTGCAGCACCGCGTCGACCATGTGTTCGAGCACGCGTGGCCCGGCGATCGCCCCGTCCTTGGTGACGTGGCCGACCAGCACGAGGGCGAACCCGCGCGCCTTGGCCAGCCGGATCAGCTCGAACGCGCACGCCCGCACCTGGCCGACGCTGCCGGGAGCGCTGTCGAGGCTGTCGAGCCACATCGTCTGGATCGAGTCGATGACGACCATGGCGACGTCCGGCTCGGCCTCGATCCCGGCGGCGATGTCGCGCAGGTTGATCGCGGTCGCGAGCGACAGCGGGGCGGACGCGAGGTCGAGCCGGCGGGCGCGCAGGCGCACCTGCTCGACCGCCTCCTCGCCGGAGATGTAGAGGACGCGTCGGCCGGACTGCGCCATCCGCGCGGCGGCCTGCAGCAGCAGGGTGGATTTGCCGATGCCCGGGTCGCCGGCCAGCAGCACAGCCGAGCCGGGGACCAGCCCGCCGCCCAGCACGCGGTCGAGTTCGGCGATGCCGGTGGCGGCACGGGGCGGTGGCGCGGCAGTCCCGGCCAGCGGCACCAGACCGAGCTTCCGCGTGGCCCCCTTCCGCGCGGGTGCTGCGGCGAGGCCGGGGCCGGCGGGGGAGGCGGCCTCCTCTACGATGGTGTTCCATTCCAGACAATTCTCGCACCGCCCGGACCATTTCGGGGTCACGGCGCCGCAAGACTGGCAAACGAAACGGGCGGCGGACTTAGCCAATACGGGTCGAACCTCTTGCGATGGGCGTGCGTTCAGCGCACGTTGCACCTATGTTGCACACCGAGACAGCGCCCGTCATCGACGCCCTGATGGAGCCAAGTGACGGATCGATCGATCCCGCACGACTCGCCCGAATGCTCCACATGACGATGTCCGATCTCGCAAACCTCGTCAGGTTGCACCGCAACACTTTGGCACGCGCACCCAGCAGCCCGAAGGCGCAGGAGCGTTTGCGAGTGATCGCCCGAGTGTTGGCGGATGCGGCTGACCTGATGGACGGAAACATGGTCCGGACCTGCCTCTGGTTCACCACTCTGCCGCTGTCGGGCTTCGGCGGAAAAACCGCGGCCGACCTGGTGAAATCCGGTAACGAGCGGGCCGTCCACATCCACATCCAGATGTTACGTGATGGCGTTTACGCCTGATACCGATACGCGGGCGGTTTTGGCGAGTGATGTCGCCAACATGGGCGCACTCGCCATTGTCCGGGGTAGGCGCAGCCCGATGGGGCGGTCATTGGAATAGGCGGGGGCAAGGGGCTCTGTATGCCTCGATCGAGTTGTTCACCGCTGTTTCAGAATACCAACAAGTCATTGATGTGAGGCCGGGAACGTTCTTGGCTTTCGATGTGTTTGCCCCGGCGATCCTGGATTTACGCCAGCCGGCAGTGCGGCGAGTGGTTGATGTCTCGGCCGCCGATATGCTGACCGACTGGAAGAACATCGCCTACGATGATGGTGGCGAGCCGCCGACGTGGCGCGCTTGCGATGCGGCGATCGAGGCCGGAGCCGACGGACTGCTGGTGCCGTCGGCGCGCACGCCCGGTGGCACCAACCTGGTATTGTGGCGCTGGAACGACGGCCAGGTTCGCGTCGACGTCCACGACCCAAATCGCGAAATGCCGCAGCCGCCAGAGTAGCCTACCTCCGCAGCTCCATCTCGATCGGTCCCTCGCGCCGCCCGTGGGTGAACTGGTCCACCATCGCGTTGCCGCTCGACAGCAGGTCGGCAGCCCGCCCCGTCCACACCAGCTTGCCCTGGAACAGCATCGCCGCCGTGGTGCCGATCCGCGTGGCGCTCGCCATGTCGTGGGTGATCGCGATCGCCGTCGTGCCGAGCGTCTTCACGACCTCCACGATCAGCCCGTCGATCACCGCACCCATGATCGGGTCGAGCCCGGTGGTCGGCTCGTCGAAGAACAGCACGTCCGGGCGCTGGGCGATGGCGCGGGCCAAGGCCACCCGCTTCTGCATCCCCCCCGACAGTTCGGCCGGCGACAGTTCGCCCACGCTGCCCGCGAGGCCGACCTGGGCCAGCACGCCGGGCGCCTGCCGTTCCGCCTCGGCGCGGGTGATGGCGCGACGGGCGAGAGCGCCGAACATCACGTTCTCCCACACTGGCAGGCTGTCGAACAACGCGCCGGCCTGGAACAGCATGCCGATCCGCGATCGCGCCGCCGCCCGCTCGGTCTCGGGCAGCCTTAGGATGTCGACACCGTCGAACGCGACGCTGCCGCCGTCCGGCTCGATCAAGCCGAGGATACATTTCAGCAACACCGACTTGCCCGACCCGGAGCCGCCGATCACCACCAGTGACGACCCCGCCGGCACGTCGAAGTCGATGCCGTCCAGCACGACCTTGTCGCCGAACCGCTTGCGCAAGCCTCGCACCGAGATCGTGGGGCCGCTCATCGGCTGAAGAACAGTTCGGTCAGCACGTAGTCCATCGCCAGGATCAGCACCGAGGCCGCGACCACGGCGGACGTGGTGGCGTTGCCGACGCCCTGCGCGCCGCCCTTGCTCCGGTAGCCGTTGTAGCAGCCCATCAGCACGATCAGCAGGCCGAACACGGCGGCCTTGGCGAGCCCGCTCAGCACGTCGTTCCACTGCGTGAAGTGCACCGTCTGGGTCAGGTAGATCTGCGGGTCGATCCCGAGTTTGAGCGTCGCGATCAGCGTGCCGCCGGCGACCCCCAGCACGTCGGCCACCACCACCAGCAGCGGCAAGGAGATGACGCCGGCAAGCAGGCGGGGTGCCACCAGATATTTCATCGGGTCGGTCGAGAGCGTGGACAGCGCGTCGATCTGGTCGGTGACGCGCATCGTGCCGATCTCGGCCGCCATCGCGGCACCCACGCGACCGGCCACCATCAGGCCGGCCAGCACCGGCCCGAGCTCGCGCGTGACCGACAGCACGACCAGGTTCGCCACCGCCGACTCGGCCGAGAGGCGGGACAGCCCGGTCGACGCCTGCAACGCCAGCACCATGCCGGTGAACGTGGCCGTCAGCGCCACCACCGGCAGGCTGAAAAACCCGATCTCCAGCAGCGCCCGGCCGAACTCCCTCGCGTAGAACGGCGGGCGAAAAATGTGCGACAGGCCGGAGAGCGCGAACAGCAGGATGCGTCCGGCCGCCGCGCACACATCCAGCGCCACCCGACCGACGGTGGCGACGACGTCCAACGCGGCCGTCACCCGTGGTAGGTCCGGACAATGCGGCGGCCGAGGCGGGTCAGGATTTCGTAGGGCGAGGTGCCGGCGTCGGCCGCGACCCGCTCCACCGGGATGGCGGAGCCGATCAGCTCGACCATGACGCCGGGCCGCACGCCTGGTGCGTCGGTGGCGTCGAACGTGGTGAGGTCCATGGACACACGCCCTACCAGCGGCAGGTCGCAACCGTCAAAGTTTGCCCGTCCCCGGTTGCCCAGCGCGAACGGCCAGCCATCCGCGTAGCCGATGCCGACCGTGGCGATCCGGCTCGGGCGCGCGGCGATCCAGGTCGCGCCGTAGCCGACCCCTTCGCCGGTCGCGATGGTCCGCACCTGCAGCACCCGCGCTGTCAGGCCGGCGACCGGGCGCAGCGGATGTGGGCCGTGGGGCATCGGGTTGATACCGGCCAGCGCCGCGCCGGCGCGGGCGAGGTCACTGGTGAACGCCGGGCCCAGGAACAGGCCCGACGAGTTGGCAAACGTTACCGGCACGCCGGGCAGCAGGGCGAAGGCGGCGTTGAATGCGGTCCGTTGGCCATGGTTGGTCGGTGCGTCCGGCCAGTCCGCGTCGAGCAAATGGGTCATCACATAGCGCACGTCGACGCTGGCGAGCCGGGCCGCGTCACCGGCCAGTGCGGTGAATTCGGCCGGTGGCAAGCCGAGGCGGGCCATGCCGGTGTCGACGTGCAGCAGCGCCGGCAGCGAGCGACCGACCTCGCGGGCGTGGCCGGCCCAGCGATCGACCTCCTCCACACTGCCGAGCACCGGCCAGATGTTAGCTGCGGCGTACAGCGCCTCGTCCCCCGGAAGCAGGCCATTCAGGACGGCAACCATCGCCGTGCCGACGATCGGTCGCAGCGCCAGCGCCTCGCCGAGGTGGGCGACGAAATAATGCCGGCATCCCTCGGCCAGTAACCGCGTGGCGGCCGGCGCCGCGCCCAGCCCATAGAAGTCCGCCTTCACCACGGCCGCGACCGGGCCGCCGGCCTGTGCTGTCAACTCGCGAAAGTTGTGCGCGAGTGCGCCGAGATCGATCGATAGGGCCGCTTGCGGCAGCGGTTCAATCAGCGTCGTGCCCGTGGGTCATGTCGAGATCGGCAAAGCGGGTGAACTCGCCCTCGAAGAACAAGTCGATTTTTCCCGTCGGCCCGTGCCGCTGCTTCTCGATCAGCAACTCGGCGCGGTTGTGGACCTGGTCCATGTCGCGTTGCCACTTCTCGGTCGCAGCGTGGAACTTGTCGTCGCTGTCGAACGCCAGCTGCTTCGGCGCCCGCTGCTGCAGGTAGTATTCGTCGCGGTAGACGAACATCACCATGTCGGCGTCCTGCTCGATGCTGCCCGACTCGCGCAGGTCCGACAGAAGCGGCCGCTTGTCCTCACGGCTCTCGACGGCGCGCGACAACTGCGACAAAGCCAGCACCGGCACCGCCAGCTCTTTCGCGATCGCCTTCAGCCCCTGGGTGATCATGCTGATCTCCAGCACGCGATTGTCGGGTTTGGTGCCGACCGACGGCCGCATCAGCTGCAGGTAGTCCACGATCACCAGCGCCAGCCCCTTTGTCCGCTTCAACCGCCGGCAACGCGTCCGTAGCGCCGACATGGTGATGGCCGGGGTGTCGTCGATGTGCAGCGGCAACGTCGCCAGTTCGCGGCTGACCTGGACGAACCGATCGAACTCGCGCTGGCCGATGTCGCCGCGCCGGATGCGGTCGCCGCTGACCCGCGCCTCCTCGCTCAGCAGGCGGGTCGCGAGCTGTTCGGCGCTCATCTCCAGCGAGAAGACGGCGACCTGCTGTTTCGGCGTGCCGCGCGGATCGGTGGCCCGCGCCTGCTCCATCAGTGCGCGCGCGGCACCGAACGCGATCTTGGTCGCCAGCGCCGTCTTGCCCATGCCGGGACGGCCGGCCAGGATCACCAGGTCGGACGGGTGCAGGCCGCCGGTCTTCTTGTCGAGGTCCCGCAAGCCCGTCGTCAGGCCGGAGACGCCGCCGGACAGTTTGAACGCACGCTCGGCACCCTTGATCGCCTCGGACAACGCGGCGCCGAACGTCACGAACCCACCGTCGTTCGGGCCGCGCGCCGCCAAGTCGAACAACGATTGCTCGGCGGTCTCGACCTGGCCCAGCCCGTCCAGCTCCGGCTCGGCGCCGAACGCGTTGTTCACGACCGTCTCGCCGATCTCGATCAGCTGCCGCCGCAACCAGGTATCGTGGATGGTGCGGCCGTACTCGCCGGCGTTGATGATGCCGACCATCGCCGACAGCAGTTGTGCGAGGTAGGCGGTGCCGCCGACCTCCTCCAGCACACCGGTGTGCTCGAACTCGGCTTTCAGCGTCACCGCGTCGGCGAGCTGGCCGGCCTCGATACGGCGCGCGATGGCGACGAAGATGCGGCCGTGGATGGGGTCGGCGAAGTGGTCGGCGACCAGGAACTCGGCGACGCGCTCATACGCCTTATTGTTGGCCAGCAACGCGCCGAGCAGCGCCTGTTCGGCGGCGCTGTTGGAGGGCGGCAAGCGGGGCGAGAGGCCGAAGAGCGCTTGGTCGAGCATGGGCGCGATGACGTTGTTCATGGTGCCCACTCATCTTAGCCCGGTGCCGGCCGGAGCGGAGTCGACGATCGGCGAATATGACCTGTGGATGACGGTGGATAACGGGGACGCTTCCGCCGCAGCGCGGTCGCCCGCCAACCGGTGTGGCCGGGATTACACGTAAGTTAGAAATCTAGTCGGCGGCGTCGCGGTACGGCGCCGATCTTTCAAGCAGGTAGTCGCGGGTGAACGGCACGGGGTCGAGTCGCCGGGCGAGCTGGATCTGAAACACCATGTGGTCCTTGCGGCGGAACGCCAGCTCGGACCCCGCCAGGTAGAACTCGAACATGCGAAAGAACCGCTCGTCATGGCTCGCCAGCACTTGGTCCCGTGCGGCGACGAACCGGTCGCGCCACAGCCGCAGCGTGCGAGCGTAGTGCAGGCGCAAGATCTCGATGTCGGTTGCGATCAGGCCCTGCCGCTCGATCGGCGCAAGTACTTCCGATAACCCCGGACTGTAACCACCTGGAAATATATGCTTCGCGATCCAGGGATTGGTGACCGACGGCCCGTCGCTGCGACCGATCGCGTGCAGCAACGCGACGCCGTCGGAGCGCAGGCAACGCCGGACCACGTCGAAGAACTGGTCGTAGTGGCCGACGCCGACATGCTCGAACATGCCGACCGACACGACCCGGTCGAACGCGCGGTCGAGCGTGCGGTAGTCGGCCAGCTCGAACCGCACAAGTTGGGCGAGGCCTTCGGCGGCGGCGCGGGCGCGAGCGATGCCGAGCTGCTCGGCCGACAAGGTGATGCCAGTCACGCGGGCACCGAAGTCTCGGGCCAACGTGAGTGCCAGGCCGCCCCAGCCGCTGCCGATGTCGAGCACCTCCAGGCCCGGCCGGTCCAGCAGCAGCTTGGCCGCGACCAGCGCCTTCTTGGCCGCCTGGGCCTGATCCAGCGTCTCGTCGCCGCGCGGGAAGTAGGCGCAGGAATATTGCCGGTCGCGATCGAGGAAGAGGTCGTAGATGCGGCCGTCGATGTCGTAGTGGTGGGCGACGTTGCGCCGCGCCCGGTCGCGCTGGTTGCGCGCCAGTCGGCGCGTCAGGCGCTGGCCGAACGCCCGCAGCCGCAACATCGCCGGCGGCGCTTCGGCGGTGGCCACGATGTTGGCGAGCAGCACGTCCAGCACGTTATAGATCGAGCAGCCGTCCGGCACGATGCTGCCGTCCATGTAACCTTCGCCGATCGCCAGCGCCGGGTGCAGCATGATCTGGCGTATGATACGGGGGCCGACCAGCGCCGCCGCCGCGTGCGGGCCGGGGTTGCGACCCTCGAACCGGGTCGTGCCACCGTCCGGCCACGTGATGTCGAGCCGGCCTTGCACGAAGAACCGGCGCATGACCGGTTCGAGCCAGCGCCGCATCGCCGCCCGTCGCCCGACGCTGGGTGTCGCGAGACCAGCCGTGACTAGGCCGCGTCCGCCTCGCTCTGGGCGTCGAAGATCTCGGCCGCGATCTCCTGGTCGGCCGCCGCGTCTTCCTCGTCGTTGCTGGCGCCGATCCGCTCGCCGCGCGCCTGCCGTTCGGCCTCCTCGACCGAGCGGGCGACGTTGACCGTCATCGGCATCGACACTTCGGGATGCAGCACGACCGAGACGGTGGCCAGCCCCAGCGTCTTGATCGGATGCGCCAGCACGATTTGCGACCGGTCGACCGTCAGCCCCGCGACGCCGGTCGCCTCGGCGACGTCGCGCGACGACACCGAGCCATACAGGCTGCCGCTTTCGCCGGCCGACCGGAGGATGACGACCGACAGGCCGCCCATCCGCTCGGCCAGCCGCTCGGCCTCGCCGCGACGCTTGATGTTGAGCGCGACCAGCTGCGCCCGTTGCTCCTCGAAGCGGGCGACGTTGGTCTTGCTGGCGCGGATCGCCTTCTTCTGCGGCAGCAGGAAGTTGCGCGCGTAGCCGGGTTTCACCCGCACCACCTCGCCCATCTGGCCGAGCTTCTCAACCCGCTCGAGCAGGATCAGTTCGACGACTGGCATGGACCCGTGCCCCTCAGCTCAGGATGTAGGGAAGGAGGGCGAGGAACCGGGCGCGCTTGATCGCCTGGGCCAGCTCGCGCTGCTTCTTGCCGGACACGGCGGTGATGCGGCTCGGCACGATCTTGCCTCGCTCGGACAGGAAACGGGATAGCAGGCGCACGTCCTTGTAGTCGATCACCGGCGCGTTGGGGCCGGAGAACGGACAGGATTTGCGGCGGCGGTAGAACGGCCGGCGGGCGCCGGCGGCGCTGCGGCGGTCGGCGGGGTCGGCGGTCTTGTCGCCCCGGCTCTCGCCACGGCTCTGTTCGCGGGCTTCGCTCATGATCTTTGGTCCCTATTCCTCGAGGCCGCGGAAGCCGCCGTCGCGCTCGCCCGGCTCGCCGTCGCGGGCGCGGAACTCCTCGCGGTCGTCGTAGCCCCGCTTGCGGCCGCTGTCGAAGCGCCCGGCCGGCTTGGGGCCCCTAAAGCCGCGCTCGCGGTCGTCGCTCTTGCGGGTCAGGATGGCGCTCGGCGCCTCGTCGATCGTGTCGACCCGGATGGTGAGGAACCGCAGCACGTCCTCGTTCAACCCGAGCTGGCGCTGCATCTCGTTCAACGACGCGGCGTTCGCGTCGAGCCCGAGCAGCATGTAGTGACCCTTACGGTTCTTCGCGATGCGATAGGCCAGCGAGCGTAGGCCCCAGTATTCGCGCTTGGAGACCGTGCCGCCGTGGCCGTCGGCCTCGAACTGGGCGGCGACGGTGTCGGCGATCGCCTCGACCTGTTGCTGCGTCACGTCGTTGCGCGCGATCAGCACGCATTCATACAATGGCATGTCAGAACCCTCTGGCTTGTCTCTGCTCCGAACCGTTCGGTTCCGCGCCACATGGCGCGCGAGCATAGCCCCGAGGTGCCGACCCCGGGGCAGGGAAGCCGGCGGATATACACCATTTCGGCGCGCGGGCAACCGCCGGCGGCGGCGGCCGTTACGCTGCGAGATGGAGCCGCTCAACATCCCCGTCCTGTTCGGCTCGGTCCGGCGGGACCGCGTCGGCATCCGGGTCGCCCACTACCTCGTGGCGCAGCTCGTCGCGCGCGGCCACCGGCCGACGCTGGTCGACCCGATGGAGCGGGTGTTGCCGATGCTCGACCGCATGTTCAAGGAGTATCCGGCGGGCGAGGCGCCACGGGTCATGCAGGACCTGGCCGACCTATACGCCACCGCCGACGCGTTCCTGGTGTGCAGCGCCGAATACAACGAGACGGTGCCGCCGGCGCTGACCAACCTGCTCGACCACTTCCTGGAGCACTACTTCTGGCGTCCGTCGGCGATCGCCTGCTACTCGCCGAGCGGGTTTGGCGGCGTGCGGGCCTCGGTCGCGTTGCGGCCGATGCTGTGCGAACTCGGCATGCCGTCGATCCCGAGTGTGCTGGCGTTCCCGCATGTGACCAAGGTGGTCGACGCCGACGGCACGCTGCTCGACGCCGGTCTTCAGACGCGCGCGGACCGGTTCTTCGCCGAGTTCGAGTGGTATGCGCGAGCGCTCAAAGCCCAGCGGGTGGGCGGCGTGCCCTACTGAACCAGGTCGCGCGATTGACTTCGCCAAAGCCCCGGCGCAAGCACCGCCGCCGCCCGCGACACCTCGGGCCGCCACCTGCGGAACCGTAGCATGCCAATCGCCTTCGTGTTTCCGGGCCAGGGTAGCCAAGCCGTCGGGATGGGCCGGGACCTCGCCGCCGCCTTCGCCGCCGCCCGCGCGGTGTTCGAGGAAGTCGACGAGACGCTGGCCCAAAAGCTCGCCAAGCTGATGTTCGAGGGCCCACCCGAGACGCTGCAACTGACCGAGAACACCCAGCCGGCGCTGCTGGCGCACTCGATGGCGGTGCTGCGCGTCTTGGAGTCCGAGGGCGGTTTTTCCTTAGCCGACCGGGCGGTGTTGGTCGCCGGCCACTCGCTGGGCGAATACGCTGCGCTGGCGGCGGCCGGCAGCTTCGGGATCGCCCAGGCGGCGTCGCTGCTGCGCATCCGGGGACAGGCGATGCAGGCGGCGGTGCCAACCGGCGAGGGCGCGATGGCGGCCTTGCTAGGCGTCGAGCTGGCGTTGGCGGGAGAGATTTGCGCCGAAGCGGCGGCCGATCCGGCGGGCGGGACAGGGGTGGTGCAAGTCGCCAACGACAACGGCGGCGGCCAGGTGGTGATCTCCGGCCACAAGGCGGCGGTCGAGCGAGCGATCGAGATTTCACGTGGGCGGGACGTCAAGCGGGCGATGCTGTTGCCGGTGTCGGCGCCGTTCCACTGCGCGCTGATGGCCCCGGCCGCCGACGCGATGGCCGAGGCGCTGGCCAACTCGCCGCCAGCCACGCCCATGTTGCCGCTGGTCGCCAACGTCACCGCGACCCGCGAGGACGATTCTGGCACCATCCGGCGGCTGCTGGTGGAGCAGGTAACCGGGACGGTGCGCTGGCGCGAGTCGGTGCTGGCGATGGCCGCCGTGGGGGTCGACACGTTCGTGGAGATCGGCGCGGGCAAGGTGCTGTCTGGGCTGATCCGGCGCATCCTGCCCGACGCGGTCACCTACAACGCCGGCACGCCGGCGGAGATCGAGGCGTTGTTGAAGGCGCTGCACTAACCCGCCTCATCGAAGGATGTGATCGTGCACTATAGTGGCGGGTGTCAGTGTGGCGCGGTTCGCTACCGGGCGGAGGGTCCCCGGGACCGCGCGAGTATCTGCTACTGCCGCATGTGCCAGAAGGCGGGCGCGTCGCCGTTCATGGCATTCGTCCGCTTTCCCGCCGACAAGGTGACGTGGTCGGCACCACCGGCCATATTCGCAAGTTCGAACGCCATTGAGCGAGGGTTCTGTCGATCGTGCGGCACCCCGCTGTCATACCGGAGACTGAATGAGAGGTTTAGCCGCATGTTTTCCCTCGACGGCCGCACGGCTCTGGTCACCGGCGCATCGGGCGGCATCGGCGGCGCCATCGCCCGGGCACTCTATGTCCAAGGCGCCAGCGTCGTCCTGTCCGGCACCCGCCAAGACGCCCTCAGCGCGCTCGCCGCCGATCTGGGCGAGCGCGCCCACGTCTGCCCCGCCGACCTGTCCGACCCGGCCGCCGCCGAGGCGCTGGTCGCCGCCGCCGAGGCCGCCGCCGGGCCGCTGCACATCCTGGTCAACAACGCGGGCCTGACGCGCGACGGCCTGGCGATGCGGATGAAGGACGCCGACTGGGACGCGGTGCTGGACGTCGACCTAGCCGCCCCGTTCCGCCTGTCCCGCGCGGCGCTGCGCGGCATGGTGAAGCGGCGCTACGGCCGGATCGTCGCCATCGGCTCGGTGGTCGGCAGCACCGGCAACCCGGGCCAGGCCAACTACGCGGCGGCAAAGGCGGGGCTGGTCGGCATGACCAAGGCGCTGGCGGCCGAGGTCGGCAGCCGCGGCATCACCGTCAACACGGTTGCCCCCGGCTTCGTCGAGACCGCGATGACCGACAAGCTGACCGGGCCGCAGCGCGAAAGACTGGTCGCCGCGATCCCGCTCGGCCGCATGGGCGCGCCGGCCGACGTCGCCGCCGCCGTCGTCTATCTCGCCAGCGACGAGGCGGCGTGGGTCACCGGAGCCACGCTGCACGTCAACGGCGGCATGGCGATGATCTGAGCGCCGCGATACACCCTGTCCGCGGGCACGGCATGGAGGGTAGGCGATGGGTCGTCGTATCGCGTTGATAACGATGGCGGCGTTGCTGGCGGGCGCCTCGTGTTCGCATGCTCCCTCGCCGGTTCTCGACGCAAGTAAGGTTTCGTCGGTCGTGGTCGGGCGTTCGTCCCGGGCCGACGTGTTCACCGCACTGGGCCGACCTGCCCGGACGGAGGCCACCTCCAGCGGCGAAACCTGGGTGTACGCGACCAAGGACGACGGCGCGGGCGGCCAGACCGCCGTCAACGGCGCTACGTCGGCGTTGGGGGTGGCCGGCGCGTTCGTGCCCTACGTGGGCCTTGCGGCGTCCAGCCTTGGATTGGCGAGCACCGCCGCGGGGGCGGCGCGCGAGGCGCCGGACGCCACCAGCCTGACGGTCATCTTCGGCAGCGACGGCATCGTGCGGGACTGTGTCTACGCCAGCACGGCGGCGCCGGGAGGATTGCCAGGCTCGGCCCAGGGTGTGACGCCCCGGCCGGGTTGTCGGAGACCCCCGGTCGGCGCGGAAACGGCTCCATAGCGACCCTCGCACTAGGCGCGTGTGACACAATCGTGGTAGTGGCGCGCCCGGTCACGGTTGGCGCCACGACGCTCAATCGATACGTATTCAGGTCAGCAGGAGTGACGAGGTCGATGAGCGACGTAGCGGACAAGGTGAAGGCGATCGTCGTCGAGCACCTCGGTGTCGAGGCCGACAAGGTGACCCCCGAAGCGTCGTTCATCGACGACCTCGGGGCCGACAGCCTCGACACGGTCGAGCTGGTGATGGCGTTCGAGGAAGCGTTCGGGGTCGAAATCCCGGAGGACGCCGCCGAGAAGATCACCACCGTCCGCGACGCGATCGACTACATCGACAAGCAAAAAGCCGCCTAACCCGGCTCGCTTAATGCAGGAGATCACCGGACTGCGGCGCGTCGTCGTTACCGGCATGGGCATCGCGTGCCCGCTCGGCCTCGGCGTCGCCCAGGTCTGGAAGCGGCTGATCGCAGGCGAGAGCGGCATCGGTTCGATCCAGTCGTTCGACGTGACCGACCTGCCGGCCAAGATCGCCGGGCAGGTGCCGGTCGGGTCCAAGGCCGACCACAAGCTCGACATGCTCGAGTGGGTGCCGTCGAAAGACGTGAAGAAGATGGATCGGTTCATCCAGTTCGCGATGGTCGCCGCGATTGAGGCGGTCGAGGATTCCGGCTGGAAGCCGGAGGACGACGAGGACCGCAACGTCACCGGCGTCATGATCGGCAGCGGCATCGGCGGCATGGAGACGATCTATGAGGCCTCGATCCTGATCCACCAGGGCAAGCCGCGTCGGTTGTCGCCGTTCTTCATTCCGTCGGCGCTGATCAACCTCGCCAGCGGCCAGGTCTCCATCCGCTACGGTTTCAAGGGCCCGAACCACAGCGTGGTCACCGCCTGTGCCAGCGGCGTGCACGCGATCGGCGACGCGGCGCGGCTGATCATGCTGGGCGACGCCGACGTGATGGTGGCCGGCGGCGCCGAGGCGGCGGTGACCCCGCTGGGGTTGGCCGGGTTCGCCGCCGCCCGCGCGCTGTCGACCGGGTTCAACGACACGCCGGCGCGCGCCAGCCGACCGTGGGACGCCGACCGCGATGGCTTTGTGATGGGCGAGGGCGCCGGCGTCGTCGTGCTCGAGGAGTACGAGCACGCCCGTGCGCGTGGCGCCCACGTCTACGCCGAGATCGGCGGCTACGGCCTGTCCGGCGACGCGCACCACATCACCGCACCCGCCGAGGGTCACGACGGGGCCTATCGCGCGATGAAGGCGGCGTTCCGCAATGGGAAGATGGCGCCGGGCGATGTGCAGTACGTGAACGCGCACGGCACCTCGACCCCGCTCGGCGACGATCTCGAGCTTCAGGCCGTCGAGCGCTGCTTTGGCGACGCGGCGGCCGGCATCGCGATGTCGTCGACCAAAAGCGCCACCGGGCACCTGTTGGGTGCCGCGGGCGCGATCGAGGCGATCTTCTGCATCCTGGCGCTGCGCGACGGGGTGGTACCGCCGACATTGAACCTCGACCGGCCCAGCCGCGACAGCGTGATCGACCGCGTCGCCCACAGCGCACAGGAGCGGTCGGTGACGGCGGCCCTGTCGAACAGCTTCGGGTTCGGCGGCACCAATGCCAGCATCATCTTCAAAAAAGCCGCCTAAGCCAACGCCGGTGCGTCGCGTGGTCTGGCTTGTGGCGGTGGTGGCCGTGCTCGCGATGCTGGGCGGCGGCGGGTATTGGTACGCGCGGCGCGCCTACCAGAGCGCCGGCCCGCTGCCGGAGGCGCGCGCGGTAGCCGTGCCGCGCGGCTCGCTCGACGATGTCGGGCATGCGCTGGCCGCCGCCGGGGTCGTCCAAAGTGCTCCGGCGTTTCGCGCCGCCGCCTTGGCGACTGAAACTCAAGGCCCGTTGCACGCGGGCGAGCTGATGTTTCCCGAGCGCGCCAGCCTGGCCGACGTGCTGTTCGTTCTCCGCAACGGCCGCCCGGTGCAGCATCGGCTGACCATCCCCGAGGGGCTGACGGCGGCGCAGATCTCCCGTCTGCTGGATCGCGCCGACGCGCTGACCGGCGACGGCGTGGTGCCGGCCGAGGGCGAGCTGCTGCCGCAGACCTACGCCTACGATCGCGGGGCGACGCGCGCGGCGGTGGTTGCCCGCGCCCGCGCGGCGATGAACCGGGCGCTGGCGGAGGCTTGGGCCGGCCGCGACCCGGCTCTGCCGCTGGCCGACTCGCGTGCCTTGCTGACGCTGGCGAGCATGGTGGAGCGGGAGACGTCCAAGCCGGACGAGCGGGCCCATGTGGCAAGCGTGTTCGTCAACCGGCTGCGCCAGGGAATGCGGCTGCAATCCGACCCGACCGTGATCTACGCCGTCGCCGGCGGTCTGGGGCCGCTCGACCGGCCATTGTCGCGTGCCGACCTCGCGTCCGCGAACCCGTACAACACGTATGCCGTGGCTGGTCTGCCGCCGGGTCCGATCGACAGTCCGGGCGTCGCGTCGCTGGCCGCCGCCGCCCGGCCGCTGGCGAGCGACGACCTGTATTTCGTGGCCGACGGCACGGGTGGGCACGCCTTCGCAAGGACGCTCGACCAACACCAGCGTAACGTCGCGCGGTGGCGGGCGTCGATCACGCCGTAGCCGCCGTCCAGAACTTCTGCCGCAGCTCCACCGCGACCGCCGCGACGACCGCTGCCCAGTCGCCCGGGTCACGCTGGCGAAACAACCGTGCCGAGGCGTACCAGGGCGTGTCGGCGCGCCCGACGCCCCAGCGCCAGTCCGGCAGGTAGGGCAGCAACACCCAGACCGGCACGCCCATCGCCCCGGCCAGATGTGCCGTGGACGTGTCTGCCGCGACGATCAGGTCGCACGTCGCAATCAGCTCGGCGGTGTCGGCCCAGTCGCGGTCGCGGGCGCCGAGCGTCGGGATGCCCAGCGTGCCCATCGCCTGGTGCGCCAGCGGCCCGACCTGCACGCTGACCCATTCGACGCCGGGGATCCCGGTCAGCGGGCGTAGCGCCTCGGTCGGCAGCGACCGCCGACGGTCGTTCAGGTGCCGTGGATTGCCGCGCCAGACCAGGCCGACACACGGCCGCCTGCGCTGCGACACCGGCGATCGCGGGAGATAGCCGGCAGGGTCCGGAATGCTCGACGCCGTGGTGCCGAGCAGGCGCGGCAGGCTCATCAGGTTGACCCACGGATCGGTTGGCAACTCGGCGCCGGGTGCCCGCAACTCGACCGGCAGGCCCATGAGCAGCCGGTGCAGGCCTTGGGGGCACACCAGCGTCACCGCCATCCGCGCCGCGAGGGCGGGCAGGAACCGGACGAACTGGATGGTGTCGCCCAGCCCCTGTTCGGCCAGCACCAGCAGGCGGCCGCCTGATGGGTTGCGCCCGTCCCAACTCGGCCCCGGCGGCATGCCGTTCGGCGGGTGGTGATCGGCCCAGCGCCACTCGAAGTCGTCCCAGGCCTCGGCATACTCGCCGGCCAGCAGCCGGGCGTAGGCGCGGTTCCAGTGCGCGGTCGCAAGTCCCGGCCGCAACATCAGCGCCGTGTCGCAGGTGGCCACCGCAGCCGCGGCACGGCCCGTTCCGGCGAGCAGGAAGCCGAGGCTCGCCCACGTTTCGGCTTGGCCGCCGTCGATCGTGATCGCCCGCCGGAGCCACAGTTCGGCGCCGACCAGGTCGTCCGCGTCCAGCAGGGCGTTGCCAAGGTTGGTCGCGGTCTCGGCGTGGTCCGGGTCGAGCCGCTGCGCCGTGGTGAGTGCCGCGATCGCGTCGGTCGTGCGGCCGAGCGCCGAGTACGCGCTGCCGGCAACGAACCACGCGCTCGCCGCGTCGGGGTCACGGCCGGTGATCGGACCGGCGATGGCGAGCGCCGCCGCGGCTTCGCCCGATCGCAGGAGCAGCAGCGCGAGCGCCAGCGCGGTCGGCACGTGGCGCGGTTGCCCCGCGTACGCGCGCTCCAACAACCGGCGCCCGCCCGCCGGGTCGGCATGCCACAGGCCGGCTAGCCGCAAGGCGGTCGGATCGTCGGGCGACAACGCCAGCGCCTCGGCGCACCGCCGCGTGACGCCGGCCCGGTCGCCGGCTCGATGGCAGCGGATGGCGTCGATCAGCAGGCCGGATAGATCCATGCCGACGACACTGCGCCCGACAGGTTAGGCGTCGGTTAAGTCCCAGCGCGCCGCCGCCGCGTCGTCCGTCTCGCGCGCGTCGACCCAGTGGCCGGTGCCGTCCGCGAGCCACTCGCGCTTCCAGAACGGCGCGCGGGTTTTGAGCCAATCGATCAGGTACGCCGTCGCGTCCAGCGCCGCCCGCCGGTGCGGGGCGGCGGCCAGCACCAGCACGACGCCCTCGCCGACCGCCATGCGGCCCACCCGGTGGACGACGGTGCAGGCCAGCAACGCCCACCGCCGCTCGGCCTCGGCGGCGACCGCGAGCAGCTGACGCTCGGTCATGCCGGGATAATGTTCGAGCTCGAGCGCCACTAGGTCGCCGCCGCCCCGCACCACGCCGACGAAACTGCCGATGCCGCCGACACCTGGGGCCGACATCGCTGCAAATTCGGCGGCCACGTCGAACGGCTCGGCCTGCACCCGCACGGTCGCCACCTCAGCCGCCGGTCACGGGTGGGAACAGCGCCACCTCGTCGCCAGCGCGCACCGTGTCGGTCAGTTTGGCGAACACTTGGTTGATCGCGCAGCGGACCAACGCCGGACGGTCCAGCGCCGCCGCGTGCTTGGGGTCGATCGAGCTGAGCCACGCGATCAGCCCGCCGACGTCGGTCACTTCGGCGGGCAACGAAAGCTCCTCCTCCGCCACGCCGACCCGCTGGCGCAGCCACGCGAACCAGAGAATCCGAATCATCGCGGGGTCGGCACCACCTGGGTCGAACCGTCCGGCCCGATCACCGTGGTGGTGCCGTTGCCGTTCGGCACCAGGATGCTCTGCCCCGCCTGACCAGGCGTGATCGCGGTGCCGATACCGGGGCCGTTGCCGCGATCAGGGATCAACGGTCCGCGGTTGCCGATCAGCGGCGAGGGCGAGGTCTGGATCTGCGGCGCGGTGATCCCCGGCGAAGCGGCGCGCGGCGGCGCGGCTGGTGCCGTTTGAATCGCGCCGGGCGGGGTCGAGCTGCCGCGCGGCCGGCGGGCTGGCGCCGGTGCCGGGTTCGCTTGGTCGATCTTCAGCTGCTCGTTGTTCTGCTCGCGCTGAATGTCGGTCAGCGACTTCTCGGGCGGGATCGGTCCCGGCCACACGTTGCCGGGTTCAGGCAGCAACGGGTCGACCGCCGGAGACGCATACCCCTGCGCGTGCAGCATCGTTTCGTCACCGCCGGGCGATGCCCCGTCGGCGCGGGCGGTGGTGTGCGTCTGTGCCACGAACGGCCCGAACCCGGCGAGCGGATTGCCGGCGTAGCGTTGACAGCCGCCGAGGCCGCCCGCGAGCAGGACGGTGGCGGCCAGTGAGGCGGCCATTGAGGCAGGGCTGCGTCGCATCGACATTCCTTGTTCCGCGCGGGCCGGCTCGCGCGGTGCCCGCAACGATTGTGCCTTGCCGTCCGGACCGGCTCAAGCTGGCACGGCGGCCGGGCGGCCCGCAGCCGGACGTATGTCCAGGCGGCGTAGCGTCCAGGCGACGATTTTCGCCACGTCGTCGAGCGCCAGCGCGTCACGGCCCTCGATGTCCAGCGTGAGGTCGTCGGTGGCGACCGCCAGGATATCGGCGCGGCCGGGCCACAGCGGCGGCTTGCCCAGCGCCGCGCGATACACCTCGATCTTCGGGTGCGGCCCGGTCTTGAACCCCTCGATCAGCACGAGGTCGACCGGGGCCAGCCGCGCGACCAGCTCGGCGACCGGCGCGGGTTCGGCCGTCTCACGCATCAGCGCCCAGCGCTGGTCGCTGACCACCAGCACCTCCGACGCCCCGGCGGCGCGATGACGAAAACTGTCCTTGCCCGGGCGGTCGACGTCGACGCCGTGGTGTGCGTGCTTGATGGTCGAGACGGTCAGCCCGCGCGCCCTCAGCAGCGGCAGCATGCGCTCGACCAGCGTCGTCTTGCCGGCGCCGGACCAGCCGGCGATGCCCAGCAGCCGCATGGCTCAGCGGGTCGGCTCGGCGGCGGTCGCGTGGCGCAAGCCGGCCACCAGATAGTCCCAGCCGGTCAGCAAGGTCAGCGCGGCAGCCACCCACAGCAGCGCCTCGCCGATGGCACTCGCCGGCAGCCAGGGCATATGCAGGATGCGCGCCGTGCCGTCGCCGGCCAGCAGCGTGCCGAGGGCTGCCATCTGCGCCCCGGTCTTCCACTTCGCGAGCCGGGTCACCGGCAGGCCGATCCGCAGCCCGGCGAGATATTCGCGCAGGCCGCTGACCAGGATTTCGCGGCATAGGATGACGATCGCTGGATACAGGCCGGACGCGGTCGTGTGGCCGAGGCCGACCAGCACCATCAGGGTGGCGCCGACCAGCAGCTTGTCGGCGATTGGGTCGAGCATGCGGCCGATGTCGGACGTCTGCCGCCAATCGCGCGCGAGCTTGCCGTCGAGGAAATCGGTCAGTCCGGCGAGCGCGAACACCAGGCAGGCGGCGGCGTCGCCCTCCGGGGTGCGCAGGGCGGCGAACGCCACCAGCACCGGGATTGCGGCGATGCGCGACAGGGTGAGCGCGTTGGGGAAGGTGGGCCACATGTTGCCCTCCTTACCTCATCGGGCGGCGGCGGTCAGCGGTGGCGGCGTCAGTCGGGTCGACCGAAGTGGACCTGCCGGCCCGGGTAGTCGATCCAAACCCGACGGGTGGCCAGCACCGTGTCGCCCACGATCATCCACGGTTGACCGGGCGGTCCGGCGAGGTTCGGGCCGGACAGGATCGCGACCAGGGGGTCCGGCACTGTCGCGCCGCCGAGGTCGAGCGTCATGAACCGATGCAGTCGCGCGTCCGCCCCTCCGGGTCCGATGCCCAGCAACCGCACCGGGACGTCGCGCGCCAGCTGGTCCGGGAAGACACCGAGCTGTGTCACGGCGGGCGCCGCGGCGATCGTCAGCTCCACGCCGGTGTCGAGCAGCGACTTGACCGGCATGCCGTTCAGCCGAACGTCGATGCCCACGAACTTGGAGATTGGATTGCTGGTGAACGGAACGATGCTGGCCTCGGCTGGCCATCCGGGCAACGAACCCGGGCACAGCTTGCCCTCGTAAAGCCGCACCTTTTTGCCGTGGAAGTCGAGATCGATCTGGTAGCGGCTGAGGAAGTCGTCGCCCAACACGCCGTCGAACCCAAGGTCGCCGGTTCCGGCGGCGCCCTGGACCGACGGCATCAGGGCGACCGGGCCGGCGTCGATCCGTGCCTGGCCTATCGCGATGCCGCGCATCGTCGTCGAGCCGCTCTCCGACACCCCGCCGATCGTCAGCACGCGCTCGGTCACGCCGGTCGCGGGCGGCAGGCCCAGGCGCGTCGCGGCGGCCGGAGAGAGCATCGTCCGGTCCGACCCGGTGTCGAGCATCAGCAGCGCGGGTTTGCCGCCGACCTGGACGTCGACCAGGAACAAGTGGCTGTCGGACTGGCGGATCGGCAGTTCCGCCCGGCAGACCAGACCACACGGTAAACCGGCCGGCATCGGGTCCGACGTGCCGGGGCAGGGGACGACGACGCTGGCGGCTACGACGCGGTCGGTTGCGCAGCCGCCGAGCCCCAATCCGAGGGCCAGCACCAGCACCCCCGTGCTCGGAATGAAAACCGATAATATGCTTGTTGGCATCATAAAATTTAGGGTATAGTCGTTGCACGTTCAAAACGCCATCCCCCGCTGTGTTCGCCGTCGTCCTTGTCGCGTCCGGCTCGGTCGTCCATGCGCAGACACCGCCGCCGGCGGCCGATCCAGGGCGGGGCTTGTTGGTGATCGCGCCGGGCTGCTCGTTTCAACTCCATGGCAGCCGCATCCGTCCTGGGGAGAACATCCAGGCGAGCATGTCGCTGCGCAACACCGGGCAGTGGTGCGTGGGGTCGATCGGCATGTCCCGGTCGTCCTCCGCCGGCACTCGGGTCGTCGACCAGCCGAACCACGGCGAGTTGCGGATGAAGGTCGTCGATGGTGGCGTGGTGTTCGTCTACCGACCGGGCTCCGGCTACCAGGGCTCGGACCGGTTCCTGATTTCCATGCCGAGCGGGGGCGGGTCCGACTACAACCTCGCGGCGTCGGTCAGCGTCGATCCGTAGCGGTCAGCCCAACACGAGGCGGGTGTAGCAGCCCACCTGCGTCTCCAGGTCCGCCCGGCTTGCCCCGCTGCGCGCCCGCAACGCGGTCGCCTGCGTGAGGTCGACCAGCAGCCGAGCCCGCGCGGCGACCGGAAAATGCAGACAGAGCTCACCGCGTTCAATCGCCAGGGTGAACCGCCCCGCCACGACGCGCTCGAGTTCGGCGAGGCCGCCGGCGTAAAGCGCGCGCACCTCCGGCAACGTTTCGGCGTATTGCGCCGCGACGCAGACCATCAGGCACCCGCTCGGCCGACCCGGCTGTGTCGCCGCCGCCGCCGCCGAAGCCAGCAGCCGCGCCACCGCGTCCCGGATATCGCGGCCGTCCAGGAATGCCCGGATCGGCACGGCGGCGATTGTCTCGCCGTAGTGCCGCAGCGCGTGGACGAACAGGCTCCGCTTGTCGCCGAACAGTCGATATAGGCTCGGCTTGGTGACGCCCGCGCGGGCGGCGATGGTCGCGACGTCGACGCCCTCGTAGCCCCGCTCCCAAAACAGCTCTACGGCACAATCCAGGGCCGCCGCCGGATCGAAGCCCAACGGACGGCCACGCGGCTTGGCAACCAAGGGGGCGACCAAAGGATTGTCTACTATCAAGTATCAAACGCCTTGACGGCCCCTCCGCTCGGGATTTAGCTACTCATCGGTAGGTAACCCGAATGGAGCGAAATGTCATGGCCAAGTTGACCGGCAAGCGGGCGTTGATCACCGGCGGCACGACGGGCATCGGGTTGGCCACCGCCCGCCTGTTCATGGCCGAGGGCGCCCGGGTCGCGATCACCGGCCAGAGCCCGGAGCGGCTCGACGCCGCCCGCCGGGAACTCGGGCCGGAGGTGCTGGCGATCCGCGCCGACGCGGGCCGGGTCGCCGACGCTGCGGCGTTGGTGGCCGAGGTGGGGGAGGCGTTCGGCGGCCTCGACGTGCTGTTCCTCAACGCCGGCATCGCCAAGTTCGTGTCGTTGGCCGATGTCACCGAGGCTGCCTTCGACGAGCAGTTCAACGTCAACGTGAAGGGAGTGTTGTTTACCGTCCAGGCCGCCGCGCCGCTACTGCAGCACGGCGCCAGCGTGATCGTCACGACGTCGATCTCCAACATCATGGGCCTGGCCGGGTCGTCGGTCTACGCGGCGAGCAAGGCCGCCGCCCGGTCAATGGTGCGTGTGCTGGCCACCGAGCTTTTGCCGCGCGGTATCCGGGTCAACGCGATCAGTCCGGGCCCGATCGAGACCCCGATCATGACAAAGTCGGGTATGCCGGCCGAGCAAGTGCAGGGCATGATGGACATGTTGGTGAGCAAGGTACCGATTGACCGTATCGGGCATGCCGACGAGGTTGCCCGGACGGCGCTGTTCCTGGCCAGCGACGATTCGTCGTTCGTGGTCGGGGCCGAGATCGTCGTCGACGGCGGCTGGAGCGACGTGCGGGTGTGACGGCGCACGCGCTGATCGTCGGCGTTGGCCCGGGCCTCTCGTCGTCGTTCGCGCGCCTGCTGACGCGGGAAGGGTTTTAGCGTCGCCCTGGCGTCGCGCCGGCCGGAGTTGTGCGACACACTGGCGACCGAGCTGGGTGGCAGCGCCCACGTGTGCGACGCCGCCGACCCGGCGCAGGTGGCAGCTTTGTTCGCCGCCATCCCCGAGGCGGAACTGGTGCTCTACAATCCCAGCGGCCGGGTACGGGGCCCGATCGTCGAGCTCGACCCGGAGGCGGTGCGGCGGTCGCTCGAGGTCACCGCGTTTGGCGCATTCCTGGTGGCGCAACAGGCGGCGCGGCGGATGCTGGCGGCTGGCCGGGGCACCATCCTGCTGACCGGCGCGTCGGCGGGCGTGAAGGGGTTCGCCCGCTCGGCGCCGTTCGCGATGGGCAAGTTCGCGTTGCGCGGCCTGGCGCAAAGCCTGCCGCGCGAGCTGCATCCGCATGGCGTCCACGTCGCCCACGTGATCGTCGACGGCGGCATCGGACCGGCCGGCGACGCCGACGACCGGCAGCTCGACCCAGACGCGATCGCGGCGGTGATGCTGGGGCTGGTGCGGCAGCACCGCAGTTGCTGGAGCGAGGAACTGGCGGTGCGGCCGTGGACCGAGACGTTCTGAGGGCGGCTACTTCTGCTGCAACGCCAACGCCGCCTTCTCGTGCTCGGAATCCATGGAGGCGAACTGGTTGAGGAACGCCTTGATGTCCGCGTCGCTGGTGGACGACTTCTCCTGGTCCCCGGCCTTTTTGTCCTTTGCGTTGACCCGCACCGCCTCGTCGACGAACTTGCCGTCGAACGCCGGGCCAGCCTGGTTCGACAGTTCGTTCAGCCGCGTCTGGTCCTCGTCCTTCATGCCGACCGATGGTGTCACGCCCTGCGACGCAACCAGCTTCTCCAGCGCGGGATTCTGGGTCTCGTGGTCCTTAACGAGGCGGGCGGCATACGCCTTGACCTCCGGGCGGGTCGCCTTCTGCTGCGCCATCTGCGCCAACGCCAGCTCGTATCGGGCGCCCTGCTCGTCGTCGGTCAAAAACTTCTTGTCGGCCTCGTTGATCGCCGCCGCGAAGGCGGGCGCCTGCGACGCGAGCAAGGTGAGGGCGAGCAGCGTCGAGCGGATCGGGTAGGTCATGGCGGTCTCCTAAAGTGAACCGCCTGGACAACGCGCGCGACGCAAGCGTGGTTTGTTGCGCCCTCAGTTCGGCCGCGCTACCCGTCCACCCGGATGGAAGTGCGCGTACACCCGCGCCGCGAGGTCGCGGTTGATCCCCGGCGCCGCCTCGAGATCCGCGAGCCCGGCCTGCTTGACACCCCGCGCGGAGCCAAAATGGTTTAACAACGCGCGCTTGCGGCCCGGTCCGATGCCCGCCACTTCGTCCAGCTCGCTCGACACCAGGGACTTCGACCGGCCGGCGCGGTGGGTGGTGATGGCGAACCGGTGCGCCTCGTCGCGCAGGCGTTGCAGGAAGTACAGCACCGGGTCGCGCGGCGGCAGCTGGAACGCCGCACGGCCGTCCATGTGGAACCATTCGCGCCCGGCGTCGCGGTCGGGGCCCTTGGCGATCGCCACCAACGGCACGTCGGTGACGCCGAGGTCGGCCAGCACCGTCTGCGCCGCCGAGAGCTGGCCGGCGCCGCCGTCGATCAGCACCAGGTCGGGCCAGCCGGGCGGGGTCGCCGACGGGTCGGGGTTCTCCTTCAGCGCCCGGCCGAACCGGCGGTCCAGCACCTCGCGCATCATCCCAAAGTCGTCGCCGGGGGTGATCGCGGTCTTGATGCCAAACTTCCGGTACGCCTGCTTGGTGAAACCCTCGGCACCGGCGACCACCATCACGCCATACGCGTTGGTGCCCATGATGTGGCTGTTGTCGTAGACCTCGATCCGGTCCGGGGTCGCCGGCAGCCCGAACAACTCGGCCGTCAGCGTCAGCAGCTTCGCCTGCCCCGCCGACTCCGCCAGCCGCCGCTCCATCGCCTCGCGCGCGTTGGTCTGCGCGTGGTCAAGCACGGCGCGTTTCTCGCCGCGCTTGGGGATCGCCAGCTCGACCCGCTTGGGGCCGCCGAACGTGGCCGACTTCAGCCCCAGCGCCTCCGCGACCAGCTCCTGTTCCGGCAGTTCGTGGCTGCACAGCACCAGCGGCGGCGGCGACTTGTCATCGTAGAACTGGGCGATGAACGCGGCCAGCACCTCGCCCGCTTCGTCGGCCTTGGCATGCACCGGGAAGAACGCGCGGTTGCCGTTGTTGCGACCGCCACGGATGAAGAACACCTGCACGCAGGTCTGGCCCGCCTCCTGCCACGCGGCGATCACGTCGGCGTCGGCGATGCTTTCCGGGTTGATCACGCCGCCGCCCAGCACGTGGGTCAGGCCGCGGATGCGGTCGCGCACCGCCGCCGCGCGCTCGTACTCCATCGTCTCGGCCGCGTGCTCCATCTCCATCGCTAGCTCGCGCTGCACGGCGGCACCCCGGCCGGCCATGAAGCCCTTCGCCTGGTTCACCAGCCCGGCGTAGTCCTTGGCGCTGACCCGGCCGACGCACGGCGCGGAGCAGCGGCGGATCTGGTGCAGCAGGCAGGGGCGGCTGCGGTTGGCGAACACCGTGTCGGCGCACGAGCGGAGCAGGAACACCCGCTGCATCGCGGTCACCGTTTGGTTCACCGCCCAGGCCGAGGCGAACGGGCCGTAGTAGCTGCCGGGGCGGACGCGCGCGCCACGGTGCTTGGTGATCTGCGGGAACGGGTGGTCCTCGGTCAGCATCAGCCACGGGTATGACTTGTCGTCGCGCAACACGATATTGAAACGCGGTTTTAACCGCTTAATGAGGTTGGCCTCGAGCAGCAGCGCCTCGGCCTCGGTGTGTGTCGTCACGATCTCCATCGAGACCGTCTCACTGACCATGCGCCGCAGCCGTTCGGACAGGCGGCCAACCTGCGTATAGGAGGTTACCCGCTTCTTTAGACTGCGTGCTTTTCCGACGTAGAGCGCGTCGCCCTTGTCGTCGAGCATGCGGTAGACACCAGGCGAAAGCGGCATCGTCAGCAGCGCGCGTTCGATCACTGTCACACCGATGTCACGAGAATCACTCATTTCGCAGCGACTGGCCTTGTGGATAAGATTGGGGGTGGATTTGCGCGCCGCACTGTCCGCCGAGGTTGCAGTCGCGCGACACTTTTTTGTTGTTCTGCACCGGGAACGGTCAAGACACTGATATTGCAAGTTACATTCGTTACGGTAGCTTCAGATTTCAACGGCGTGCGCCATCTTACTGTAATGTCAGGAGGTGTCTGCCGCAGTGGGCAAATCGGCGACGCCCCGTTCGACCTCGACGCCTGCCGATGCCCCGTCCGGCAGAATGTCAAGCTTTGCTAGTCGAATCCTGACCCGGCGCACCCGTTTGTCGGCCAGCACCAGTCCAGCTAGTCGTTCTGCGAGCGTTTCGACAAGGCGAACGTGCCGGCTCGTGACCTCCGCGACGATCCGCCCGTGCAGGTCGGCGTAGTCGAGCACCCGGCCGAGCTCGTCGGCGCCGACCCCACCTGGGTCGTCCATGTCGAGGTCGACGTCGAGCCGGATCCGCTGGGTGCGGCCGTGCTCGGAGGCATAGACGCCGATGCGCGCCTGCAGGATCAGGTCGCGGAGGAACACCCGCCTCGTTCCGGGCGTCATTCCGGGTCGGTCTCGCCGTTGCGGGCCGGCGACCATTGCAAGTGCTGCCCGCCGTCGAGCGCCAGCATCTGACCGGTCATCGCCGGTAGCGACAAGATGGCCAGCATGCCCCGCGCGATTTCGTCGGGGCTGGTGCCGTGGCCGAGCGGGACCGAGCCGGATTGGCGCGCGAACTGCTCGGCGGTTTGCCGCGCGCTAGCGATGGCGGGTCCGGGGCCGATGCCGTTGACCCGGATGCGCGGGGCCAGCGCCAAGGCGAGCGACTGCGTCAGCGCCCAGAGCGCCGCCTTACTGACGCTATAGGAGATGAAGTGCGGCGTCAGCGACCAGACCCGCTGGTCGATCAGGTTCACGACGACCCCGCGCGCGTCGACGGGCAGGGCGGCGGCGAACGCCTGAGTCAGCACGAACGGGGCGCGCAGGTTGGTCTCGAAATGCGTGTCCCAGCTGTCGCGCGTCACCGTGGCGACCTCGTCGCGCTCGAACCAGCTGGCGTTATTGACCAACACGCCGATCGGGCCGAGCGCCTCGGTCGCCTGCGCGATCAGCGACCCGGTCTCGCTCTCGCGCGAAAGGTTAGCGCGCAACACGACAGAGCGAGTGGGCAGGCGACCGGCGGTGGCGAGGGCGTCGTCGAGGCTGCCGTTGCAGTGGATCGCCACCGCGAACCCGGCCTCGGCCAGTTCGACCGCGATCGCGCGGCCGATGCGCCGCGCAGCGCCGGTCACCAGCGCCGCACGGGGAATGGCGGCGTCGATCAACGGCCGGGGCGGGTCAGCCGCTTGCCCTTGCGCATCTTCGACGGATCGTACCCGCCGCCGCCCGGACCCAGCGGCGTCGGGTTCTTCGGCGCGCGTCCGGACGGCCGCAGCGAGGCCGAGGCGGTCGGCGGCGCGGGCAACCCCAACTCCGCAGCTTCCAGCCGCTTGATCTCGTCGCGCAACCGGGCCGCCTGCTCGAACTCCAGGTCGGCGGCCGCACCGCGCATCCGCTTCTCCAGTTCCGCGATCGACGACTTCAGGTCCTTGCCGACCAGTTCCTTGAGGTCGCTGCCGGCCACCGGGGCGACGGTGACGTAGTCCTGCTCGAACACGCTCTCGAGCACGCGATCGATATTTTTGCGGATGCTGACCGGGGTGATGCCGTTGGCGACGTTCCAGGCGTGCTGCTTCTCGCGCCGCCGCGCCGTCTCGTCGATCGCGTATTTGAGGCTCCGGGTCATCGTGTCGGCGTATAAAATCACCCGGCCGTCGATGTTGCGCGCCGCCCGGCCGATCGTCTGCACCAGGCTCGTCTGCGAGCGCAAAAAGCCTTCCTTGTCGGCGTCGAGGATGGCGACGAGCTGGCACTCCGGGATGTCGAGGCCCTCGCGCAACAGGTTGATGCCGATCAGCGCGTCGAACACGCCAAGCCGCAGATCGCGGATGATCTCAATTCGTTCAAGGGTATCCACGTCGGAGTGCAGGTAGCGGACCTTGATGCCGTGCTCGGTCAGGTATTCGGTCAGGTCCTCTGCCATGCGCTTGGTCAGCACGGTCACCAGCACGCGGCCGCCGTTCGCCACCGTCGCCTTGATCTCGCCCAGCAGGTCGTCGACCTGGCGTTCGACCGGGCGGATCTCGGTCACCGGGTCGATCAGGCCGGTCGGGCGGATCACCTGCTCGGCGAACACGCCGCCGGTTCGCTCCAGCTCCCACGGCGCTGGCGTCGCCGAGACGTAGACCGTCTGCGGCCGGAACCGGTCCCACTCGCTAAATTTCAACGGCCGGTTGTCGATGCAGGACGGCAGCCGGAACCCGAACTCGGCCAGGATCGACTTGCGCGCGAAGTCGCCGCGCTCCATGCCGCCGACCTGCGGCACGGTTACGTGGCTCTCGTCGACCACCAGCATCGCGTTCTCGGGCAGGTACTCGAACAGGGTCGGCGGCGGCTCGCCCGGCATCCGGCCCGAGAGGTAGCGAGAGTAGTTCTCGATCGATTTGCAGGAGCCGGTGGTCTCCATCATCTCGATGTCGAACGTGCAGCGCTGTTGCAGCCGCTCCGCCTCCAGCAGCTTGCCGTTGGCGACGAACCCGTCGAGCGTGTGCTTCAGTTCGACCTTGATGTCTCGGATCGCCTGGGCCAGCGTCGGCCGCGGCGTCACGTAGTGGCTCGACGCGTAGATGGAGATGTCGTCGAGCGAGGCCGTGATCTCGCCGGTCAGCGGGTCGAACTCGCGGATGCTCTCGATCTCGTCGCCGAACAGTGCCACCCGCCACGCGCGGTCCTCGTAGTGGCTGGGGAACACGTCGACGACTTCCCCGCGCAGCCGAAAATTTCCACGTGCGAAGCCAGCGTCGTTGCGGCGGTATTGCAATTCGACCAGGGCGCGGGCCAGCGCGTCGCGCTCGATCCGACCGCCGACCTGGAGTTTTACCACCATCCGGCCATACGTTTCGACCGAGCCGATGCCGTAGATGCACGACACCGAGGCCACGATGATTACGTCGTTGCGCTCCAGGATCGACTGCGTCGCCGCGTGCCGCATGCGATCGATCTGCTCGTTGATCTGCGAGTCTTTCTCGATGTAAGTGTCCGTGCGCGGCACGTACGCCTCCGGCTGGTAGTAGTCGTAATACGAGACGAAATATTCCACCGCGTTGTCGGGGAAGAACGACTTCATCTCGCCATACAGCTGGGCGGCCAACGTCTTGTTCGGCGCCAGCACCAGGGTCGGCCGCTGCATCGCCTCGATCACCTTGGCCATGGTGAACGTCTTGCCGGAGCCGGTGACGCCCAGCAGCACCTGGTCGCGCTCGCCCGCCTCGATGCCGGCCACCAGCTCGCGGATTGCGGTCGGCTGGTCGCCCGACGGCTCGAAGTCCGACTGCACGCGGAGCCGCTTGGTCATGGGCCGGGCGGGCTGCCGGGGCGGCACGAAGCTGTCGGACGCGATCTGCGCCTGTTCGGGTGTGCGGATCAGCCGGCGGGCGATCGCGGCCTCGTTGGCCGCCTCGCGGGCGAGGTCGACGGGGGTGGCTGCATGGGCGGCATCGGCGCGGACCAGAACATCGGACATAGTCGCAATGTGGCAACGCGACCGTGCCGCGTCGAGTATGTTGCGGCGATGGTGTTACACGGTGCGCCATGCCGAACATCGTCACCGGACACGCCCGAACCGCCATCGCGGCGTTGATTGGGATCGCACTTTGGTTCGCGTTTCCGGAGTTGCGGCCGGCGCCGTGGGGTGCCACCACCCGCGCGCTGCTGGCGTGGGACGCCGGCTCCGTCGTGTTCCTGGCGCTGATCGCGATCATGTTCCGGCCCAGCCGCGACAGCACCATCCAGGCTGACGCGACACGGCAGGAGGAGGGCGAATGGACGGTGTTCGCGATCATCATCGCGGCCACCGTGGCGAGCTTCGCCGCGATCATCGGCGAGTTCTCGGCCAGCAAGGCCATGGCGCCGTCGGCCAAGCTGCTGCACGTCGGGCTGGTGGCGGCGACCCTGCTGGGCTCGTGGCTGTTGACCCACACGGTGTTCTCGCTGCGCTACGCCCACGAGTACTACGAGACCAAGCCGGGCGGCGACGTGGTCGGCGGGCTGGCGTTCCCGGGCGGCCAGAACCCCGACTACTGGGACTTCTTCTACTTCTCGATCGTGCTCGGGATGACGTTCCAGGTGTCGGACGTGCAGATCGAGAGCCGCGAGATGCGGCGGCTCGCGACGGTGCACGGGCTGCTGTCGTTCCTATTCAACACGGTGATCCTGGCACTGTCGGTCAACATCGCCTCGGGGTTGCTGTAGCGCGCGGTCCCGTGACGGGCGTCAGGCGGCGCCCTCGCACGTCCGCTCGTCCTCGTAGTCGACCGGCGGCGCCTCGACGTAGAGCGCCACCGGCACCTGCCACCCGTGCACCCGCAATACGATCTGTCCGCCGGCGTTGAGGTGTTCCAGTTCGCGCGGGGTCGGCTCCCACGCGCTCTCGCAGTAGCAGTCGGGACGGCCGCGCTGGCCGTGGATGCGGATCGGCAGCGGGGCGCACTCGCCGTCCTTGACCGTGTCCCAGCCTTGCGGCGCCCTGAGCAAGGCGCCGGCGCCGAAGATCACCTTTGTCAGCATGTCGCCCGCTCCCAACCCGTGTCGCCATAACCCGGACGGCCATTTTGGTCGCCCTTCGAAATGAACAATGACATCGTATCACTTCCGCGTCATCACCTAAAAAGTGATGTGTCGAATTTATTTTCCGGCCGGCAGCAGCAGCGCCACCAGACCCGTCCACCCGGTCTGGTGGCTGGCGCCCAGCCCGCGCCCGCTGTCACCGTCGAAGTATTCGTGGAACAGCACGTGCCCGTCAGGCACGCCGCCGCCGGCCAGCGCCGGACGCACTCCGTCCGGGCCGCACAGAAACAGCCGGCAGAGGCGGCGCGCCAGCTCGTCCGCGACTTCGTCCAGCGTCAGCATGGTCGCCGAGCCGACCGGGCACTCGACCCTGAACTCGTCGCCGTAGTAGCGGTGAAACTCGCGCAATGATTCCACCAGCAGGTAGTTGACCGGCATCCACACCGGCCCGCGCCAGTTCGAGTTGCCGCCGAACAGCCCCGACTGCGACTCGCCCGGCACGTAGCCGACCTCGAGGCGCGTGCCGTCGTGGTCGAAGCCGTAGGGGTGCGCGGCGTGCGACTTGGACAGCGACCGCACGCCGTGGTCGGACAGGAACTCGGTCTCGTCGAGCATCCGCGCCAGCAGCTTTTTCAGCCTGTGGCCACGCAGCAGGGACAGCAGGTGGCGCTCGCCCGAGGGTTCGTTCCAGCGCGAGACGAGGTTCGCCAGGTCCGGCCGATAACCGAGAAACCAGTTCAGCCGGAACGTGAACCCCGGCAGGCGGCGGAACACCTCGCTGTCCAGCACCTCGACCGCGAACATCGGGATCAGTCCGACCATCGAGCGCACCCGCAGCGGGCGCGGCGGCTGGCCGTCGATCATCAGCACGTCGTAGAAGAACTGGTCCTGCTCGTCCCACAGCGAGCGCTCGCCGCCCATCTGGGTCATCGCTTCGGCGATGTACAGGAAGTGCTCGAAGAACTTGGTCGCGATGTCCTCGTAGACGTGGTTCTCGATCGACAGTTCGAGCGCAATCCGCATCAGGTTCAGCGCGTACATCGCCATCCAGGCGGTGCCGTCCGACTGATCGATGGTGCCGCCGGTCGGCAGCGGCTTGCTGCGGTCGAACAGGCCGATGTTGTCCAGGCCGAGGAAGCCGCCCTGGAACACGTTGCGGCCGCTGACGTCCTTGCGGTTCACCCACCAGTTGAAGTTGAGCATCAGCTTGTGGAACACGCGTTCTAGGAACGGCCGGTCGGCGACCCCGGTGCGGGCGCGGTCGGCCTGGTAGATGCGCCAGGCGGCCCAGGCATGGACCGGCGGGTTCACGTCGCCGAACTGCCACTCGTAGGCCGGCAGCTGGCCATTCGGGTGCATAAACCACTCGCGGGTCAGCAGCACCAGCTGGCCCTTGGCGAACTCGGGGTCGACCAGCGCCAGCGTTACGCTTTGCAACGCTAGATCCCAGGCGGCGTACCAGGGATATTCCCAGGTATCGGGCATCGACATGACGTCGGCGTTGTTGACATGCCGCCAGTCGCCATTGCGGATTTTTCCACGCCCGGCTGGGGGTACGGGTTCCGCGGGGTCGCCGTCGAGCCATTGCGGGACGTCGATGTAATAGAGTTGCTTGCACCACAGCATCCCGGCCAGCGCCTGCCGCTGCACGAGGCGCGCGTCGGCGCCCGCCATGTCGGCCTGCAGCGCCGCGTAGAACTCGTCCGCCTCGGCGATGCGGGTTGCGAACACCGTATCGATGTCGACCGCGCCGGTCGCGGCGGACAGCCGCAGCCGCATTGCGTGGCTGGCGCCGGGCGCCAGCGTCACCACGGTTCTGGCGGCGCACTTGGTGCCAGCGGGGGCGAGCGCGTCGGCGCGGCCGCGCAACACGTAATCGTCGAACCCGTCCTTGAACGGCCCGGCCGCCGCGACGCCGAACAGCCGCGTGACGTTGGTCTCGTTGTCGCAGAACAGCAGCTCGACGCCCGGCTCGACGGCGAGCGTCATCGGTGGCAGGTCGGGATGCAGCGCCTCGACCGTGGTCGAGCCGGTCGCGCGCAGGCTGGGGAGCGGTGAACCCTCGGCCCAGGCCCAGGTGTTGCGTGCCCAAAGCTGCAGCAGCAGGTGCAGCGGGGCTGGGTCGGGACCCCGGTTGGTCGCGGTGACGCGCATGACGATGTCGTCGGGGGCGGCCTTGGCATACTCGACGACCACGTCGAAGTAGCGGCCCTGGTCGAAGATGCCGGTGTCGTGGAGCTCGAACTCCGGCTGCGTCCGGTCGCGCGCGGCGTTCTCGCGCACCAGCCGGTCGTACGGGAACGCGTCCTGCGGATAGCGGTAGAGCATCCGCATGTAGGCGTGGCTCGGCAGGCCGTCGTCGTAGAAGTAGCTCTCCTTGACGTCCTCGCCGTGGTTGCCCTGCGCGTTGGTGAGGCCGAACAGCCGCTCCTTCAGGATCGGGTCGCGCTCGTTCCACAACGCGACGCCGAGGCACCACCGCTGCAGCTCGTCGCCAAAGCCGGCGATTGCGTCCTCGCCCCAGCGCCAGGCGCGGCTGCGGGCCTGGTCGTGGGTGGTGGAGTTCCAGGCGTCGCCGTCGGCGCTATAATCCTCGCGCACCGTGCCCCACTGGCGGTCGCTGAGGTATGGGCCCCAACGCCGCCACGGCTTGGGGTCGCCGGCGTGCAGGCGGCGGCCCTCTGCGGTGTCGGCGACCGGATCCAGCTTCGGCTACCGAGCCGCCTGGACCGCCACGACCGCGTCGCAGTTGCGGTGACTGGCCAACAGGCAGTCCTCGATCGCGTTGCGGCTATCCAACGCGCGCATCACGAACAGCGAGGTTACGACCAGCGACACCAGCAACGCGAGTGCGGCCAGGCTCGCGGTCTGCCGGTTGGCCGACTGCTGCTCGTCCTCACGCGTCGCGCGGCGCCACGGCTGCCTTGGCATGCTGGGTCGTATAGTCGTTTCCGGACGCGCGCGGTATCAACAACGCGATGAGCCTCGCGCGCCGCCACATCACCCGCGACTGCGCCAAGATGGCGGCGCTGTGCCGCCGCATCGGCCCGGCACGCATCACGGTCGAGCGCGAGCGCGAGCCGTATGAGGCGCTGGTGCGGGCGATCAGCCACCAGCAACTCCACGGTCGGGCGGCGGAGGCTATTCTTGGTCGCTTCATGGCCCTCGTGCCGGACGCGCCATTCCCGAGCCCGCGCGCCGTGCTGGCGCTGACTGAGGCGCAGCTGCGCGGCTGCGGGCTGTCGGGCGGCAAGATCGCCGCGATCCGCGACATCGCGCTGCACGCGCACGAGGGCCTGGTCCCGACCCGTCGGCAAGCGGCGCGGCTGGCCGACGAGGCCCTGGTCGAGCGGCTGACGCCGATCCGGGGCGTCGGGCGCTGGACGGTCGAGATGATGCTGATCTTCACGCTCGGCCGGCCGGATGTGCTGCCGATCGACGATTTTGGCGTGCGCGAGGGCTATCGGCTGCTGCACGGGCTGGAGGCGCAACCGAAGCCGCGCGCGCTGGGCGAGGTCGGGGCGGCGTGGGCGCCGTATCGCTCGACGGCGACCTGGTATCTCTGGCGCGCCGCCGACGAGCACAAGACGATCAAGCAGCCGACGTAACGCTCACCGCGCGGCCAGCCCGACCTCGGCCAGCACGTCGGGAATGTGCTCGCGCAACCCGAAGAACCCCTTCTTGCAGTTTGGCCACGCGGCGGTGTCCCAGCGACGGCGGAGGCGGGTGACGGGTAGCTCGGAAAACGCGTCGGTGGTCGGGCCGGTCGGGGCGTATGGGGTCACCACCGGCGCGTTCGCGTCAGCCACCCAGCGCGACAGGTCGGGCACGCCGATCCGCACCGGCGCCACCCCAAAATGCCGGCCGGCGCGGCCGAGCGCGTCGTCCACCGCCGCGTCCGAGAACGCCGCCACCGGGTCGGCGACGCCGCGGTGGGCCATGCCCGAAAACGCCGACACCCCGGCCACCGCGACGACGCGCGCGGCCCCGAAGTCGAGCGTCTCGGGTTCGAGGTCGTCGTCGTGCAGCAGCAACGCGACATCGCCGGACGGCGGCGGCTCCGGCGGCGGTAGGCGGACCGTCGGCACGTCGAACTCCTCGGTCAGCGGCTCGGGGTGTTCGTCGAGTTTCCCCGCCGGGTCGAACCGGCCGTCGGTGTAACGGGCGATGTTCTCGGCCCGTGCAACGTAGTGCTTGCCGCGCGTGTGCAGGCCGGCGACCCAGCGCCACGACAGCGTGTTGGACGCCGGGTCGCCGCACAGCAGATGGCGGGCGAAGAAGTCCGCCCCCAGCGCCCACGGCAGGCGGAGGGTGAAGATCCAGATCGAGGCGAACCACATCCGGGAATGGTTGTGCAGCCAGTTGTCGGCGACCAGTTCGTGCGCCCAGGCGTCGAAGCAGTCGATTCCGGTGCGGCCCTCGGTCGCGTCGTGGAACACGCGGCGTAGGCCGCTTTCGGTGGCGAGCCGGTCGTGGCCGCGCGCGACCTCGGCCTGGTAGCCGGCCCAGACCGACGGGCGATGCTCCATCCAGCCCTTCCAGTAGGTGCGCCAAAACACCTCCTCGACGAACTTCTGCGAGGCCGGCCCGGCGACGTCGAGGGCGGCCCCGACCACCTCGCGTTCGAGGATCATGCGGCGGCGGAGATAGGGCGACAGCTGCGCCGTGGTGGGCGCCGCCTCCGGTCCCGGATCGGTGTTGCGCTCGGCGGCGTAGCGGCGGCCGGCGCGGGGCGCGAAGGCGGCGAGGCGGTCGAGGGCGGCGGCGCGGGTGGGCGGAAAATGCGGCATGACGCCGATATGGGTCAGCCCGTGAAAGCGTCCACGGCGGCGACGAACCCGTCGGGATCTTCCGCGTGGACCCAGTGCCCGGTCGGCAGCGTTTTGACCGTCGCGGCCGGGAACAGCGCGCGGATCGCCGGCCATGCGGCGTCGCTCACGTAGTCCGACCGCGCGCCGCGCAGGAACAGGGTCGGGCCGTCATAGCGCCCGGCGAGGTTGGGCCAGGCCTCGATCACCGGCAGCGCGGCCGCGATCGCATCGAAGCCGATGGTCCAGCCAGGTTCGTCGCCGACGCGCAGGTTCTGCAGCAGGAACCCGCGGATCCGGGGGTCAGCCACGTCCGGCGTCAACGCCGCGTCGGCGGCGACGCGGGTTAGGCCGGGCGGCAACGGCATCGCTCGCATGGCGCCGGCGTAGGCGCCGAAGTTCGGCGGGTACGGCATCGGCGCGATGTCGACCACCAACAGCCGCTCGACGCGGGGTGGGTCGGTCAACGCCAATGCCATTGCGACCTTGCCGCCCATCGAATGCCCGACCAGCCGGCACGGCAGGGCGCCCGCCGCGTCGAGCGTCTCGGCCACGTCGGCGGCCATCGCCGGATAGTCCATCGCCGCAGAGTGCGGGCTGGAGCCGTGGTTGCGGAGGTCGAGCGCCAGGACGCGGCGGCCGTTCGCGGCGAGCCGGCTCATGACCGCGCCGAAGTTGCCCGCCCGCCCGAACAGCCCGTGCAGGAGCACCAGCGCCGGACCGACGGCGGTGCCCCGGGACGCCGCGTGCAAGATCATCGACCGCAAACCATCGTGCGGTGCATGGCATGGCGCGCCGGGCTGTGAAAGCGGTCGGGCGGCTGCGGTCAAGTTCCCGCAGCCGCCCGACCTTCAACCGAGGCTAGAATGGACGCCGCTGGTCGCGGCCGTCCCCGTCAGTGCTTGAGGCAAAGACCGACCACGTCGGCGCTGACCGCCGTCCAGGCGCCGGCACCGCCGACCTTGACCCAGCCGTTGCCTTGCTTGTTGACCTGGAACAGGTTGCCGTTCAGCCACTCCATCGCCACCACGCTGCTAGTCGTGCCGTCCACCTTGCCGTTCATCGCGATCTGGTTGCCCAGGCCGGGGGCCGCGACCAGGGTGAACGCGTCGCCGTGCGCGTCGCCGAGCGCGCTGCCCGCTCCGGTGATCATGGCGCCGTTGGCCGACTGTGCCATGGCCGGCGGCGGTGCCACCGGAACCGGCTGCGTGACCGGGACCGGCGACGCGACCGCGACCGGCGGCGCGACGGTCAGGGTCAGGTAGACTGGGTGGTCGGTAATGACCACCTTGGCGCTCGACCCGGCCGGCAGCGTCGCCGCCATGCCGAACGCGTCACTGGCGCCGATCGCCGACATCGCCGGGAACGACACGGTGACGGTCGTGGCCGGTGCCGAGATCGGCCACCCGGCGTTGTTCGCGGTCGCCGTGTTCCAGACGTTCGGCTCGGCCCAGACTGCGAGGACGAAGTCGCCGTTGGATTTCTGCATCAGCGTCGAGTACGTGGCCGGTGGCGCGCCGCTGATCGAGTAGGCCAGCGAACCCGGCGCGAACGTGCCGGCAGTCGCGCCGCGGTCGAGCAGGATGGCCGCCTGGTTGTGCAGCGCGACCGCCGTCGCCTTGGCCGTCCAGTCCGAGTGGAACAGCCCGTAGTGCATCTCCTGGGCGTTGCTCGAGCCGTCGTTCAGGGTCGGCGTGTGCGCGTTCTCGTCGACCAGCTCGTAGAGGTAGGTCCGCACGGTCGTCTTCTTGAAGGACAGCAGCAGGTCGAGCGTGCGGCGCGCGGCCACGTCCTCGGACATGCCGCGCGAGGTCAGGGCGTTGGTGATCGGGCCGGTTTCCGTGACGTAGTTCGGGGCGCCGGCCGGGGCGTCCTGCTGCTCGTGCGGCAGGTCGTATGCCTTGCTGGCGGTCGGCGGGCTGAAGTCGACGTAGCTGTGGCCGTTGCTCGCGTCACTCGAGGCGGCGCAGCCGGCCAGCTGGCCGAAGCCGTTCCAGTCGGCGATCGAGGGGGCCAGCAGCGGCGCCTGCTGCTTGTGCGTCGCGTTCCACGCCGTCACGCCGCTCCGCAGGTCGCGCTGGAACGCGCAGACGGCCGGGGCCCCGTTCAACCCGTTGTAGTAGTCGGTGCGGTCGGTGGCTTCGTTCATGCCCTCGAAGCTGTCGATGCGGTCCGCCACCTGCCCGGCGCGGGCGAGCTGGTCGGAGATCGCGGCGCCGGTGTCGACCTGGATGTCGGCGCGCAGCCAGGGCGAGGCCAGCGCCAGCGCCTGGAACCGGGGCAGCAGGTATGACGCGCCCATGCCGACGCGGACGCGCGTGATGCCGGCGTAGTTCAGCGCGGCGGCGATCTTGGAGACGTTCGTGGTGTAGCCGTTGACGGTGGTGGCACCGCTACCGGCTGTGCCGCCGTTGGCCGCGTCGCTGTACGAGGTGTCCCACTCGCTGTTGAGGTGGAGGTTGACGCCGACGCTGTTGAGGAAATCGGCGGTGCGGAGCGCGGGCACGGCTGACTGCGCGTGCGCGGCGGAGGCGAGCGCCATGGCGGCGGTGGCGAGGAGAATGGAGCGCATTTGAAACTTCCTATCGGTTGTTCGTTTCGGCTCACAACTTCGTGAACTCCCGAAAACGTGATGACAACGCACAGAAAGTTTTTTGTTGCTTTTTGTTATTCAAACACAGTCAGAGAAGATGCAAGATAATTGCGCATACGATCTAAACACGACAGTAACATACTGGCCCATGATGCAAACTTACCGTGTCGGCACGCGTGGATTAGTGGCGGCGATCGTCGATCCGGAGAGCCGTCTGCCGCCTATCAACGGCGACGGAAGCGAGCCCGGACCGAACGCATCGAACACCCGCGACAAGAGCATTGTGTGGTGGGATGAAATATTAACAAATCGATACCGTCGATTATTGAACGATGTCATAACGCCGCGAACGCCCGGTTGCGGCGCCCCGCAGCCCCTCTTGCAACTCATGGTTGCCCTACAGCATCCGTTGCAACTTGGATCGACTGGGCTCGCTGGCTCGATTGATGGAGTGATATGGGGAGCGGCTCACACGGCCTGAGATCAGGCGGCGATCCGCAGCGCGATCTTGCCGACGTGGCCGCGAAGCCAAACACGTCGCTGGTCGCCGGCACGCATTACTCGAACGGCTCCAGTCGGGTGTCGCCCGGCAGGTGGGGAAGTGACTGAGATTCTAGTGCGTCAATGTAAGTGTGTGACAACCAAGACCATAGGTCACAGTCCCACCTCGCGAACGCGACACTGCTGGAGCCATTGAGACCAGCCGAGACCCTCACGCGCGCTTAAGACTTCTTCTCGCCCCATTGCTTGTCGGTAAGCACCTACAAGCGCTTGCGTGACATTTACGTTTCGAGCGCGTCAGCGGGTATCGCTATTGGCAGCCGCTCCCTGTAACGCTGCGCCCCGGAGCCGCGGTCGGCCGTCACTCGCCGAACTTGCTCAGTCCGATGTGCAGATGGAGATCCGCTGATGACCGAGGCCGAGATTTACGATCAGCTCACCCCGATTTTTCGTAATGTCTTCGACGAAGACGACATCAAGCTGCGTCCGGACATGACTGCGGACGATGTCGCGGAATGGGACAGCATGAGCCACATCCGTCTGGTGCTGACCATTGAGCGACAATTTCATAAGACCTTCCCGGCGTCTCGCGTCTCACAGCTGAAAAACGTCGGCGACTTGGTCGCGCTGATTCGAGAGACGGCCTAGCATGTCCGCAGCACTCTATTCCGGCCTGACCTGGTTGCTGCCGCCGCCAACCGACTTCTCGCGCCTGTGCAAGGCTTTGTCCGATGAGACCAGGCCCGGTCCGGCCGCCCGCACGCTGGCCAATGCCGGGCTCGACGGCAACCAGCTCTCCAGGCTCGGCCGCGCCATCACCCGGCTGCGCCAGGATGGCCGGGATTTGTCGCCGCTCAAACCGTTCCGGCTGGGTCTGCTCGGCAACGGCACGTTGGATCTGCTGGTGCCGGCGCTGGTCGCCAGCGCCGCGCGCCACGGTATCCTGCTCGAGGTGGTCAAGGCCGACTACGACCAGGTCGTGCAGGAGGCGCTGTCGCATGACTCCGGCATCAATCAAGCCAAGCCCGACGCGGTGCTGGTGGCGCTCGACCTACGCGGGCTGCCGATGCGCGCCACCCCGGGCGATCGCGCGGGGGTGCTGGCCAACGTCGAGTCCGGGATGGCGATGGTGAATGCCGTCCGCGACGGGTTTGGGCGCAACAGCGCGGCCATTTGCATCGTACAGACCTTGGCACCGCCACCCGAAACCCTGTTTGGCAGTCTCGACCGAACCGTGCCGGGCACCGTGTTGGACGTCGTCACCCGCTTCAACCAGACGCTGGCCGACAGCATCGCAGACACGCGCGACGTGTTGCTCGACGTGGCCGCGCTCGCGTCGACCGTGGGGCGGGGTGAATGGCACTCGCCAGCTCAGTGGAACCTCGCCAAACTGCCGTTCTCCGATACCTATGTGCCCCTGTATGCGGAGCATGTCGCACGACTCGTCGCCGCATTGCGCGGCCGCAGCCGCCGGTGCCTGGTCCTCGACCTCGACAACACCGTCTGGGGCGGCGTGATCGGCGATGACGGGCTGGAAGGGATCAAGGTGGCTCAGGGCGACGCGACCGGTGAGGCGCACCTGGCGGTGCAGCGAATGGCGCTGGACCTGCGGGAGCGGGGGATCGTGCTGGCGGTGTCGTCCAAGAACACCGACGAAGTGGCGCGCACGCCGTTCGCCAAGCACCCCGAAATGCTGCTGCGGGAGGAGCATCTCGCGGTGTTCCAGGCCAACTGGAACGACAAGGCGACCAACATCCGGGCGATCGCCGACGAACTCGCACTCAGCCTGGAGTCGATGGTGTTCCTCGACGACAACCCCGTCGAGCGCGGCCTGGTGCGGCGGATGCTGCCCGAGGTCGCGGTGCCGGAGCTGCCGGAAGATCCGTCCCTCTACGCTCGCACGTTGGCTGCGGCCGGCTATTTCGAGGCGGTCGCGTTCTCCGACGAGGACCGCAAGCGGGCGTCCATGTACGACGACAACGCCCGGCGGGTGCAGTTGCAGCGCCAGGTCGGCGACGTCGACGCCTATCTCGCGTCGCTGGACATGGAGATCGTGGTCGCGCCGTTCGACGTCACCGGGCGGGCGCGCATCAGCCAGCTGATCAACAAGTCCAACCAATTCAACCTGACCACGCGGCGCTACACCGAGGCCGACGTCGCGGCGGCGCAAGACGATCCGGACGCGTTCACGCTGCAGGTGCGGCTGGCCGACACGTTCGGCGACAACGGCATGATCTCGGTCATCGTCTGCCGCCGCGACGACGCGCAGACCTGGGTCGTCGACACCTGGCTGATGAGTTGCCGGGTGCTGGGCCGCAAGGTCGAATGGATGGTGCTGCGCGAGATCCTGATCGAGGCGCGCGCGGCCGGCGTCGATCGGCTGGTCGGCGTCTACCGTCCGACCGACCGCAACGGCATGGTCCGGGACCACTACAAGAAGCTCGGGTTCAGCCTGGTCGACGAGGCCGCGGACGGTGAGACGCGGTGGGAGTTGTCGACCGCCACCGAGATCGAAGTGGCGCCGATGCGGATCGTGCGCGCGGGCCAGGTTGGCGTGGATGCCTGAACGGTCACCCACGCTGCCACGGCGGGATCTGCTGCTGATCCCGTTTCTGGTGGTGCTGACCTGTATCGCGCTGTTCAGCTTGGCCGAGGTCGCGGCCCGGGTCGTCTGGCAATCCAGCGAGGACGACGTGTGCGTCAAGACGGACACGGCGCTGGGCCACCGCTTCACGCCCAACTGCGTCTCACGGGTCAAGGCGATGGAGGGGCCTTGGGTCACCAACCGCTACAACGCCTGCGGCTACCGCACCGACCAGGACTGCGGACCGCGCCAGGCGGGGGTGCGCCGGGTCGACCTGATGGGGTCGTCCACCGCGCAAGGCTTCCTGATCCCCTATGAGGGCACCGTCGCCGCCAATCTGGGGAGCGCGCTCAGCGCGCACTGCCACGCCGACGTCCAGTTGGAAAACATGGGCATGATCGGCTACCAGGGTGAGGTCATCTTCCGGCAATTGGACGAGGCGCTGGCGCTGCGGCCCGACGCCATCGTGTTCCTGGTCACACCCTTCGACTTCGATCCGCCCGATGCGGCACCGGCCGCCGCCGCCGCCGCGCCGGCGCCGCACCCCGAGCTGCTGCGCCAGTTGCGAAACATGTCGGGCGCCAGCCGGGCGCTCGCGGTGGCGCAGCATCTGGTGTTCACCGACAACGACCGGTTCTCGTCGCTGTATCTCGGTTACGGCGACCGCGCGGATTTCCTGCGGCCGCCGTTCACGCCGGCCTGGCAAAAGCGCCTAGCCTATCTCGGCGACCTGCTGGGCCGCATGCAGACCAAAGCACGCTCGGCCGGGGTGACGCTGGTGCTCGCCTACGTGCCGTCCCGCGTGCAGGCGATCTACCTGTCCAGGGAGAGCCGGCCCGCCGGTGTCGACCCGTCCGCATTCGGCCACGCGGTCGGCGACATCGCGAAGGCGCACGATGTGAGCTACATCGACATCTCCGACCTGTTCGCCCGGACCAAGGACGCCGGTTCGCTGTTCTACCCGCAGGATGGCCACCTGACGGCGCAGGGCCAGCCGCTGGTCGGTCGCGCCATCGCCGCACAGGTGCTGTCCAGCACCTCATCATTCCAGGGCTGCGCCCGCTCCGACAGCGCGGCGCTGACACAGGGCGACATCCAATGAACGTTCCATCGCTGGTGTTCTTCGTGTTCGCGGCGCTGGTCGTGTCGATGTACCAGCTTTGCCCGTGGGCGTTGGGCAGACGGCTGATCTTCCTGGCCGCCAATCTCGGGTTTCTCTGGACGTATGCCAATTCGCTGGAGGGGCTGATCCCGCTGGCGGCGTTCCTGGCACTCGGCTATGGCGCGCTGCTCGCGGTGCGGCGGGGTGCCTCCCCGACACTGTTCATGACGCTCCTGGTGGTCGTCGTATTCGCATTCGTCTGGCTGAAACGCTACACGTTCCTGCCGCAGGCCAGCTTCGTGCCATTCCTGTATGTGACGCTCGGGCTGTCGTACATCTTCTTCCGCGTGATGCACCTGATCATCGACGCGCGCGATGCCGGGCTGCCGCCGGTGCCGGTCGTCTCGTACCTGAACTACACGCTGAACTTCACAACCCTCGTCTCAGGTCCGATCCAGCGCTACCAGGACTTCCACAAGATGGAGACGCGGGAGCGGCTCCGGCTCGACTGGATCGTGACCGGGCAGGGAATAGAACGGATCATCGTCGGATATTTCAAAGTGTCGGTCGTCTCGGCTGCCCTGTGGTCCGAGCACCTGCGGGCGCTGCATTCGTTTGGCACCGACGTCACGACGGGTGAGCGGCTGCTCGACGGCCTCAGCATCGCGTTGGTCTATCCGATTTACCTCTACTTTAACTTCTCCGGCTACATCGACATGGTGATCGGGGTTGCGAAGTTCCTCGGCCTCGAGCTGCCCGAGAACTTCAACCGCCCGTTCTCGTCGGAAAACTTCATTGGTTTCTGGAGCCGGTGGCACATCACGTTGTCGAACTGGCTGAAGACGTATGTGTATTCGCCGTTGCTGATCACGCTGATGCGGCGGTTCCCGAGCCAGCGCCTTGAGCCGTATTTCGGCGTGTTCGCCTTTTTCGTGACGTTCTTCCTGATCGGCGTTTGGCACGGCCAGACCTCGGTGTTCGTGTTCTTCGGGCTGTTGCAGGGTCTCGGCGTCAGCCTCAACAAGCTCTATCAGATTGTCATGGCCAATCGACTGGGGCGTAAGGGCTACCGCACGCTCGCGGCGAACGGGTTATACCGGGCGTGCGCGCGCGGCCTGACGTTTTGCTGGTTCGCGTTCACGCTGTTCTGGTTCTGGTCGGACTGGCAGCAGATCGGCGGCATCGTCGACGCGCTGGGACTGTCGACGATCCTGTTGCTGTGCGTGGTCGGCTTGGTCGGCGCGACGCTAGTGCTAGCCGCGGGCGAGGCGTTGCGGTCGGCGGTGCTGGCGGTGCGCATCGGCGGCGCTCCGGTGGTGCACTCGCGCTATGTGCGGACGGTGTGGGACACCGGCCTGATGGTCGTCACCGTCGCGCTCGTGGTGTTGCTGAACGCGCCGGCGCCCGACATCGTCTACAAGGCGTTCTGACGGTGACACCGTGGCGGTTTGTGTGGCTGATCGGCGTGGCGATGCCGCTGCCGGCACTCGCGCTGACACCGGTGCCGGCGCGCCCGTCATCCGCGTTTTCGGACAGTGTCGGCGTCAACACCCACCTGACCAGCGAGTGGGACACCGCATACAGCGACTGCGCCAACGGTCCGCGCGCGACGGCGCCGTGTCCGCCCAGCGTGGCCCACATCGGTGCCGCACTCCGCACGATCAACGTCCGCCACATTCGGGACGGCTTCCCGGCCGCCTATGTGGCACCCCGGTTTCGTGCGTTGGCGAACATCGTCCCCGGGCTGCGGATCGATTTTGTGATGAACGACGACCGCTCCGGCCCGTTGGAGCAACAGTTCGGCTATGCCGCCCCGGACGCCGACCTGATCGAGTTTGTCGAGGGACCGAACGAGCCGAACAACGGTTCCGGTTTTCGCTACCACAAGCACCCTTTCCCGAAAGGTGCTGCGGAGGAGATGCGGGACCTCCGGGCGGCGTTGCCCCACAGCCCGTTGTCGCACGCGCGGATCATCAACCTGGCGCTGGGTGGCGGAACCGAGGCCGATTCGGGGCGGCTCGGCGTGGTGCCCGAGGCGGAGTTCGCGAACGCGCACGCCTACTACGGCGTCCGCCCGCCACGGCGGTTCACCCAGGGCCTCGACCCGGCGCAGAACCTGGCGCCGGGCAAGCCCACGGTGATCACCGAGACGGGTAACTGCACGCCGGACGTCCGGACCGATTGGTGCGCGGTGACCGAGACGGTGCAGGCGAAGTACACACTCATGGCGCTCGCCGACGCGTTCGAGATCGGCGTCGTACGGACCTATCTGTATGAGCTGGTCGATGAACAGCCGGATCCGACCGGCGCCGACGTAGAGCGGCACTTTGGCCTGTTCCATACCGACTGGTCGCTGAAACCGGCGGGGCAGGCACTCGTCAACCTGCAAAGCGCACTCGGCACTGGCGGTATGGCGGGTAGCCTGGCGTTCAGCACGCCGGGTGCCCGGACCGTCGTCCTACGACGTGACGACGGCGTCTACCTCATCATCGCCTGGTTCGACGCCGAGTTGTGGGACACCGAGCGCCATGTCGCGCACCAGGTCGCCCCGCGCCCGATCACGTTGACGCTCGGCTTGCGACCTGCAGGCGTCGCAATCTTCGACCCGCTGGACGCAAGTCGGCGGACGCTCGAGCCGGGGACCGCGCTCAAGCTCGAGTTGCCCGACCACCCGATCGTCATCGAGGTCAAGAACGAGGAACCGTTGCCCGCGCGGTGACGCGACCCTCGTCGGTCACATTGATGGCGTGACGTTGGGGTTCGACGAACCCGACCTGAGGTCAGGCGGCAACCCGCAGCACGATCTTGCCGATGTGGCCGCCGCTCTCCAGGCGGCGGTGCGCGTCGGCCACGTCCGCCAGGTCGAACACGTCGCTGATCACCGGCGCCACCCGGCGGGTATCCAGCAATGGCCAGACGTGCGCGCGCAACTCGGCCGCGATCGCCGCCTTTTCGCCCGCCGTGCGCGGCCGCATGGTCGAGCCGGTAACGACCAGCCGCTTGACCATGATCGCCGCGAGGTTGGCCTTCTCCACGGTGTTGCCGCCTAGGAACGCGATCAGCACCAGCCGCCCGTCACGCGCCAGACAGCTCAGGTTGCGGCTAAAATAACTCGCGCCGACCATGTCGAGCACGACGTCGACGCCCCGCCCGCCGGTGATCTCGGCTACCGCCTCGACGAAGTCGCGCGCGCGGTAGTCGATCGCGTGGTCGGCGCCTAGGCGCAGGCAGGCGAAAGCCTTGTCCGGTCCGCCGGCGGTGACGATCACCCGCGACCCGAGCGCCTTGGCGAGCTGGATTGCCGTGGTGCCGATGCCCGACGTGCCGCCGTGGACGAGCGCGGTTTCGCCCGCCACCAGCCGGCCGTGGCCGAACAGGTTGGCCCAGACGGTGAAGTAGGTTTCCGGCAACGCGGCCGCGCGCACCGCGTCGTAGCCGGCCGGCCAGGGCAGGCACTGGCCGGCGGGTGCCACGACATACTCGGCATAGCCGCCGCCGTTGACCAGGGCGCAGACGCTCTCGCCCACGCTCCAGCCCGCGACGTCGCCGCCGAGTGCCACAACCTCCCCCGCGACTTCGAGCCCGAGACCGGGGTTGGCGTCGGGCGGCGGCGGATAGCTGCCCTGGCGCTGTGCCACATCGGGTCGGTTGACGCCGGCGGCCTGCACCCGGATCAGCACCTCGTTGTCGCGCGCCACCGGCATGGGGAGGTCGGCGACCCGCATCACCTCCGGCCCGCCCGGGGCGTCATAAACGACGGCGCGCATCAGGTTTCGGCGCCGGTCAGGTAGCCGCGCGCGGCCAGCTCGGCGACCACCGTCTCGGCCAGCGCGTCGGCCGGCGCGGTCATGGTCCGCAGATGGATGTCGGGCGTGACCGGGGCCTCGTACGGCGCGCTGACGCCGGTAAAGTTCGGGATCTGGCCGGCGCGGGCGCGGGCGTATAGCCCCTTCGCGTCACGCGCCTCGCACTGCTCGAGCGGCGTGTCGACGAACACTTCGAGGAACTCGCCGGCCGGCAGGCGCGCCCGCGCCGCGTCCCGTTCCGACCGATACGGCGAGATGAAGCTGACCAGCACGATCATCCCCGCGTCGGCGAACAACGCGGCGACCTCGCTCACCCGGCGGATGTTCTCCACGCGGTCGGCCTCGGTGAACCCGAGGTCGCGGTTGAGCCGCTGGCGAACGTTGTCGCCGTCCAGCAGGTAGGTGTGCCGACCACTCGCGTGCAGCCGCCGCTCGACGAGGTTGGCGATGGTCGACTTGCCCGAGCCGGACAGTCCGGTGAACCACAGCACCACCGGCTGTTGCCCGTTCAGTCGGGCGCGCGCCGCCTTGCTGGTGTCGGGCTCCTGCCAGCGCAGGTTCGTGCTGCGGGTCAGCGCGAAGTCGATCATGCCGACGCTGACGGTCGCCGAACTCTGCCGGTCGATTGCGATCAGCCCGCCGAGGTCGCGGCTGACCGAATACGGCGTCCAGGCGACCGGGGTGGAGAGCTCGATCTGCACCTTGGCCACGTCGTTCAGGCCCAGTTCGTCCGCGTGCAGCTTCTGGCGTGTGTTGACGTCGATCCGGTGGCGGATGCGGGTGACCGAGCCCGCCACGGTGCGGGTGCCGATCTTGAACAGCAGCGTGCGGCCGGGCGGCAACTTGATGTCCGACAGCCAGATCATGTGTGCCGAGAACTGGTCGGCGGCGAGCACAGGGTCGCTCGCATCGCCCAGCGCGTCGCCCCGCGAGACGTCGATCTCGCGATCCAGCACCAGCGTCACCGCCTCGCCCGCGCGCGCCGCCGGGCGGTCGCCGTCGAACGTCACGATGCGCGCCACGGTCGCCGTCTGGCCGGAGCCGCTGGTGGTCACCGCGTCGCCCGGCCGCACGGTGCCGGTCGCGACGGTGCCGGAAAAGCCGCGGAAGCCAGGGTCGGGGCGCGACACCCACTGCACCGGCATCCGGAACGGTCCGGCGACCGCATCCGCCGGCCGGATCGTCTCCAGCGCTGCCAGCAAGGCCGGGCCGTGGTACCAGGGCATGTTGCTCGACCGGGCCGTGACGTTGTCGCCGTGCCGCGCGCTGATCGGGATCGCGTCCACCGACACGAACCCGGCGGTCGCTACGGCGGCGCGGTAGTCGGCCGCGATGGCGTCGAACACGCTCTGCTCGAAGCCGACCAGGTCCATCTTGTTGACCGCCAGCACGACGTGCCGGATGCCCATCAGGCTCGCGATGAAGCTGTGCCGCCGGGTCTGCGTCAGCACCCCGCGCCGGGCGTCCAGCAACACGATCGCCACGTCCGCCGTGCTGGCGGCGGTCGCCATGTTGCGCGTGTACTGCTCGTGCCCCGGCGAGTCGGCGAGGATGATCCGCCGCCCGCCGCTGGTGATGAAGCGGTAGGCGACGTCGATCGTGATGCCCTGCTCGCGCTCGGCCTCGAGCCCGTCGAGCAGCAGCGCATAGTCGACCGCGCCGCCCGCCGTGCCGTGCCGTGCGCTGTCGGCCGCGAGTGACACCTGCTGGTCGTCGAGCACGTTGCCGGTGTCGTGCAACAACCGGCCGATCAGCGTCGACTTGCCGTCGTCCACGCTGCCGCAGGTCATCGCCCGCAACAGCCCGGCGACATCCCCATCGAGGCCGTCTACGTCGAGGCGGGCCGGGCTCGCGTCCATTCAGAAATACCCCTCGCGCTTCTTGCGCTCCATGCTGGCGCTCTCGTCGCGGTCGATCAGCCGGCCGCCGCGCTCGCTCTGCCGGGCGTCCAGCGTCTCGGCCATGACCTCATCGAGCGTGGTCGCGGCGCTCAGGGTCGCCCCGGTCAGCGGGTAGCAGCCGAGCGAGCGAAACCGCACCATCCTAGTCTCCGGCACCTCGCCCGGCCGCAGCCGCATCCGCTCGTCGTGGACCGCGATCAGGCTGCCGTCGCGCTCGACGACCGCGCGGGGTGCCGCGAAATACAGCGACGGGATCTCGATGCGTTCAGCCAGGATGTAGGCCCACACGTCGGCCTCGGTCCAATTGCTGATCGGGAACACGCGAAGGCTTTCGCCGGCGTTGAGCCGCGTGTTGTAAAGGCGCCAGAACTCCGGGCGCTGGTTCTTCGGGTCCCAGCCGTGGGTCGCCGAGCGGACTGAGAACACCCGCTCCTTGGCGCGGCTCTTTTCCTCGTCCCGCCGCGCGCCGCCGAACGCCGCGTCGAAGCCGTGTTTGTCGAGCGCCTGCTTCAGCGCCTCGGTCTTCATCACGTGGGTGTAGTAGCTGGAGCCGTGGTCGAACGGGTTGATGCCTTGCGCGCGCCCGTCCTCGTTGACGTGCACGATCAGCCGCAGGCCGAGTTCGCGAGCGATCCGGTCGCGGTGTTCGTACATCTCGCGGAACTTCCAGGTCGTGTCGACGTGCAGCAGCGGGAACGGAAGCGGCCCCGGCGCGAACGCCTTTTGCATCAGCCGCAACAGGACGGAGCTGTCCTTGCCGACCGAGTAGAGGAACACCGGGTTGCGGCATTCGGCGGCCACCTCGCGGATGATGCCGATGCTCTCGGCCTCCAGCGACCGCAGCCAGCTCGGCTCGGCGGTCACGCGTTCGGTGGCGGGGGCGCTATTGTGCATGTCCATGACGTGATTACGGGCGACGCGTGCCCTAATGCAACCGGGTTAGCTCCGCCGCGAGATCGAGATCACTCCATCCACAGCCAACGTGCGTGAAATCCAGCGTTCGACGCCGGGGTATCGCGACAGGTCGAAGCCGCCCTCGTCGGCGACGTGGGTGTAGCCGAACAGGGCGATGTCGGCGACGGTCATGCCGCCACCCGCCAGCCAGTCATGGCTTGCCAGTCGCCGCTCCATGATGGCGAGCGCCCGGTGGCCCGCCTCCGCCAGCGCCGCCATCCGCTCCGGAAACAGGTGCGCCTCACGCCGGTAGGACAACAAGTTGCGCGCGACCGCGATGGTCGGCTCGTGGCTGTACTGCTCGAAGAACAACCACTCGTGGACGCGGGTGCGCGCCAAGCCGGGCGGCGGCAGCAACGGCGTGCCCTCGGCGAAGTGCAACAGGATCGCGTCGCTCTCGGTGAGCACCGCGCCGTCGTCCAGCACCACGATCGGGATCTTGGCGTTCGGGTTGAGCGCCAAGAACTCGGGCGTGCGGGTGCCGCCGGCGTTGCTATCGACCTCGACCCAGGCAAACGGGATGTGCAACAATTTTAATACTGTGCCGACCTTCCAGCAGTTGCCGGACGGCGTGTAGCCGTACACCGCGATCACCGGGCGGCCCCGTAGGCGAGCCGGGTCGCGTGGAGTGGCTGGTCGAAACGCCACAGCACGGTCGCCGCCAGCGCCGGCCACACCAGCGCTAGACCGAACAACCAGCTCGCCGCCGGGGCGCCACCGCCGTCGAGCCCGCGCGCATTCACGACCAACCCCGCGAACGCGCTGCCGAGCGCGTTGCCGGCCATCACCACCGTGGTGATCGACCCGGCCGCCAGCGCGCTCTCCGCCTCGGTCGCGGCGGCGAACACGCGGGTGCCAAGGTGCGGCCAGCACATTCCCATGCCGAGCCCCATCAGCGTCAGGCTGACGCCCAGCGCCGGCACGGCGACGACCTGCGGCAACGCCGACGGCATGACCAGCGCCAAGCCCACCAGCCCGGCGCCGAGCATGGCCGGGCCGGTCAGCAGGATCGTCTGGGTTCGCCCGGCGCCGTAGCCGGTGCTGACCGTCGAGGCGGCGGTCCAGCCAAGCGACAGCAGGGCGGCCAGGTAGCCGGCGTGCAGCGGCGACAGCCCGTGCAGGGTTTGTAGGAAAAACGGTACGAACACGTCGGTGCAGAGCCCGAGCAGCAGCAGCACCATCGCCGCATACGCGCCGCCGAGCGGGGTGCGCGGGTCGCAGGCGCCGCGCGGCAGCAGGCGGTGCGGACCGGCGGCCTCGCTCCACGCGAACAGGCCGAGGCCGCACAACGCTGTTACCAGGCCGGCGGCGTTCACGGCCGGGTCGTGGGTAGCGCTGCCGACCGAGATCGACAGCACCGACGCGGTCAGCAACGCCAGGCTGCGCCACGCCATGTTGCGCGCCTCGGGCGGTGCGACCGGCGTGCGGGGCAGGGCGCGCGCCACCAGCACCGCCAGGAACGGCACGGCGGCGAGCAGCGTCCAGAACGCGGCGCGCCAGGCGTGCGCCTGCGCGAACAGGCCGCCGACGGCTGGACCCAGCAACGTCATGGCACCCCAGGCGATCGAGACGGCGCCGAGCGCCCGGCTCCATAGCGCGGGCGCGAACAAGATCCGGATCTGCGCGAACGACAGCGCCGACAGCATCCCGGCGCCCAGGCCCTGCCCGAACCGGCCCGCCAGCAGCACCGGCATCGTCGGCGCCAGCGCGCAGGTCACGGTGCCGAGCGCGAACAGGATCAGCGCCACGCGATAGGTCGGCCGCGCGCCCCGCCGCAGCAGGCGCGGGCAGGCGACCGCGCCGAACAACGAGCCGACGACATAGAGCGTGGTCGCCCAGGCGAAGAACTGCAGCCCACCGATCTCGTCGACCACGGTCGGCAGGATGGTGGTGGCGATGAACACGTTGACCGCGTGCAGCACCATGCCGCCGGTCACCACCGCCGTCCGCGCCGCGTTGCCGTGCCGCAGCAGGTCACCCCATCCGGCCACGTGGCCCTCACCCTGTCCGCCGTCCATCGTCCGCCGCCCTGTGTGTCGAGCGGTTGTAACGTGGCGGCGGCCCAATCGCCCATGCGCGATACGCACCCCACGCTCGACAGCGTGACCGGCGTTACGGCAAGAGAACGACGTTATCGAGGACGCCGACGCTGCCGCAACAGGTTCCTCGGCGCAGCATCGAGGGCGCCAATCAATGTCGCGCCGGTGCGACCCAGGCGGAGGGTAAGCTCCTACCCCGAGGCTAGAACGCCATCGACTTGGCAAGTGACGCTGCCACTGTCACGCCGGCATAGCGTCCACTGATCGCCGTCGCCTGCATACGAGAGATGGAGCCTACCGCCACAATCGAAATACAGGTCGAGATGGCGCGGGCTGTGACTGACGCCCGTGAGGCGCTGGCCGTCGAACCGGTGGAGAACTCTCACCACCAAGGGACCGCGTTCAGTTTCGTTCGATGCGGACAAGCCGTCGGCTTCCAGCGTCCATTGGTTACTCATCACCCAGAAGTGCCACTTTCCCGAGACGACCACGCGCAAGCGTTTTCCGGTCGGCGTGACCGATTCGCTGGTCAACGCTGGCTGGCTGAACTCGAACGTCAGTGCCGGGCCATCGCCTTGCTGGCACGACCACGCCACCTGCCCAATTAGCGGCTGGAAAACCTCCGTTGTGGTTTCGACCATTGCTCCCGTTGCTAGCACCGTTCAGCGGTGTGAAACGATCGCAAGCGCGAAGGAGGCGAACATGAAGATTACCATTCTGGGCGGGGGCGGCTTCCTCGGCCGCAGACTCGCACGACAGCTGGCCGAAACCGGGGCTGAGCTGACCCTGTTCGACCTCCAGGCTCCCGTGCCCGACGGCTTCCCTGCGACCTGCCTCGCGGGCGACATCGCCGCCCTGCCCGACGCCGCGATCCCGCCCGGCACCGACATCGTGTTCCACCTCGCAGCCGTCGTCAGCGCCGCCGCCGAGGCCGACTACGCGCTCGGCCGCCGGGTCAATGTGCATGGGACCGAGGCGGTGATCGACGCCTGCGCCCGGCTCGCGACACCGCCGCGCGTGGTGTTCACCAGCAGCATCGCCAGCTTCTCGGCCCGGCCCGGCCAGATGCTGACCGACGACGCGCGGCAGCTCCCGCAGAACAGTTATGGCGCGCAAAAGGCGGCGGCCGAGCTGTTCCTCAACGACGCGAGCCGGCGCGGCATGCTCGACGCGGTGTGCCTGCGGCTGCCGACCATCCTGGTCCGTTCCGGCCTGCCGAACCGCGCGGCCAGCAGCTTCGTCAGCGGCATCGTGCGCGAGCCGATGCTCGGCCAACCCACGATCCTGCCGGTCGCCGACGACGTGGCGCTGTGGGTCGCGAGCCCGTTCCGGGCGCTGGACTGGCTGCGGCATGCGGCGCGGCTGGACACGTCTGGCATGGGCGTCGATCGCTCGCTGAACCTGCCGGGCCGGACCGTGACGCCGGCCGACATCCTGGCCGCACTGGACGCTGTGGCGCCCGGCGCGTCGGTGCTGGTGGAGCGAAAGATCGATCCGGACATCGCGCGGATTGTCACCGGCTGGCCCGGCGCGTTCGACCCCGTTCGGTCGCGCAAGCTCGGTTTTGTCGAGCAGGAGCCGTTGCTCGACCTGGTGCGGGCGTTCGCGGGCGACGATCTGGCGGAAACGCGCAACATGCGGGCGGCATTGCGAAAGGTTTAGCAGCTAAACCGCACCGAACGGGTTGCCCCTGGCGATGTGGCGGCCCAGAGATGCCGCGCCGCTAGGTCCCTGCCGATGAGCTTTCTCAGCGCCGTCAACGCCCGTGTGAACCCGTTCGCCGACGCGCGGACCGGGCCGTTGTCGCTGCGCCGGGACAGCAGCCCAAAACGCCTGGAAGCCTGGGTCGTCGCCGCCCCGCACCGGCTGCGCGCCCTGGTCCGCGCCGACGAGCTGGGGCTGGCCGCGCTGGCGATCGTGGTCGGCGTGATGGCCGGCCTCTGCGTCACCGCCATGAGCATCGGCACGCAATGGGCGCATCGCGTGCTGTTCGCGCTCGGTCCGCACCAGAGGCTCAGTGGCCAGGTGTCGCTCGACATGCTGCGGGCGCTGGTGGTGCCGTCGTTCGGGGGGGTGGCGGTCGGGCTGCTCGGCTTGGCGATCGCGCGCTGGCTGCCGCGCCCGACGGTCGACCCGATCGAGGCGAACGCGCTCTATGGTGGCCAGATGTCGGTGCGAGACAGCCTCGGCGTGGTGGCGCAGACGAGCCTGTCCAACGCGGTCGGAGCCTCGGTCGGGCTGGAGGCGGGCTATACCCAGATCGGCGCGGCACTCGCCTCGAGGCTGGGCCGCGCGTTCCGGGTGCGTCGTGTCGACCAACGCCTGCTGGTCGGCTGCGGTGCGGCCGGCGCCATCGCGGCCGCGTTCAACGGCCCGTTCACCGGCGCGTTCTATGCGTTCGAGCTGGTGATCGGCACCTACTCGCTGGCGACGCTGGCCCCGGTGATGGCCGCCGCGCTAGCGGCGACCCTGGTGGGCCGGCTGTTCGACCCCAACCAGTACGGGTTCGAGGTGCAGGTCCCGACGGTGATTCCGACCACGCACTACCTGGCGTTCCTGGTGCTGGGCGCGATCTGCGCTGGCGGCGGCATCGCGCTGATGCGCGGTGTCACATTGACGGAAAGCCTGTTCCGCCGCTCGCGGATGCCGCCCTGGGGGCGGCCGGCGATCGGCGGCATCGCGGTCGGACTGTTGGCGCTGATCTCGCCGCAGGTGATGTCGTCCGGTCACGCGGCGCTCGCGATCGGCCTGGAGTCACCTTATACCTTGACGCACATCGGGGTGCTGATCGCGATCAAGGCGATGGCGTCGGCGATCTCGATCGGCTCGGGCTTTCGCGGCGGCCTGTTCTTCGCCAGCCTGTTGCTGGGCGCGTTGATCGGCAAGATGTTCGCCGGCCTGTTCGCGCTCGTGGCGGTGACCGCCGCGATCCCGCCGGTGGTGTGCGCGCTGGTCGGCATGAGTGCCATGGCGGTGGCGGTGGTCGGCGGCCCGCTGACGATGGCGTTCCTGGCGCTGGAGTCGACCGGCTCGCTGCCGATCACCATCGCCGTGGTGGCGGCCAGCGTGGTGTCGGCGGTGACGGTGCGGCGCACGTTCGGCTACTCGTTCGCGACTTGGCGGTTCCACCTGCGCGGCGAGGCGATCCGCTCGGCGGTGGACATCGGCTGGGTCCGCAACCTGACGGTCGGGCGGATGATGCGGCGCGAGGTGCGGACGGTGCGCGCCGACACGACGCTGGCCGCGTTCCGACGCGACTTCCCGCTCGGCGCCGAGCAGCGGGTGATCGTGACCGACGCCGCCGACCGCTACGCCGGTGTCGTGCTGGTCGCCGAGGCGCACTCGGCGACCTCGGAGAAGGCCGAGCGGATCTTCGACCTGGTGCACTACGCGCGCGAGGCGCTGCTGCCGCAAATGACGGTGAAGGAGGCGATCGGCCGGTTCGAAAAGGCGGAGAGCGACGCGCTGGCGGTGATCGACGGGGCCGAGACCCGAAAGGTGCTCGGCGTGCTAACCGAGCAGCACGCGCTGCGGCGGTACAACGAGGAACTGGACCGGAGCCGGCGCGAGCTATCGGGCGAGGGGCCATGATGGATCTGAAGCGGCGCGTCGACGCGGTGATCGACGGGGCGATGGCCGCCGAGCGGATCGTGGGCGCGGTCGTGCTGGTGAAGGTCGACGGGGTTTCGGCCTACCGGCGCGCCGGCGGTTTGATGGACCGCGAGGCCGCTGTGCCGATGCGCGACGACGCGGTGTTTCGGCTGGCCTCGGTGACCAAGCTCGTGGTCGCGGCCACCGCACTGGCGCTGGTCGGGCAGCGGCGGCTGGACCTCGACGATCCGGTTGCGCGATGGTTGCCGGAGTTTCGACCAACCCTCCCCGACGGCTGCCCGGCGCAGATGACGGTGCGGCACCTGCTGACCCACACGGCTTGCCTCAGCTACGGGTTCATCGAGGCGGCCGACGGCCCCTACCACCGCGCCGGCGTGTCCGATGGATTGGACCTGGCGGGTTTGACGCTTGCGGAGAACCTGCGCCGCCTCGCGTCGGTCCCGCTGCTGTTCGAGCCCGGCACCGCGTGGAATTATTCGCTGTCGATCGACGTGCTCGGCGCGGTGATCGAGCGGGCCGCGCACGAGGCGTTGCCGGAGGCGGTGCGCCGGCTGGTCACCGAACCACTCGGGATGGCGGATACCGGCTTCTCCGTCCCCGGCTCCGTGCCGCTCGCGGCAGCCTACGCCGATCACACGCCCGTTCCCCGGCGAATGCGTGGGGCCGATGGCTATCCGGGGCTGGACGGGCTGGCCCCGCTCGCGGTCGACCTGGCGCGGGCGTACGACGCCGGTGCGTTTCTGTCCGGTGGCGGTGGCATGGTGGCACCGCCGACGATCTGTTGCGACTGCTGGAGGCCCTCCGTCGGGGTGGTGCGCCGATCCTGGCGGACGGCCTGGTCGCCGAGATGGGCCGCAACCAGACCGGCGACTTGCCGATGGTTGGCTGGCCGGGCTGGGCCTACGGCCTCGGCTTTGGCGTGCTCAAGGATGCTGCGGCCGCAGGCACGCCGGAGTCGCCGGGGACGTGGCGTTGGGGCGGCGCGTATGGTCACTCATGGTTCGTCGATCCCGCCCGGGCGCTGAGTGTCGTCGCGTTCACCAACACGGCGCCGGAGGGCGTGGGGGGCCGGTTCCCGCAAGACGTCACGCGCGCCGTCTACCCGGGGCTTGGATGACGGTCGCGGCAAGCCACGCGGTGAAAATCAAGCACAGCGCCGGCTTGAGCCAGACGTCGGTGGGCCGAAAGATCCAGTTGCCGTAGGCCTGCGTGCCCATCGCTAGGATGACCGCGCCGAGCCACGGCCGGGTTGGACCCTGCACCATGAACAGCCCGATCACCGCCGCCATGCCCATGTAGTTGCCGAGTTCGGTGCGCGGGTTGCACAGCATGAGGTAGGCCATGCCGAGCGCCAGCACCGCGACGGCGCACTCGCGCGGCGGCAACCGGCGGCCCGCCATGACCGCCAGTCCCAGGGTGATCGCCGCGGCGGCCGCTCGAAGTACCAGCAGCTCCGGCGCGGGTACGGTGATCCCGAAGCGGTCGAGCATCATGCCAATGTCGTTGAACCGAGTGACGCCGAGATCGGCGGCATGGGTCAGGGTGTGCAGCATCGCGACTTGCTGGGACACGACATACGCGGGGTCGGGATGGATGAACGGCACCGTAACAACGAGTGCGACGCCGAGCGCCAGCCGCCAGCGCAGCGACGAGAACACCGCGCCCAGCAGCAGGAGCGGCACCAGCGCCAGCGGCTTGAGCGCCACCGCGAGGCATAGCCAGACCGCCGCCCGGGTCCAGCGCCGCTCCGCCACGTCGGCCGTGCCGAGGAAGATCCACCCCGCCATGGCAACCGTCGCCTGCCCGCGCTGCACATCGACGCCCGAGCAGGGCAACAGCAGCAGCAGGATGATCGCCAGTGCCAACTGCGGCTCGTCGGGGCGCACCAGGCGCGTGAGCCGCCACAGGCCGAATACGAACAGCCCGACCGAACACCCGCGCCACGCCAGGTCGTCGAGCGGCTGGCCCAGCATGGCGAACGGCGTGAAGATCAGCACGGCGGACGGGAAATAGACGAACGCCCGCATCCCGGCGCCGTACAGGGGTGCCGCCGCCCACCAGTGCGCAACCCCGTCGCGGTAGACATCGAAGATCGACCGCGACGGCACGCGCGACACCGCGACCGACGCGCCGACGACCAGCGCCGTCCACAGCACGGCCGCCAGCCACGATACGGCGCGAGGCCGGCTCAGACGCTGGCGACCGAGCCGCCGTCGGCGCACACTTTAGTGCCGACGAGAAGACTGGTCTGTGTCGAGCGGAGGAACGAGATGGCGGCCGCGACCTCCTCCGGCCTGCCGCGCAGCAGGCGCACCGTTTCGCGACCGATCTCGCCGTCGGCCGCGGTCACCACCGCCACCCGGCCCGCCATCCCGTAAGCCATGTCCGCCGCCCTGGTTGGTTGGGCCGCTATAACGCCGTTCGCGCGGGCGGGATCTCGGCCAGGCGGGCGCGCACCCGGTCGGCCAGCGTCGCCAGCGCGGGATCGTCGATGCCGTGCACGCGCAGCTCGGCCTCGGTGTGGAACAGGTAGTCCGCACAGGTCCCGAGCTCGCCGCGCGCGGTCGCGAGCCGTTCCACCACGGCGTCCTCGGTCAGCTCGCCCGCGTAGCCGCGACTGGCCGGGTCCATGGTGAACGCCAGCGCCGCCAGCCGTCGCCCGTCACCGTCGAGCGCCGGCAGCCAGCGGGGCACGTAGCTGCGGTTCAGCATTTCGCGCCGCCACAGCAGGTCGAGCTCGGCCGTGACCTCGCCCGCGGCGACCCGCAGCGCCAGGCCGTCGCAGTGCTCGCCCTCGATCAATCCGAGTAGCAGGCCGGGGTTGTCGGCGGTGCCGCGGCCGGCCCGGGCATTCAGGCAAAACCGGCGCTGCCATCCCGCCACCCGCACCAGCCGCCGCTCGACGATGTGGACCGTCGGGTTCCACAGCAGCGAGCCGTACGCGAACAGCCAGGCGCCGTCGGCCGCGAGCGAGGCGGGGTCGGGATGCGCGGCCAGCGTGACGTCGAGGCTCTCGGCCCGCTCGGCGTCGGTCAGCAGCCGCATGCCGGGTGCCGCGCGGCTGGCCATCGCGTCCAGCCCGCCGGCCAGCAGCATCGCCCGGGTCAGCGCGTGGCCGCCGCCGCCAGCGTCGCGCCGGTCGGCCATGATACGATCAGCCAGGGATCGCCGCCGATCGATCGCGGGCCATCAGGTCGCGGATCTCGGTCAGTAGGATCTGGTCGGTGGTCGGCACCTCGGGCGCCTCCTCGGTGGGCTTGCTGCGGGCGACCCGGGCCACCACGCG
>JAABUX010000618.1_pt1 | contig 59018 bp, 50 predicted proteins | sample 5561851 | NCBI WGS metagenome assembly JAABUX01 (sample SAMN10711883, study PRJNA513361) | rock metagenome | isolation source: Antarctica rocks | place: Antarctica: Victoria Land, Richard Nunatak red sandstone | collected 2016-01-03
GCGGTGAAGTCGATGGAGATCATGATCCCAGCCAAATCGGGTTCCAAAGGGGGTCGTCACTGCCGTCGATCGTAAAGAACGTCATTAATCCAAACAACCCTCAACTTTCAGACGCGGGGAGTATAAATCGCAAAGCAAAGCGAATTGAGCCACGGATGGAACACGGATCAGAAAAATCTTATAGGATTGCCTGATCCGTGCCGCCTTCGTGTTGATCTGTGGCTGAAAGAATTAATCTTGGGTCGGCTTGACCTTGACCACCTGCAAGTTCGACCGTTTCATGGCCAGGGCCAGGGCGTCGGCCAGCGTAGCCTTGGTGGTCACGCCCGCGAGGTCGACCCCCAGGTGGACGATCGTCTGCGCGATCTGGGGGCGAATCCCGCTGATGATGCAGTCGGCCCCCATCAGGCGGGCGGCGGTCACCGTCTTGAGCAGGTGCTGGGCGACCAGCGTATCGACCAGGGGGACGCCGGTGATGTCGATGATCGCCACGCTCGACCCGGTCTCGACGATCCGCTGCAACAGCGACTCCATCACAACCTGCGTCCTCGAACTATCGAGCGTCCCGATCATCGGCAACGCCAGGATGCCGTCCCACAACTTGACCACCGGGGTCGACAGTTCGAGCATCTCCTGCTGCTGGCGGAAGATCACCTCTTCGCGGGCCTGCTGGTGGACCTCGGTCGTCCAAAGCGCGAGCCGGTCGAGCAGCGAGGACGCGGTCCAGATCTCCTCGACCATCGCCCCGGGGTCGTCGGCCAAGACAGTCTTGAGCCGGGAGAACAAGGGCTTCTTGAACGAGAGCACGAACGTGGCGACCTCGGTCGGCGTGAAGCCTTGCAGCCCCCGGCTCCTCGACAGCTTTTCGAGCATCTCGCGCAGGCTCGACCACTCGGGGCGGTGGATGTCGTCGAGGTGGCCGCCCCGGGAGGCTACCAGGAGCCTCCTCAAGAACTCGGCGCACGTTTCCCGGAGTTCCGCCCCGCGCTGGGGGCCGGCGGCTTCGCGGTCGATGACCCACTCGGCCAGGAGTTCGGCCTCGTGGTCGGCCAGGATTTGGGGGATCTTGCTGGTGCCGGTCGCACTCATAAACAACTTTTCGATGTCGTAGAAAAGGGAGAGGAAGACCCTTCGACTCTTCGAGGGAGCGACAAGTATAAGTTGCTCCCCGGGGTTGTCGATAGCCGACGACACCTTGGTTTCGACATTTCGAGGGATCGCGAAGTCTTCAAGAGTTGGGAGACAGGTGGGTCAAGGCGAAGGGCTCGACGACCGAGGGGCGGGCCGGTTGTTGTCGGTGACCGTGGTCGTGATCGCGCCCTTGATCCTCGAATTCTCGTCGGAACCCATGTCGTCGTGCGCCAGGCTGACCGAGGCGCTGGCCTTTCCGCCCCGGAGGGCCTCGACTTCGAGGCTGAGGGTGACGGATTGGCCGGCGGGAATCCGGGGGATCTCGGGGAAGATGAACTCGGCCGGCCCGTTGCCCGCGTCGGCGTTCACCGCGACCTTGCCCGTGCTTTCATCGCAGAACGTCTTGTTGACCTTGAGGTTGATCAAGGTCCCCCGAAGCTGGATCTTGGTCGCCTCTTTGGTCCCGACGTTCTTGATCACGAAGTCGTAATAAGTCGTCTTGCCGACGTCGATCACCCGGTCGGTTTGCGTCACCTTGAGGTCGAGGTCGGCGATCCCAGACACGTCGGTATTCATCTGCTTGCTCGCCCTGAGCTGGCCCGAAACCGCCTCGGCGGAGCATCGGTAGAGGCCGGGGCTGCTGGTGTCGTAGTTGAACTTGCTCTCGAACGACTGGCCCGGCTCAAGCTGGCCGATCTTCCAAAACAGCTTGCGAGTCTTGGGGTCGAAGATGGACCCGGCGGGGGCTGGGCCTCGGGAGAGCTTCCCCCCTTGCTGAGGCAGCGCGGCGGACACGATCACGCCCAGGGCCGGGGCGGTCCCGGTGTTGGTCACGGTCACCTTGTACTCGGTAGGCTGCCCGGTGTACCGGAAGTTCTGCCCGGTCAGGTCGATCGTCAACGCGGGCTGGGTGACCTCGACGATCCGGGAAACCTGGTGTTCGGCGGGGACGAGGTTGACGTCGGGGCTTCGGGCGTCGACGACACAAGTCTGCTTGCCGCCGAGCACCGTGTCGACGATCAAGGGGTCGAGCGTGACGGATTCGCCCGGCTTGATCACGTCGATCATCTGCTCAACCAGCTCATCCTCGCCCAGCTTCAACCCGTCGCTCAACTTGGCCTGGACGTTGACGTTCCGAGCCGGGCCGGTGCCCGGGTTGCGGACGATGATCTCGAAATTGACCTGCTTCCCCTTCAGGAGTCGGCCCGTCGAGGCCCTGACGTCGACCTTGAGCTTGGGTTCCTGGACCGTCGTGTTCGCCTTCGAACCCGCCTGGGCGGTCACCGAGGCGACGTGCTCGCAAGCCTTGGTGTCCTTGGCGACCACCTTGAGGCCGATCGACCACTCGCCGTTGGCGGCGAGCATCGACTTGTTCCAATAGTAGATCTGGGGGTTGGCCGGGTCCTTGGTCTCGGGCGACTCGCTGGAAACGAACTGGAGGCCGTCGGGCAACTGGTAGGTGACCCGGACGTTGAAGGCGTCGGTGGTCCCCTCGTTGTTGACGACGATCCGGACCGTGGATTCCTTGCCGAGGTTGATCACCGCCCCGGCGCGGACCTCCACCGACAACTTGACCTGCTGCTTGCCGGTCGGGTAGCGGTCGGGCCTCAGCGAGAACGGGTCGGGCTGTTCGCCGCCGGTCCCCTTCGAACCCGAGGCAGAGCCCGCCCCCTCGGCGGGAGCGATCGCTTTGGGCAAAGGGTTGCCGCCCTCCGAGGGGTCGGCCGGGGGCTCGCCGATCGCGGCAGGGATGACCTGGGGGTCGCGTCGGGGCGCGGACGGGTCGAGGTCGCTCGGGGGCGGCAAAACCATCGAGCCGGGGTCATCCATCGCCGATGGAGCATCGACCGGGAGCGTGGACGCGGGTGGCTTGGCCTGGGTTTTCGATGGCTCTCTGGTCGCCTTCTTCGCCGGGGCCGATTGCGGCGGCGAAGCTGTTTGTGCCCGAGCCGTCGAGTTCGCCACGCCGGCCCAGGTCGGCAGGAGCGCCGCCGCGAGCAGCGAGACGACTGCCCGTCGGAGCGAGGAGCGCCCCCGTTCGAGGGTTCGTCCGGTCGGATTCGAAGCCAATCGCCCGATCATTGGAAACGGTCCCCTTCCTTGGGAACGGTCCCGGCCGACGCCATCAAGCGGAGCGAGCGAGCGGGAAGAATAGGCCGCGAATCCCGATTCAGAGGAGCCACGGCAAACGGGTTGATCTCCGGGTTTGACGGCGTTAGATACCTGATCCCCGGCGATCGAGGAAGATCAATTCTCGCGTAACGCCAGCGCATCGACCTGCCTCGCCAGGCGGTCGACCGTCGCTTCAACCGGCTCGTCGGATTCCAGCGGGAACGGTTTGACCTCAAGGAGGCCGCGAAACCAGGTGGCTTGCCGCTTGGCGAACTGCCGGGTCCGGGCCTGGGTCCGGTCGATGGCGATGGCCTGGTCGACCTGACCGGACAGGAGGTCGATCACCTCCTTGTAGCCGACCCCTTGCGCCGCGACCGGGCTGATCGGGGGGACCTCGGCGATCAGACCGCGAACCTCCTCGACCAACCCTTGCGCGAACATCTGCTCGACCCGGCGGTCGATCCGTTCGCGGATGACCTCGCGTGGTCGCTCCAGGGCAAATACGGCCACGTTCGAGGGGGCGGGGTGGTCGTGCTCGACCTGATGATGGCTGAGGGTCCGGCCCGAGGTTTCGACCACCTCGAGCGCCCGGATCACCCGCCGGAGGTCGTTGGGGTGGAGCCGGTCGGCCGACTTCGGGTCGACCCCTCGGAGCCGGTCGTGGAGGGCGATCGGGCCGTCGCGTTCGGCTTCCCGTTCGAGCGCGGCTCGAAGCTCCGGGTCGCCTTTCGGCCCCTCGAACAGGCCACGCATCAACGCTTTAAGGTAAAGCGCCGTGCCGCCGACGAACAACACCCGTCGGCCCCTGGCTTCGATCTGATCGAGGACTTCCAAGGCCCATCGTCGGTAATCGGCCACGCTCGACGATTCGGAGGGTTCCAAGACGTCGATCAGGTGGTGCGGGATGCCGCCTCGCTCCTCGACCGAGGGCTTGGCGGTGCCGATATTCATCCTTCGGTAGAGCGTCATCGAGTCGAGCGCGACCACCTCGGCGTCGAGTTTTCGGGCCAAGGCGACGGCCAAGGCGGTCTTGCCCACGGCGGTCGGCCCCGTCAGATAAATGGCTCGATGAAACCTGGACATGAACGAAATCGTGCTCTCGAAGGGGTAAGTCGCTCAAAGTCGCGTCATGTTGTAAGCTTTTTTATGGACAAATCGCGAATCGTCGGGATAATAAATTCCGAAGCCTCGGAAAGTGCCGACCTGCCAGCAATCTGCCTTCGACGAGTCATCCGTTTTTGGCCTGACGTTTGCCTGTTTCCAACCTCGCTAACGTGTGATCGCGACAGCTTCCCGTTTTCAAACTGTTGATCTTGCCCAAGGTGCCCGCGACATGGTGTCGCGCGTCCGCTTTCTTCCCCGTGCCCTCCCGACATCGATTTTATGCCAACAAACGTTCGTGAAATCCCGACCGCAGACATCCAGGCCGTCCGCGACTTCTTGATGGGCGCGACCGACGAAGTTCGAATCTCGACCCCTCGTCCCGCCAAGCCCTATCGCCCTTCGCAGCAAAGCCGCCCGACGGTCCCGGTGACCCAAGGGATCAGCCGGGCCAGGACCCGGTCGTCCCGCTCGGTCTAGATCCAGGCTCGCCGGTTCTCCCCCGGGCGATGGTCGGTCGGTCAAAGCTCCCAAACCCGTCGACCGCCCAGGAACATCGTCAAGAAGCCGTCTTCGCTGACCTTGAGCACGGGTCCGTGGAGCGACGCGGCCAGCCCGGCCAGCGTCCTGGCGCCTTCGACGGCCCGAGCAACTTTAAGGGTCTCCGGCGCGATCCGGAGAATCGCCCCGAAGGTGAGCAAGCGGCCGGCCCGGTCGGTCGCCACCGCGCCATCGATCCCCGCCAGGGCTTCGAGCACGGTGGCGTCGATGTCGGCGATCCCGCGCCCCCGGACGACGTGGTGGAGCGACCTCTTGGCCAGCCTTGGGCTGAGGTTGTCGGGGTCTTCGGGGTCGTCGAGGGCGATATCTTCGTCGATCCGGTCGGCCGGGGCGATCAACTGCTCGACCGAAGCGGCGGGGTCCCGAAGCACGACAAACAGCGCCCCCTTGCGGTCCTCGCCCAGGTTGAGCGCGGCCTGAAAGATCCGCGACGCCAGGTCAAGATTGCCGGTGTTGCCCACCGCCTTGCACCAGGTGGCGAACTTGGTCGGGATGTCGAGGAGCCGCCACCGGGCGTCGCTGAACGAGAACGCGAGGTTCCCGCCCGCGAAGACCTTGATCTCCTGCGAAGGGGTGAGCACCAGGCAGATGTGATCGCCCGACCGCGTGGCCCTGGCGTGGTCGCGGTAAAGGCGGGGGCAAGGGCTTTCCGGGCCTCCGGGACCATACGCCCGATCCGCCCACTCGCCGATGTCGATGGCCCTCGCCAGGTCCCCCTGGCGGTCGACGAGGTACACGGTCTTGATGCCGTCGCAAAGGCGGTGGAACCCCTTGATCGCGGTCAATCGGACGCTGTATTTGGGCGCCCCCGGCGGGTTCACCCAGCCGGGCTGGGCCGGATCTTCCTCGGTCCCGAGCAGCAAGGCCCCTGTGGATACCCGTCGGTTCTCATAGGTCGAGAGCGCGGCGACCCGGAGGGCTTCCAGGGCGGCGGGCACCCGGACGCTCTCGGGAGGGTCGAGGTACTCGGTGACCATGAAGTCTTCGAGGGCGTACTGGAACATCTCGGCCCGATGGACCGCCTCGGCGTCGAACAAGGCGCGGAAACGGTAGTCGAGCGTCCCGATGATCACGTCGATCAAGCGGCGCTCGGCGGGCAAGAACGGCGTGGGGCTGCCGGGGGTGAACGTGAACCGGGTCCTGAGCCAGTCGATGACGATCCCGACACCGTCGGGGTCTTCGTCGATTCGGTGCCGCTCGGTGGTGTCGAGGTCGTCAACCTCGATGAAGTTCCGGTCGCCAACCAGGTTCAGAGTGGCGTCGGGGAAGAAGTGTTCCAGGTTCCGTCGGAGGAACATCTGGTAAAGCCCAACCACCTTCGACGCCGGGTCCGAGAGCCGTTCTGGGACGAGGAACTCGGGGTCCATGCTGTCTCGGCTCCGCGATGAGGGGGCGATTCGAGCGGTCGACGCTCGCCTATCCCTGACAGATTGTAACGAAACCCGCGACGAAGCGGAGATCAGAACTTCCCGAAACCCGCCGGGACGGCAACGCTGGTCATCGTTTTCGAATCCGGGGATTCCTCGGGATCAAGGATGACAAATGGCAGGATCGTAAATCGCAAAGGATCGAGGGATCTTGGTTTCCGGGTTCTTTGCGATCTGCGATCCTGCGATCTGCAATCCGAATCCGGGAGTCGAGAGCGATACCCGGCGACGATCAACCCGTTCCCAGCCCGAACGGGAACGCGGCCACCTGGCGAATGCATCGAAACAAGCGGACCCGACGAACCTCGCCACCGAACCGGGTGACGCTGAACAAAATCGCCGGCTCGATCCGCTCGAAGTAGCGGGCGAAGCAGGCGGGTTCATGCTTGGGATCGCCGACCGAGACGAGCAGCGCATCGCGACCGATCCAGTCGTCGGGCCGACTCCAGAACGCGAAGTTGTGCGGGTCCTTGTGGTTGTAGCACAGCACGGGCTCGCCGAGGTTGCGGGTGGCGAAGGCCAACTGTCCGCTGGAAAACCAGGTGCTCGTGAACAAGAAGGTGCCGGGAGGCTTGAGCAAGCCGCGCTCGTCGATCTCTCGGGCGATCTGGTCCCAGCCGAAGAGGTCGGCGGTGGGGTCGAGCTTCGCCGGAAGCCCCAGGCGATTCATCCAACCCGTTTGATATTGGGCGGCCACAAGCGACACGACCACCACCGGGACCGCGGCGATCAGGCCCAGGCGTCGGCGAGTCTGCGAAGGGTTTCGCCGCCATCTTGCTTCCCAGGCGCGCCCGACCATCGGGAAGATCGACAGGTAGCCGACCAGGGTCCAGTGCGGGAAGACCGGCCGGAAGCAGGCCACCGCCGTGAACACCGCCAGGGGGATCACCGCCTGGCAGACCAGGAACCGCTCGACGACCGAGGCCCCCCAATAGAACGCCCGGACCCGGCCCAACAGGATCGACACCAGGATCAGCCAGATCCAGGGGAACAAGTAAGCCGCCTGCCCGCCGATCGCCGCCGCCAGGGCGAGGGGTTGGAACCGGAAGCTTCCCACCGCCCGACCGCTCTGGAACGCGAACGACGCCCAACCATGCGTCGCGTTCCAGAAGATCACGGGCGAAAAAACCAGGAGTCCAACCGCGACCGCCAGGTAAGGCCCGGCCCTCCGGAACAGATGCCTGCTCGACGGCTCGGCGACCGCGAAGAGGAACACCCCGGCGGGCAGGAAGATCGCGTGGTATTTGCTGAGCATCGCCCCGCCCCAGGCCAGCCCTACCCACAACCAGCCGATCCACCGTCCGGGCTGTTCCAGCGCCGAGGCGACCCGATCCAGGGTCAGGAGCCAGAAGAACAGGAGCGGGCCGTCGGGCAGCGCGAAGACCCCGGCCGCCGCCGTGTGGTAGGCCGAGACATTCAGGGCGAACGCCGAGAGCAAGCCCGCCCAAGGTCCGAAGAATCGCGACGTCAAGCGGCTCATCAGCCACGTCGACCCGGCGAACAGGAGGATGAAGCCGACCCGGAGCGTGATCGGGACCTCCCGGCCCCCGCCCAAAGCCACCCCCAGCCACTCGACGACGGCCAGCATGGGCGGGTGGTCGAAGAAGCTCCAGTCCAGGTGCCTGATGAACAAGGCGTGATAAGCCTCGTCCATCCCCAACCCCAGGAGCGAGCCCCAGGCGACCCGAGCAAGCGCGGTCACGATGATCAACGCCCAAAGCATCCAACGCGGCGACATCAGCGACTTCCATCTCGGCCTGATCGATCGGGGTATTCGTCCGTCATCGACGAACATTACTCACGACGAGGCGGCATCTTGACCGATTTTGTGGATCATAGCGACGCCAAAAGCTGGTCAATCACGGCCTGTTCGTCGCCAAAACCCACCAAGGCGACCGACCTTTACGATGGGTCGATCGCTTGCTAACATCCGATTCGCGAGCCGGTTGCCGCGAGCCCCCCGACCGGTTCGTCATTCGATTGGAGTCTTTTGACGATGAGCAGTCGACGCAAGTGGACCCGAAGGTTGCTCGTCGCGGGCCTCCTGACCTTGGTCGCCGAGCAGACCTGGCGGCACGGGCACGACTACGTCTTCGCCGACAAGTTCGCCGAGGTGGAGCCGGGGCGGATCTACCGAGGGGCCTGGCAGAAGGTTTGGCCGATGCGTCGGGTGGTCCGCGACCACCAGATCAAGACCGTGGTGGCGCTGGCCCACCCGCCCGAGCATTATTTGCCGATCCAGGAGCAGGCGCTCGCCAAGGAACTTGGCATCCGCTGGATTCACATCCCGATCGTCGACTTCCGGGGGGACGGCGAGCGGATCGACGTTTCCAACCAGCTCGAAGCCGCCGCCGCCGCGATCGCCGACCCGAAGAACCAGCCGGTCTACTTCCATTGCCACCACGGGATCAACCGAGCGTCGATGGCCCAGATGGCCTACCGAATGCTTTATTGCGGTTGGGACTTGAAGCAGGCCAGCGACGAGATCGACCGCGACTTCGGGCTGGTCGAGGTTTCCCGAGGCCCGGACTATCGCTACATGGAGCGGTTCTACCGCGAACGGGTCCTGCCCAGGCGAATGGTGTCCGACGTCTCGCGCTCAAAAACCGCAACCGCTCAGGCCGAGTCGGGTTCGGTCGTCAAGTGACCGGAGCGGCCTTGATTCCTCGCGTCGAAAACTTAAGATACAGATTCATGCACGGTTGTCGGTTTGATCCCCAGGTCGGGTCGAATCGACGCCTCTCGCAAGAACGCCCGGGCTCACCTCCGGGGTTTGGGGGTCCCTCGATTGAACATTCGCTCCGCTCGCGTCGGTGACGTCCCCGCCATCCAGCAACTCATTCGTACCTTTGCCGACCGTAAATTGATGATCCGCCGCTCACCGGGCGAACTTTACGAGGCGATCCGCGAGTTCTTCGTCGCGGAGGATGGTCAAGGGCAAGTCGTGGGGTGCGCCGCCCTCCATGTGTTCTGGGAAGACCTTGCCGAGCTGAAATGCCTGGCGGTCTCCGAAGGGGTCCAGGGTCACGGGATCGGTCGAGCCTTGGTTGAGGCTTGCTGGCGATCGGCCAACGAACTCGAAATCAAGACGGTCTTCACCCTGACCTACGTCGCCGATTTCTTCGAGCGCTGCGGGTTCAACCAGATCGAGAAAGCGGAATTGCCGCACAAGATCTGGAACGAGTGCGTCCGCTGCCCCTTGTTCCCCAACTGCACAGAGATCGCCCTGATTCGACCGACCGATGTGGCCGAACACTCCAAGGTGCCCGCCTTCGCGATGGCCGGGGCTTGACGGGGTCGCTTTGATCGCGGGGCCGTTGAGAACTTCTCGGGCCTCACAGGTCCCAGGCCCGAGAATTGTTCTTTGGGTTTCGGTCAATCAATCCGACGAGGTAGCGACGCTCGGTTGAGCCGCCTTGGCGACCGGCCCGGGCTGCTGGTGGCGACGCTCGGGACGCTCGATCTCGAAGTGGCGAGCGTCGTCGTCGAACGCCAGGTTCAGGTGGCCGGGCGATCCCGCCTCGATCTTGCACACGCGAACCCGAAGGACGTCGCCCGAGCGGTGCGTCACTTCAACCCATTGGCCTTCTTTGCGTTTGAGTACCAGCATCGTTCTGTCCTTCCAGATTTCAGTCACAGGTGATGAGTGTCAGGTTGCTGATCGTTGACGATGGGGCGGACCAAAGGACGTTCGTCAGCTCGCTTGTCCCGTCGATCAACCGAAAGTTTTCGAGTTCGGCTTGGCCAGGCCGAATTTTCGCCTCGGCCGCTTCTTTTCCCAGATGGATCGATTTCTCGAAGGGTCGGGAGCGTACGGTTCCGAGAGCAGGTCGATCGACCGCTTGTGGAGCCGGGTAATCTCTGACTGCGAGCAGCCGACGACCCGCGCGATCTCGGACTGGGTTTTGCCATACAGGTAATAGAGCCGGCAGACGGTCGCGTGCCGCTTGGGCAGCTTCCGGAGCCAGTGTTCGACCGCGTCGATGTCGTCCACGTCCGTGCCCACGTCTGGCGGTTCGGAGGCGACGAGGACCGTCCCATGCTCCTCGTTGTAGGGGGTCAAGGTGACCCTCCCCGGAGGGGATTCCTCCGAATCTTCCCAACCGGGCAAGACCATTTCCCGACCCACATCCATCAAAGCCCCCCGGATTCGGAAGCGGGCGAAGGTGGCGAACCGGGTGTTGCGCGACGGGTCATACGACCGGGCGGCCTCGACCAAGGCCAGGCAAGCGGCCGACTCGAACTCATCCCTCCAGTGCGGGAAGAGGATCTTGAGCGGCTTCGACAGCCCTCGGGCCAGCGGCAAGAACCGGCTGGCCAGCTCTCGCTGGGCCTCGTTGAGCGGGTCGTGCGGCGACCGATATTTTCGAGCCTTATGCAACGACCGAGCACCCGGACCCAGGTCCGTCCGAAACTTCCAACCCGTGTGGTCGGAGGGGGGCACGTTCATCTTTCACCTCCTCTTGGTGAGTTCACGCCGTTGAAGCGGTTCAAACGAAAAGCCGAAGACAAAACAGCCGATTCTTTGTTCAACCCGCGATCGAGATCCGGGCGAGAAGTTCGAGGGCCTCGTGACGGTTGGCTCGAAGTTGCTTGAGGACTCTGGTCTGGTGTTTCTGGGCGTGGGCGACCAGACTGATCGCCAGGTCGCTACCGGATTTCGGGTCGCTCGCGAACTCGACCGCCCGACCGAGCCTCCGTCGAGCTTTCTTCCACTGGACCACGAGGCGGTCGTTGGATTGCGTGAGCTGGATCAACCGCTCAAGTGGGTTTGTCGCCAACTCCTGTTCGTCCCGAGGGTCGAAGCAGGGACAAGAAGTCGAGGAAGCTGATCCCGTAAAGGCAATGTTGGAGTTGAGGCAGATTGCGTCGGGGATCATCTGGTTCATTCCGATTTCCCGCAAAGTACTGAGCGATTGCTCGACGGTCGATGGGGACGACTCCCGCTACCGCACGACCGGTCTTGCACTTTCACATTTTATATCCCAAAAACGGGGAGTCAACGGATAAATTCTCTATTTCTTCCGAACTTCGTGATCCTATTAATACTTACAGAGTCATCCCAATGGCGAAAAAGCGGAAGTCAGTCCCTCCCAACCGATCGGAAACAATTATCCCAGATACTGGATTTCTTGCAGGCGAAACGACCTTCTCCGATCTCGACGACGCCTGGATTGGCCGGATTCGGCAGAAATTGGTTACGTGGTATCGCTTGATGGGTCGCTCGCTCCCCTGGAGGGAGGATCACGACCCCTACCGGATCTTGGTCTCCGAGATGATGCTGGTTCAAACGACGGTGGCGGCCGTTGTGCCGTTTTTTGGGCGTTTCCTCGACCGGTTCCCCGACATCGAGGCGTTGGCGGAGGCCGACGAGGCAGACGTCCTTAAGGCTTGGGAGGGGTTGGGGTATTACCGACGTGCCCGGCAGTTGCACGCCTCGGCTCGGGCCGTGGTGTCCGATCATGGTGGAGTCTTTCCCCAAGACCCCGAGGCGATCCGGGCATTGCCGGGAGTGGGTCGTTACATCGCCGGGGCCTTGCGCTCGTTCGCCTTCGACCAGCCAGCGCCGATCGTCGAGGCCAACACCCAGCGCGTCCTGGCCCGATGGCTTGCTTGGCCCGCGGAATTGTCATCATCGCGCTCACAATCGCGGCTCTGGGAGGCAGCAACGCGACTTGTCCCGCATACGGGAGCGGGAGAGTTTAATCAGGCGTTCATGGAGTTGGGTGCCCTGATTTGCGTCCCTAGGTCGCCACTTTGCCTGGCTTGCCCGGTGGCGAGCGACTGCCAGGCTCGACACCTGGGCCAGCAGGACCGGCTCCCGGTGGCTCGCCCCAAATCACCGCCCAAAGACGTCGCCGAAGCCTGCGCCTTGATCCGGCGTGACGACCAATATCTGATCCTCAAGCGAGGCGCCGGTCGGCTCTGGGAGCATTTCTGGGAGTTTCCTACGCTCCATGTCGGCGGGGCCGACCCGGCGGGGCGGTCGCTTGGCGCGGAGATGGCCTTGGCCGAGGGGTTCGAGCGGCTGACGGGGGTCCGAGCCAGCCTGAGGCCGGTCGCCACCTCGATCCGGTTTGGGGTCACCACCCACCGGGTCACGCTCGACGTCCACCGGGGGGATTGGATCGAAGGCGAGGCGACGGTTCGCCCCGACTGGGTCGACGCCGCCTGGGTCCCAGCCCGGTCGCTCGGCGATTACACCTTGGGTTCGGCCACTCGGCGGATCGTCGCCTGGCTGCTGGCGAATCCCGCTGACATCGAGACGAACCCATCCGGTGACAATCGCTCGGGGTGACCCAAAGGACGATTTCGCCCTCCATTCCTTCGAACCGAAGGCTCGGCTCGACTTGCGTGGAGTCGAAACGTCCTTTAGAATGACCCAGTTGACGGGCGTTGGGAGTCGAATTCGATACTCTTTCGATGGGGCATCGAGGTCCATCGCCGGGCCGCTCTTGGTTGAAACAACGGCTCACAGGGGATCGAAGGGTAACAGGGTCCTGGCTCTCTGAACCCTCCCCCCGGATCGTGGCGTCACGGATCGCCGGCCAAAGCAAAGCCCAAGGCGTATCCCGTTGTCGCTTTTTCGCCCCCCATCTGATCCGACGCTGAAGCGCATTCGGCCGGGTCCCGTTTCGAGGGATGAAAGGACCAGGCATGCCATCGGGTAAGGACATCACGGGCGGCGGATCTGGCGGCGGGGGCAAACGCGGTGGCGGAGGGGGAAGCTCCGCACCGACGGGGACGAGCGGTACCAAGAAGAACGCCTACTGCTCGTTCTGCCGGAAAAGCTACCGCGACGTCGGCCCCCTCGTCGAAGGACCCGGTGATGTTTACATCTGCGGCGAATGCATCGAGCTTTGCCAGTCGATCCTCGACCAGGAACGTCGCCGCCGAGGGGTTCCGAAAACGCTGTTCACCGACATCCCGACCCCTCGGGAGATCAAGGAACAGCTTGACGCCTACGTCATCGACCAAGACCGCGCCAAGAAGGTGCTCTCGGTCGCCGTCCACAACCATTACAAGCGGCTCGTCCACGCCGAGGATAACGACACCGAGGTCGAACTCGACAAGTCGAACATCCTCCTGATCGGCCCGACCGGGTGCGGGAAGACCCTGCTCGCCCGGACCCTGGCCCGAATCTTGAACGTCCCGTTCGCCATCGGCGACGCCACCACGCTGACCGAAGCGGGGTACGTCGGCGAAGACGTCGAGAACATCCTCCTGAAGCTCCTTCACGCCGCCGACTTCGACCTCGAATCCGCCCAGCGCGGGATCATCTACATCGACGAGATCGACAAGATCGGCAAGACCAGCCACAACGTCTCGATCACCCGAGACGTTTCGGGCGAAGGGGTCCAGCAGGCGCTCTTGAAGATGCTCGAAGGGACGATCGCCAACGTCCCGCCCCAGGGGGGGCGCAAGCACCCCGAGCAGCAGTACATCCAGATGGACACGACCAATATCCTCTTCATCTGTGGCGGGACATTCGTTGGTTTAGACAACTTGATCGCCCGCCGGGTGGGTCGCAAGACCATCGGCTTTGGGAGTCAGACCGAGGCGCAGCATGAGGTCGAGATCGGCGCCCTGCTCGACCGGGTCACCTCCGACGACATCCTCGAATACGGGATGATCCCCGAGTTCGTTGGTCGACTCCCGATCGTCTGCCCCTTGATGCCGCTCGACGCCGACGCCTTGGTCCAGATCATGACCGCGCCCAAGAACGCGCTGGTCAAGCAGTACCGCCGGTTCTTCGAGATGGAAGGCGCCGACCTCGAATTCACCCCCGATGCCCTGGTGGAGATCGCCAAACTCGCCAAGGCCAAGGATACCGGGGCGCGCGGCCTGCGGTCGATCGTCGAGGAGATCATGCTCGACGTGATGTACGAGTTGCCCGACAAGGCTCCCAAGGACAAAGGGAAGTACGTCGTCACCTCTGAGATCGTCCGCAAGGAAAAGAAACTGTTCGACACCCCGCCGATACCGATCCCTTCGGCCAAAGAGCGGAAAAAAGAGAGTGCCTGACCGATCTGACTTCGAGGCTAGAGAAATGGAACGCGAATCTTTCGAGAAGTCGCTCCGAGCATTTACCCGCCAGACCCCGTTCCACCCCTTCCTCATCGAACTCGTTAGCGGGAGCCAATTCTCGGTCGACCACCCCGAAGCCCTGGCATTTCGGGGGGGCGCCGCTTGCCACTTCAGTCAGGACGGCACCCCGACGCTGTTCAATCATCGAGGCGTGACCCGGTTGATCGGCACCGTCGACGTGGCGAACTCGAATTGATGGCGATCGTCGCATCGAATCCAACCTTGGCCAAGATGCCCCGACCCCGATGGATCATTGGTGTCGGGGCTTTCCTCGTCGGCCTGGCGACGCTGGCTGTCATGCTCGCGACCGAGCCGAAGCTGGCGATCGTCTGGGACGAAGGCTTCACCCTGGGTCGCGAGGCCCGAATCCGGCTCTGGTTCGAAGCTTTGCGAGATCCGTCCAACTTCGCCGCCCGTTGGGTCCCCCCTTCCCCTCGGTCGGAACTCGTCCAGCAGGACGGGACGCCTCCCCCTCGACGCGACGACATCGACACCGTCGACAAGTTGCTCGCTCCGAAAGCCCTCGCCTGGTTCTGGCCATTCGCCCGCGAAGAGCCGCACGGTCACCCGCCGTTCTACGCGATCGTCGGCTTGATCGGTGATGTCGTCGTCCCAAGGTGGGATGTCCTGCCTCGCGCCCGGTTCGGGCCGATCCTGGCTTTCAGCCTGGCGAGCGGGGCCTTGTTCGGGTTCATCGCCGGGCGTTGGGGGATCGCGGCCGGTCTGTTGACCTCCGGTGCCTGGCTCTTGCAACCGAATTTATTCGGACATGGCCATTACGCGACCCTCGACGGGTTGCTGGCGTCGCTCTGGGTGGGGGCACTGCTCGCGTTCAACCGCGCGGTCGAGGCGTCGGGACGTTGGGGGCGGTGGTCGTGGGCGGTCGGGTTTGGGGTCCTTTGCGGTTGGACCGCCGATACCAAGTTGACCGGCTGGTTCTTGCCGGTCCCGTTCGTGGTCTGGGCCTTGTGGGACCGGAACTTCAAGGCGGCCCGGGTTTTGGCGGTCGCGGGCTTGGTCGGCGTCCTGGTCTTGTTCGCGTTCAACCCTTGCTGGTGGAGCGAACCCGTCTCGGGCGTCGAGCGATTCATCCGGTCGAACCTGACCCGGGGCAAGACCATCCCGATCCCGGTCGCATTCCTGGGCACGACCTACGACACTCCCCGCGAGTCGCTCCCCTGGTACAACACGGTTGTCTGGACGATCCTGGTGACGCCGGTGGGTTTCCTGGCATTGAGCCTCATCGGAGCGGCCGGAGGGGCGATCGACGCGGCGAAGCGGTGGATGCCTCGTGCTCAAGGGACGACCCCGACGATGATCGATCCCTTCGCCGTGCTCGCCCTGATGCACTGGGGATTCCTCCTCTTGCTCCGGGCGATGCCACACACGCCGGGGCACGATGGGGTCCGATTGTTCTTGCCGGCGTTCGGGATGCTGGCGGTCGTCGCGGGGTACGGGGCGTCGCTGGTCGAGCGTCGCTTCCCGAGGTGGGGGCGTGGCCTGATCGCGGCGAGTTGCCTCGAAGGGGTCGTCTCCGTCGCGGTGATGATGCCGACACCGCTGGCTTACTTCAGCCCGGTCGTCGGTGGCTTGCCTGGCGCATCGGCTTTGGGGATGGAGCCGACCTATTTCTGGGACGGTCTGTCCGACGGGGCGATCGACTACCTGAACCAGAACACCCCCAAAGGGCGATCGGTCCGATTCTCGACGTTCCCGACTTCCTGGCTGTACCTCCAGCAGTCCGGCAAGCTGACAGTTCCGCTCAAGCCGATCGACCCCCGCGAACCGGCTCTGTTTGTCCTCCAAAATCGCCCCGGCGCATTCGGCCCGTTCGAGCGCGACTTGATCGAGAAGACCAAACCCGCTTACCAGGTGTCCAAGTTCGGTGTCCCCCTGGTGTCGATCTACCCTCTACCCTGACGAGCCACCTCCGATGCCGCCCCCTCGACCGGAAAACTTCGACAAGCCCAGCCTAGCGGAGTCTGTCGGACCCTCAAGCCGGAGTTGGTGGCTCGGGTGCGCCCTGGTCTTGCTCGTGTCACTCCTCGCCACGATCCCGACCACGGGCGACATCGGATTGACCTGGGATGAGCCGTCGTATCGGACCAGCCAACTCGTCTCGGCACAGTGGTGGGAGCGGTTGGTCCAGGTCCGGACCCGAGGCGACCTTGAAGCCCTGGGCGACCCCGACACGCTCCTTTACTACTGGCCTTACGCCCGATTTGGCTACAACTTCCACCCCCCTCTGGCGGGTCAGTTGAGCTTGTTGACGCATGCGTTGTTCGGTGGCATCGTCAAAGACATCCCGTCGAGGCGGTTGGCGTCGGTGTTCGAGTTCTCGGCGACGATCACGCTGGCATTTGGCTTCCTGGCCCGGAGGTACGGCCCCTGGGTGGGCGGGGTGGCGGCGGGTTCGCTCTTGCTGATGCCTCGGGTCTATGGCGACGGCCACATCGCCGGGACCGACACGCCGGGGCTTTTGCTCTGGGTGGTGGCGTCGTTGGCATTCTGGAAGGGTTTGCACGACCCGAACGCTCGAGCCTGGCGGGTCGTGGTCGGCGTCACGCTCGGGTTGAGCTTCGTCGAGAAGATGGCGGCGATCGCGGTGCTTGGGCCGCTCCTGCTCTGGCTCATGGCGACTCGGGTTCCTCGGGTCTGGACCCGGCCCGGAGGTCGCGCCACCATCGTCGACGCCGTCGTAACCTCAACCGCCTTGCTGATCCCGATCGCCTTGGCCTTCGCCGAGGTCCGTCGCCTGGCGGCTTTGTACCCCCCTCCCGCCAGTACCGACGTCTTCCACCTCCAACCCGGCGCCAACTTCCCCGGCGCGATCCTGCTCATCCCGCTCGTGGTCTGGATTCTCCGACGACTTGCGGGGCGAGTTTTTCCCAACCATCCGGTCTGGGGTGCCGAGCGCCCGGGGCTGGAAATCTGGTCGAGCATTCTCGCGTTCGCCCCGGTCGTCAGTTGGCTCGGAAACCCTGGCTGGTGGCGCGAGACCTTGGCGAGGATGGCCCACTATTACAGCCTGAGCGCCGACCGACGCGGGGCTTTGCCCGACATCCGGATCGCCTACTTCGGGGAAATCTACAACTACAGCTTACCTTGGCACAACGCCTGGGTTTTGATCGCGATCACGGTCCCGTCGGGAATCTTGATTGCCTCGGTCGTTGGGTTGGTGGCGAGTTTGAGACGATCTTTGCGTCTCCGGGATAGCCTACCGATCTATTTCGCGCTTCAACTGATCTTCTTGCCGGTGCTTCGGATGCTCCCGACCCCCGCGCACGACGGGGTCCGCCTCTTCTTGCCTACCTTCTTCTTCCTGGCCGCGTTCGCCGGTTGGGGTGCGGTGTTTGTTGCCGATCTCGTCGCCCGGAGGGTTGGTCGGGTCCAGGTTTGCCGGGGGATCGTCGCCGGTTTGATCCTCGGTTCGGCGACGGCGCAACTGGTCCAGATTCATCCCTTCGAGTTGTCCTACTACAACGAGCTGATTGGCGGGCCTAAGGGGGCTTGGCGGAAAGGGTTCGAGCTTTCCTACTGGTACGAGGCGTTCGACGACCAGACCTTGGTCGACCTCAACCGGGTCTTGCCCGAAGGGGCAAACGTCGACTTCTTGAACGAACTGATCAATACGCCGACCTTCACTTGCCTCCAGGAACTGGGGGCGCTTCGCGGCGACATCGTCCTTGGGACCCCCGACACGACCAAGATCCCTTATGGCTGGTCGTTGACCCATGACTCGAAGACGACGCCATTCACCCGGCTCCTGTTCGCGATGACGCCGCTGTACGCCCGGAAGCCGAAGCAACTCGACGGCCTGAGGGTGGTGACGCTCGACTCGCCCGAGGCGGTGTCGAGGGCCTGGGCGCTCGACATCCTGACCCACGTCGCGACCCGATCGGAAACCCTCAAGGCCCCGGACTGGGTCCGGTCCTCCTTGGCGCTAGCCCCGCTCGCTCGGTTCTGGGGCGAGGGCGTCGCCAAGGGGCCAACCCTGGCCGTCGACCCGACCCTCTTCACCTGGGCGCTCGACGACCCGGGAGGGCTCCGCGAGGCGGCTCGCGCGATCACCGACCGGAGGGCGATCGACCCTGGCTCGGGCGCGGCCCGGTTCCGCGCCTTCCTCGACCGCCGGGTGTTCGACGACCCGAAGGCCCAAGAGCAGTGGCGATCGATGTGGGCCGGGTCGCTCCTCCGGAATCGACCTCGGGCGATCGTCGAGGCGGTGGAGATCCTGATCGCCCGGCCCGACGCCGTCCGGGACGTCTTGCTCCACCCGACCTACGTCGACCCCAACTCGATCGGCGGCTTCCTCGACCGGGACGTCGCGCGATGAGCGGACGGCAAGAGCAATCGGACGCTCGGATGGGAGGGGTTGCCGCTTACGTCACGAGCCACGGCTTCGGCCACCTCAACCGATCGGTCGCCGTGATCAACAAGATCCCAAGGACCATCCCGGTCGTGATCCGCTGCGACCCCAGCCTGTTCGACCACTGGCGAGAACGACTGTCCCGCCCTTCGGATCTCGAACCGCATGTCTCCGACGTCGGCGCACTCAACCCGCCCGGCGACAGCGCCTCGACCGACGGCCCCGGCACCCTGGCCCTTGCCGCCGAGGTCCATGCCCGAGCGATGAAGGAGGTCGACGCCGAGGCGGCCAAGCTGGTTGACGAGGGGACCGCCGTGGTCCTTTGCGACGCCACGCCGGTCCCCCTGGTCGCCGCCTTCCGCGCCAAGATCCCCGGTTTTTTGCTGGCCAACTTCACCTGGGCCGAGATCTACGCCCCCCACGCCGCGAAGTTGGGGACCGAAGCTGCTCATGACACGGTCGAGGCGGTGCGGTCGGCCTACCGCCATGCTTCGAGGGTGCTTCGGGCCGAACCCGCTCTCGGTATGGACGGGATCGCGCCGATCATCGAGATCGGGATGGTCGTGACGCCGGGGGTCGACCGCCGGGTCGAGCTTCGAGGAACCCTCGGTCTTCGCCCATCCGACAAGGTGATTTATTTCTACATCGGACGATACGGCCAGGCCAACCTCGGTTGGGAGCGGCTGGCCAAGCTCGAAGGGGTCCATTTCGTCGGGTTCCACCCGGCCCCTTCGGGCTCGTTGGTCAACCTCCACGTCGTCGACGCCACAAGCTGGAACGGCGCCGACCTGGCGGCCTCGGCCGATGCGATCGTCGCCAAGGCCGGTTACGGGACCGTTTGCGAGGCGATGGCCGCGCGAACTCCGCTGATCTACCCGCCTCGAACCGGCTTCGCCGAGCACGGGGCTCTCGACCGGGCGCTCAAGCGCTGGGGCGGCGGCTTCCCGGTATCGAGCCGCGACTTCCGCGAGTTTCGCGTCGAACGACCGCTCGAACAGGCGTTCGCCGCGCGACCGGGTCCCGCTCCCTTCCCGATCGACGGCGCGGATCGAGTCGTCGCCACCCTGATCGAAGCGATCGAAAACCCCTCGACCTTCGGGCGGTATTGACTCCTTCGATTCGAGGAGATTTCGCCATGAAAATTGTCATCCATCCCGCGATCGAACCCGATCGCCTCGCCGCCCTGCAACGCGCCGTGGGGTCGGTCCCGGTCGAGTGGGTCAATACGATGGCCGCCGCCGAAGCCTCCGGAGCGATCCGAGGCGCCGACGCCTTCCTCGGTAAGATCACCCCGGAGTTGCTCGCGGAGGCCGACCAGCTTCGGTGGGTCCAGGCGTTCACGGCGAGCCTGGAGCATTACATTTTCCCCGCTTTGGTCGACCACCCTTGCGTCCTGACCAACATGCGAGGGTTGTTCGGCGACGTGATCGCCGACCAGGTGATGGGGTATGTCCTCTGCTTCGCCCGCAACCTGCACACCTACATCCAACAGCAGGTGGATCGCCGCTATGAACCGGCGGGAGGCGAAGCGGCCCGCGTCGACCTGGCGATCGGCCCGGGGACGACGAACGCGATGGACCGGGCGACGATCTTCCTGCCCGACTCGACGATGGGGATCGTCGGCCTGGGGGCGATTGGCGCCGAGGTGGCCCGGAGGGCTTTAGCCTTCGGGATGACGGTCCGAGGAGTCGACCGCTTCCCCGAGCGGACCCGGCCACCCGACGGCGTCGAACTCGTCGAAGGGCTCGAAGGCTTGCCCGACCTCCTGGCCGAAAGCGACTTCGTCGTGATCGCCGCGCCCCAGACCCCCGAGACCACCGGCTGGTTCGACGCCGCGACCATCGCCCTGATGAAACCGACCGGCTACCTGATCAACGTCGGCCGGGGGGCGATCGTCCGGCTCGACGCCTTGGTTGCCGCCCTCGAAACCGGGACGATCGCTGGCGCGGCCCTGGATGTCCTCGAGGTTGAACCCTTGCCGAGCGGCCATCCGCTCTGGACGTTCCCTAACGTCATACTGACGCCACACACGGCGGGTTATTCGCCCGTGGTCGCTCGCCGCCACCTCGAAACTTTGGCTGAGAACGTCGGGCGATTCGTGCGCGATGAACCGCTCCTGAATGTGGTCGATAAGCGGCTCTGGTTTTGAAGCGGGGATCAGGCTTGGAGCTTCGCGACAAACGCGGCGTGCGAAGGATCGGTCATCCCCCGCTGGACGGTGTCGAGCACCGAGGCGAAGTCGAACGCGATCAAGGCCGCCGGATCGAGCCACAAGCCGGGGAAGATCCGGCTCCGGATGATTCCATCGTTGTCCGCGACGAGACGACGGTACTCGCCATTCTCCAGGTAGAACCAGTCGATCGCACCATCAAGAACTCGCCACACGACGTACTCCTGGACTTTGTTCCGGCGGTAGACTTGAAACTTGGTATTCAAGTCCATGCTCGCGGTGCTGGCGGCAACTTCCACAATCAGTTCCGGAGCGCCTTCAACATAATCATCTTCACTCAAACGGGCCTGACCACCCTTTGATGGCGTTATGATCATGGCAATGTCGGGTTGCGGCATGTTTTTCCCATCGATGCGTACCGAGACATTGTCGCCCGCTTTTACGAATGGAGTTTTAGTCAAATAACTTGCAAGCCAAAAAGAAACGACGACATGAGGCTGCCCATGTTTCTCAAATCGAACCGGCGATGCCATGTAGACCACTCCTTCGATCAATTCGGCCTTTTTCAAACCCGGCATCGCGTCATATCGCCGCTCAAACTCGTCGCGGGTCAGGTGATCCCCCGGTTCCAGGGGAGGAATGACCGGCGTGAGGACGGGCGGCTCGACCGTTAGACTTTGACGGATCATCAGAATATCTCCTATCGTCCGAACAGATCGCGGCGTCCTTGGTCGTCGATCAATGATGCCCTAAACCGGCGCGACCCGCAACCGAATCGGGGATTGGCTTGACGCCCCGGATTGTGGTCCGTTAGTCTGAATCTCGCTGACCTTACCGAGCTTGACGAGACCCCGGTGATCTTTCTTCACCGCCGTAGAGCTTGGTTGCCCCGCGCCGCCTCGATGGGCTTAATCGGCGCACCTTCTCCTCATGGCTGACGAACGCATCCGGCGGCAGATCGCCTTCCTCGCCGCCCAGTTGATGTATCACCGGACCGAATCGGAATACTTCACCGCCAAGCGCAAGGCCGCCAAGCAGCTTGGCGTCGAGTATCGGTTTCGGCCCGGTGATCTCCCATCGAACTCCGAGATTCGCGACCAGATCCAAGGCATGGCACGGATTCACGAAGGGCCGAAACGGCTCGACAACATCCGCGACATGCGGATCGAAGCCTTGCGACTCATGCGAAAACTGGCAAGGTTCCGGCCCAGGCTCATCGGGAGCGTCTGGACCGGGCACGTCCGCCAGGGGTCCGACATCGACATCCACTTGTTTTCCGACAGTCAGACCCTCGTGACGAACACCTTGGACGAATACGCCCTGACCTACGAGGTGGAAAAGAAGCGGATCGTCAAGTATGGCGAGGAGCGGGTGTTCACGCACATCCACATCGACGACCGATTCCCTTACGAATTGACGCTTTACCCCGAAGATAAGGCCCACTACGTCTTCAAAAGCTCGATCACCGGCCAGGCGATCGAGCGGGCGTCGATCGCCGAGTTGGAAAAGGCACTCAAGGCCGAAAACCCCGAGATCGACCTCGACTTCGAGGTCGAGCGGGTCGAGGACCACGTCGACCGCTTCGAGCTTTACCGCCTCCTGCTCCAGCCGCTCGAAGGGGTCAAGCAAAGCCCCAAGTATCATCCCGAAGGCGATGCGCTCTACCACAGTTTGCAGGTATTCGAACTGGCCCGCGAAGAACGAGGCTACGACGAGGAGTTCCTCCTCGCGGCGCTCTTGCACGACGTCGGCAAGGCGATCGACCCAAGCGACCATGTCGTCGCCGGTTTGCAGTCGCTCGAAGGGACGATCACCGAGCGAACCGAGACCTTAATCGCCCTCCACATGGACGCCCTGGCCTACCGCGCCGGAACCTTGGGCGCCCGGGCTCGCGGTCGCCTCGAACAATCCGAGGAGTTCGAGGACCTGATGCTGCTCCGCGAACTCGACTCGAAGGGTCGCGTCCCGGGGGCCGTTGTCGGCGAATTGTCTGAAGCCCTGGCTTATATCAAGAAACTAGCCAGCGAGTTCGATGATTGATGTGGCTGGGCTTTTCGAGGCACCTTTACCCCCACCAAAAGGTGTCCCGAAATGCTCCCTGGCCGAAACCCATTTCAAAAGAAGGGTCGATCGTTTCGGTCGGACGAATCTCGCCGATCGCAACGATTTCGGCTCCTTTTCGGCCGGTCCGGATTCGGCCAGCCGCCCTCCAACCTTGTGGCCCTCATCCCATGGTGGGAATTCTTCGGTTCGGTCATTCAACCTCGCCTCAGTCGCGAAGCTGCGCAAGGCGACTCACCCGATCGATGCGCCGCTTCGACCGGCTCGAACCAAGGTGCTTGATGGCAGCCGGCACCGCCCCCACCGACCTCGAGCAGTATTTACTCGAGTTGATCAACCGGACCCGGGCCAACCCGACCGCCGAAGGTCAACGGTTGCTGACGTTGGCCCAGACGGACCCTATGATCCGCCGGGCGACGGCGAATTGGGATTTGAATCTGTTTTATCAAACGATTTCGAGCTATTCTCCCGAACCTCCCCTCGCCTTCAACCCCCGTCTGATCGACGCGGCGCTGGCGGAAACCGCAGCGATACTGGCCTCGAACACCCAGAAGCACTCGCCGACAGGGTTCCTGGACAATTCCTCCGTCGCGGTCGACGCCGACGGTTTGCCCTACTTCCCGACCGGGAACTCGTCCTGGGCCACCGGCGAGAACATCTACGCCTACTCCCCGGGGGTCGCCTCGACCCCTCCGACCGCCTACGCCGACTTCTTCGAAGCCGGATTCCTGCTCGACTGGGGGAACCCCGACTTCGGCCACCTGAAAAACATCCTGGCCCCCGGGCCGAACGAGTCGAAGCCGTCGGCCGGGCTGTATCCCGCCTCCGAGGTCGGGATTGGCCTGGTGACCAACGTCGCCCCGAGCACGGTCGCGGCGATCAACGTCGGACCGGCGATCGTCGCCCAGGAGTTCGGCTGGAGGCAAGGTGTCGCCTACCTGACCGGGACCTTCTACCTCGATGCCCAGAACAAAGGGTTTTACGCGCCCGGAGAGGGTTACGGCGGCGCGACCATCCGCGCCCGAGGGACGACCGGGCAAGGGAGTTATCAAACTCAGACTTGGGCGACCGGCGGCTATTCCCTCCAACTTCCAGCGGGAACCTACGTCGTCACCGCGTCCGGACCATTGCCGGGGGTCCAGTCCACCACGATCACCATCGGCGCCGACAACGTGGGCTGGGGCCTCCGATTCAGCCCGAACCAGGCCGCCGATGTCCCCGTACCCGCCGACTACGACGGGGTCGGCCGGGCCGAAATCGCGGCCTATCGACCGACCAACGCCCTCTGGTCGATCGACAACCCGGTCTCGGGGTTCCACTACCTCCAGTTCGGCCAAGCCGGCGACATCCCGGTCCCCGGCCATTACGACGGCGGGCATGCCGAAGTTGCCGTTTTCCGGCCGTCGAACGCCACCTGGCTGATCCTCGGCCCTAACGGCACCAACTCGGTGCAGTTCGGCGCCCCCGGAGACGTCCCGGTCCCGGGCGATTACGACGGCAACGGCAAGACCGAACTCGCGGTATACCGCCCCTCGAACGCGACCTGGTACATCTGGCACTCGGCTTCGCAAACCCTGCAAACAACCCAGTGGGGGACGCCCAACCTCGACCAACCGGTCCCGGCCGCCTACGACGGCGGAGGCCGGACCGAGGTCGCCGTGATCCGGCCGAGCACCTATCAATGGTTCATCCTGGGACCCAACGGACCCAGAGTGATCCAGCATGGCGGACCGGGCACCATCCCCGTCCCGGCCGATTATGACGGGCTCGGCCGGGCCGAGATTGCGGTCTACCAACCCTCAACCGGCGGCTGGTTCATCCGAACCTCCGGGCGGATCGCCTATTTCGGACTTCCGGGTGCCGATCTCCCCGCTCCGGCCGACTACGACGGCAATGGTCGGGCCAACTTCGCCGCGTACCGGTTCTCGACCTCGGAGTGGTTCGTCCAAAACTCGGGCGGGGCGAACAGCTACGACCAGATCGGCCAAGGGGGCACCAACCAGTCGCTCAGATCGCTGGCCACGAACAACCTGGGAGTTCCCGGAGTCTGGGTCGAGTGGGTGGCCCCACCGGGAGCCGACCAGAGTTCAGGAGTGGGCGGAACCACAACCATTTCAACGACGACCTCGACCACGTCGCCTCGCTTGATCACATCATTGCGGGTCACCACCGGGACTGCGTTAGCGATGACCAGCGTGATCCAGCCTCCGGCGATGATCCGGTCGAAGCGAACCAACCCAGGCTCGGTTTCCTCGGTGAGGTCGAACCGCAAGCCGCACCAGTCCAAGTCAATTCATTTCGGGCGAAGCTGAGCCTCGAAAAAGCCGTAGGTCGCGTCCATGGTCCGAGTCATCGAGGTGCCGGACCATCCGTGCCCCAGACCGCTGAGGAGCTCGGTTCGGCCCGGCAAGTCGGCCCGGGTCATCGCCTCGCTGAGCCGAACGGCCTGGGTCACCGGAACGACCGTATCGGCGGTCCCATGGAAGGTCAGGATCGCCGCATCGGTCGGGTCGATGTAAGAAAGCGGCGAGGCGGAAGCGACGACCTTCGGATCGCCCGATGCGTCCGGGCCGAGGAAGTCGCGGACCAGGCCCCTGGAAAATGGCGAGATGTCGGTCGCCATGAGGTCGGTCGGCCCGAAGTAGTTGACGACGGCCTGGACCCGGGTGCTCGGCGAATCACCCGGGGCGTCCCCTTCGAGGCCATCCTCCGGCGACGTCGTCCCGAGCATCAGGGCCAGGTGCGCCCCGGCGGAATAACCCATCGCGCCGATGTGGTCGACGTCGACCCGGTACTCCTTGGCGTGCGACCGGAGCCAGCGGACCGCCGCCTTGGCGTCGTAAACCTGGGCAGGGAATCGGTTCGCGGGGCAATGGCGATACTGCGGGGCGATCGCCACGAAGCCTCGACGGGCGAACTCCGCCAGGACCGGCCGGTTGCTCCACTTGTTCCCCGACCTCCAGGCCCCGCCGTAGAAGACGACCACCGCCGGGAATGGCCCGGCCCCTGCCACCGGCGCCGCGAGATCGAGCCGCAACGCCGAGTCGTCGACCGTCGAGTAGACGAGGTCGTTGACCGCATTGACCTGCGGCTCGCCCGTCGTTTGCGACGCCAGCGCCGACGCAACCACGACCAGCAACGCCCCGCACAAACCGGCTCGAAACGGCATCGGTCACCTCAGCTTGGTCGATGATCAGGCGATGCGGATCCGTCGCAAACGGTACGAGACAACCCACGAGGCGACCAGGTAGAACGCCGGGAAATAGAGAGAAGCCACGCCAAGCCACCAGTTGGGTTCACCCGGGACGATCGGAGCATTCGTCGGCAGCCTCCATAAAACCACGGTCAGGAGGATGATCCAGGGGACGCCGATGATGTTGCTGAAGGCGTTGAGCCGACCGGGGAGCGACGGGTAAAGGTATCGCGTCGGCACGAATGTCATCACCGCCAGCACCGACACAACCGCGAACGTCAACCAGGGGGGAAGTTGGAGCACATAAAGATACAGCGCGACGACGTTCCAGAGCGAGGGGAACCCAAGAAAATAGCCATCCTCGGTCTTGGCCTCGACCTGGCAAAACCCGTAAGCGCTGGCCAGGAGGGGGAGGAGGAGCCAGGGTTCATACCCTTGGGGGTAGAGCTTAGCCCGCCAGATCAGGAGCAAGGGCAAACAAGTGTAGGTCAAGAAGTCGATCAGGTCATCGAGCTTTCGACCGTCGAACTCGGGCAACACCGCCTTGACCCGAAACCGACGCGCCAGGGTCCCGTCGGTGGCGTCGACCAGGCTGGCGGCGACCATGAGCAAGAACGACCATCGGAAGGCGTTCGCCCCGCCTTGAACCAGGAGCACGGCGATCCAGGCGGCGAAGATCAGGCCGATCGCGGTGTAGAAGTGGACGAGCCAGGCCGCAACTCGGTTCGCCGGCTCGACGACGAGATCCATCGGGAGGTCGAGGGGTTCGACGTTGGTGTTGGCTTTGATTTTTTTCGTCTTCTTGACGGTCTTGATCATCGCATTCGCTCCTCGGTCACCTCCACCGCTCGCCCCAACGCCCCGTTGGGCAGGAACGCTCGATGCTCCGCAAGCACGACCGGTCGGCCCCTTCGACGGGCTCGACCTCGATAAATCCATCCCAGCCCGACGAGGACCAGCGTGGCCCAAACCGAGGCATACCGGCGGTACCAGGGGTCGCCGTAGATTTCGGGGCGAGGCCAACCGACGTTGACGACCACCGCCAAGCTCCAGAGGACGGCCAAAACGTTGATCGGGAGGCCCCATCGTCCAAGGACGAACAATCTTTGGTGTTCCGATCTCCGCTGGCCCGCCGTTTCGGTCCGATTCGATTGGCCCGAGCGACGGAAGAGTTGCGGCACGGTCACGAACAGGTAACCGAGATTCGCCCAGACGATCGCCACCGACGCCAGCAACTCCACGACCGAGGGGCTGTTCGCGTTGATCCCGAGGATCATCACCGCGAGTAAGCCAACCAGCACGGCCGGCAACCAGGGTGATCGAGCCGAACCGGGCAAGGCAGCGAGCGCCCCCGACCAAGGAAGATCATTGTCTCGGGCCATCGCGAACACCAGGCGAACCGCCGAAGCATGGACGGTCAACGTGCAGACGACAATCGCCAGGGCGACGTCGGCCAGGAGGAACCGACCCCAGGTCGAGCCGATCGCCGCCTTGATGATCGAAGACATCCCACCGCCCATCCGCCCGAGGTCCGGGTCGAGCAGGTCGGGCGCGGCTTGGAGCGCCCCGAGGATCAACAACCCGCCCATCAGGCCGACCGCCGCGAGTGACCCAAGGATCGCCCGAGGTCCTCGTTTCCTCGGGTCGACCGTTTCCTCGGCCAGAGACCCCGCCGTGTCGAAGCCGTACATAACGAACGAAGGCGTCAAGGCTGCCATCAAGAACGGCCCGAGATATCCCAGCGGGCTCCCCAGGCCTTTCCCCTGGGTGTCGAAGAGGACCGTCGGGCCTCGGCGCGAAGCGGAGAACAGCAAGATCACCAGGAGCGAGGCACCCACCAACTCGGCGAATACGCCGATGTTGTTGATCCTGGAGAGGACTCGAACCCCGGCAATATTGATCAGCGTGCTCAAGATGATCAGGCCGCAACCCAGGAGGACCGCGTTCCGGGCCGCGTCGGCCGAGTTCGAGCCGTCACCAACCACCTGAAACCACGGGGCGATCTGCGGCAAGGTTCCCTGGAGCGCCAGGGCCACCGACGCCATCGAGATCAACGCGCAGGCGAGCGAGACCCAACCGGCCATCCAGCCCGCCGAGCCTTGCCCCAGGCGTTTGGCCCACTGGTAAACACCGCCCGAAAGAGGAAACTCCGCCGCCAACTCGGCGAAGCAGCAGGCCACCAGCATCTGCCCGAGAAAGACCGTCGGCCACGTCCAGAAGAACGCCGGGCCACCCGACTGGAATCCCAGGTAGAAGAGTTGCGGCAAGCCGGTCAAGATCGACAGATAAGAAAAACCGGCGGCAAAGCTCGAAAATCCGCCGAGCGTCCGATCCAATCGCTGGCGGTAGCCAAACGTCGCCAAGTCGGCCGCGTCCCGACTCGTCGCGGGCGGTTCCAGGGTGGGCGGACCTTCAAGCAAAGGACGAACACTCCGCAAACCGGCGAACCCGCCGAACTCGACCTGATGTCAACTCGTCTCGAACAACGACCCGAACGAAGGGTCGTTGTGAAGACAACGAGTATAACAAGCGAGGACCGTCGGAAGGAACCAGACGGAGTGTCAAGTCTTCGGATTTTCGAGGCGACCCAAAGCGGCCTCATTCCATCGGAGGTCGGCGATCAAACCGTTGGGTCGCTCGGGATCACTTCGGGCCTTTGGGAGCGCCAACGGATTTCGTCGTCGAAGGTTCGGCGGCGGCCCGTCGGAGATTGTCGAGCAACTTCTTTTGCGTCTCGGTCAACGTCGCCTCGCACTGGGCGAGCATCTCGGCCTTTTCGGCGGCGATCTGCTGCTCCAAGGCCTCGATCTTCTCGTGTCGTTTCCCTTGAATACCGTAGATCGTCGACCGTTGTTCGGTCGTCAAACCGATCTGCCCGAAATAAGGAGGGACGCGGCGAGCGGGGTCTTGCTTCTTCTTCGGGATCGATTCGGTCGGCTTCTCGGCCGGCTTGGTCGAGGGGGGTTCTTGGGCCTTGATCCCGGGGTCGGACGCCACCAAAGTCATCAACGTCAAGGTCAAGGCCGTCGCCGCCGCAACCGCTCGAATCCGGATGATCATCGCCGCATCACCTTTCTGGAATGACTCTCGGAAATAAAACTGTACGTTCTTTAAATATAGGCCACGAATTAACCACACCGACGTCGGAAATTCCAGGATATGTCGCCAAAAAAGTCGAATTTTCGCGGGGAAAAGCGGACCGGTTTGGATAAGTACGGTTTAGGCAAGTTTGATCAGGAGGACGATGGCAATCGAATAAAAGATCACCAGTCCGGTCGCATCGACCAGGGTGCTGATCATCGGCGCCGAGACGAGCGCGGGGTCGACGCCGATCTTCCGGGCCAGGAGCGGGACCAAAGCCCCCATCCCGTTGGCCCAGACGCAGATCCCCAGGATCGAGAAGCCGATCACCAGGCCGAACGTGGACGACTCGCGGAGCCAGAGCCAGGTGTAAAGATACCCCAGGAAGCCAATAAGCAGCCCCAGGACCAGGCCGGTGAGCATCTCGCGGGCGACCACCCGAACGGTGTCGCTTGGGTGGATCTGATTGAGGGCCAACCCTCGAATGATCGTCCCGACCGACTGGCTCCCCGCGTTCCCCCCGGTCCCGATCAGGAGGGGAATGAATGTATCGAACTCGATATCCGGGAACTTCTTGTCGACCCCTTCGAAGGAGTGGATGACCCATCGGGTGATCGACCCGCCAAGGAATAAAAGCAAGAGCCAGCCAATTCGACGTCGGACGGAAGAGTGGACCTTGCCTTGCCAGTAGTTTCCTTCCTCGTCGTCGTCGTTCCCGGCGGCGACGCCGCCGAAGGCCAGGATGTCCTCGGTTTGTTCCTGGCGAAGGATGTCCATCGCATCGTCGTGGGTGACGATCCCGACGAGCTTGTCGGAGGCGTCGAGGATCGGGATGGCGAAGAGGTCGTACTTGTCGACCTTGCGGGCGACGGCTTCCTGGTCCTCGTCGACCCGGGCCGAGATCACGTCGCGCTGCATGATCTCGCTGATCTTGCCGAACGGCCGGGCGAGGATCAGCCGCTTGAGCGGGACGACGCCGAGCAGCCTGTGTTCGGCGTCGACGACGTAGCTGTAATCGATGGTTTCGCGGTCGGGGGCCTCGCGTCGGAGTCGGTCCAACGCTTCGCGGACGGTGGAGCCGGGAGGAAGCGTCGCGTAGTCGGTCGTCATCACCGCGCCTCCGGTCCCCGGCTCGTAGCTGGCCAGACGTCGGATGTCATCGCGCTCGGCCTGGGCCAGGTTCCGCAGGATCTCGTCGGCATGGTCATCATCGAGCCGGTTGACCAGATGCGCCCGGTCGTCGTGCGACATCAGGTGCAGGAGGACCGCCGCGTCGCCGGGCGGGATGCCTTCGACGAACCGGACCTGCCGCTCGGGGCCGACATAGCTCATCACCTCGGCCCTGGTCCGATCCGCCAGAAGACCGAGAGCCGAATCCCCCTCGTCATCGCCGAGGTCTTCGATCAGCTCGGCGACATGAGCCGGGTGCTGATCCTCGAAGAATTCCCGGAGCGCCGTCGTTTCCCCGGCGCGGATCAATTCGCGAAGATCCGGGACCAGCAGCGGGTTTCGAATCATCGCGGCCGGCCCTCCATTCATCGCGGATCAGTCGTCGCCGTTGGGGTACCCATGATCGCCTAAAATCAAAGTTGCGAAAACCCACCTTAACTCAAATCCCAAGCCGACGTACGGCCTCCTCCAACCTGGCGAAGAAGGTCAGGCCGGCAGCCTGCAAGTCGGATTCGAGGTCGGGGTGGATGCGGGGTTTACCGCTTTCGGCCCAGAAGTCGGCCTTGTTGCCGCTGACGAACAAGCACGATTTGCCATAATTCAGCGCCTTCAACTGCCGAGCGAGATCGAGATAGTGCTCCAGATGGATCGAGTCTTTGATTTGGTTTTTGTGCGAGGGGCGTTGCTGATCCATCAACCGCCCCAGGGCACGGTCGATGCAGGCCCCATCCCGCTCAAGGACAACGGCTCGGTCGATGATCCGTCTCGTCACATCAACAAAACCGTCGATCATGAACGCCTCTTCGATCTTTTCGAATCCAATCCGACTCAAACCAATCAGCGACCGAGCCTCGTTGATGGACTGGTGTCGCTCGGCGGTCTTCTGCAAATCGGCAGTCTCGTCAATACGCACCTTCGAGAGATTCTGTCGCCATTCATGCTTAACGAGATATGAGACAACGACTTGACAGAAGTCGGTGTTCAAATCAAGTTTATCTCGGACGCTAATGAACGAACGCAAGCTGGACAAGTTCCGTAGCCGGACGCCGCGGATGGTATCGAGCAAATCGCAAGTGTCCAGGCATAGAATCGGCTTTGGCTGAGCGGAAAGAATATTGACCAGATCGCGAATCTTGGTCATCAATGAACCCGCTCCTTGTCATACTCCATCAAGACCCGCTGAGCTTCCATGTAATTTCTCAGCAAAAATTGGCAAATTTCATCAGAGAATCCATGAAGTTTGAGCCAGTATTCCAGGTCTTCACTGCCGACATAGACTTCGTCTCGATGGGCCTGAATGATGAAACGAGTCCACCTTCCCAGGTCCGGGATGGCGAATGCTTCCCCCTCGCTGGTCGATGCGACCAGGAACTCTCGCAAGCGATCCATGGAATCAGGCGACATGAAGTCTCCCAGTTCCGCCCGGGGAGGTTCCATGACGAATTCGAGTTTCAACCCAACACCCAACGGGACCAGAACATTGGCCAGGAAATCGCCTAAGACTCGATTATATTCCGTGTCTGTTTGAGGCTTTCTGTCGTCGGTCATGATTGATGACACTCGCATCTCGGTCAACCCGATTGCCTTCAAGATCAGGGTGACCGGTCGGAGCGGACCACCATGCAAATTGAAGCAAAAAACAATCGGGTTGGCCACACTCAGAGTTGGTTTGAGCCTTTCCTCGGCCGCCTCATCCCGCGTCCAATCTTCGAGGAGGTCGGTCCGCTTGAACCGGGACATCAGGGCGAGGATGCTGACTCCACCGCCCCGCACGATCAACTCGTTCCGCCTCGACATCGCTCTTGACTCCCAGCTTCCGACATCAAACGCGATCGGATTTCGTTCGAATTGTCACGGGATTTCTCGACAGCATTGGATCAATACCGTTCGCTCGGGTCGATGCGGTCGCGACGTTCACCTACCATCAAGTAACCACCCACGGCCATCACGATCATACCCATGAAGACCATCGGCACACCGCCACCGTTGCACAGATGAGACCAGTACTCTCCCCATCAAGCGTCGTCTGGCGTGCTGGGGTCGATCATAGTGGCGAAGGCCAGGGGAATCGCCGCCCACCATAGGCCGAACAAGGCCAATAGAAGCCCACCCATCATCCGGATGACGGTCATGGTCCGACCTCGCGTGAGATTGAGCCGATCAGGTCTTTCCCCAAGTATGGTCGAAGGACCTGGGGAACGTCGATCAGGCCGTCGGCCCTCTGGTAGTTTTCGAGGACGACGATCAAGGCCCGGCTGAGGGCGACGGCGGTGCCGTTCAAGGTGTGGACGAACCGTGTTCCTTTCTGGCCAGACGGTTTGTAGCGGATGTTGAGGCGGCGGGCCTGGTAGTCGGTGCAGTCCGAGGTGCTGGTCACCTCGCCGTACTCGCCGTGTTCGCCCCGACCGGGCATCCAGGCTTCGAGGTCGTACTTCCGGTAGGCCGGGCCTCCGAGGTCTCCCGAGGCGATGTCGAGGACGCGGTAGGGGATGCCCAGCTCGGTGAAGATTTCCTCTTCCAAGGCGAGGATCTCGGCGTGGATCGAGCCGGAGGTTTCCGGGGTGGCGAAGGCGAACATCTCGACCTTGGTGAACTGGTGGACCCGATACAACCCCCGGCTCGCCCTCCCCGCCGCCCCGGCCTCGGTCCGGAAGCAGTGCGACAGGCCGACGTACTTGAGCGGGAGTTTGGCTTCGTCCAAGATCTCGTCGGCGTGCATCCCGCCCAGGGTGATCTCGGCGGTCCCGATCAGGCTGAGGTCGGAGTCCTCCACCGAATAAATCTGCGTCTCGGCCCCTCGGGGGGTGAAGCCGATCCCTTCCAGGACCGAGTTCCGGGCCAGGTCGGGCGTAATAATTGGCGCGAATCCGGCTCGGGCCAACTTGGTGATGGCGAACTGCTGGAGCGCCATCTCGAGCAAGACCGCGTCGTTCTTGAGGAAGTAGAACCCCGTCCCGGCGACTCTTCCCCCGGCCTCGAAGTCGATCAGGTCGAGTTCTTTGCCCAGGACGACGTGGTCCTTGACCGGGAAGTCGAACACCCGAGGGGTCCCGACCTTGCGGACCTCGACGCTCAAGTCCTCGGTGGCTCCGATCGGGGCGTCGGGGTGGGTCAGGTTCGGGACCCGGCCGAGGCTACGCCTGATCTCGGCGTCGAGGGCCTTGAGCCGCTCGTCGCCGTCGCCGCCGTCGAGCTTGAGCTGCTTCCCCTCGGCGACCAACTCGACGCGTTTGGCGGGGTCCTTCTCCCGCCCGGTTGCCTGCGCGACCTCGTTCTGGCGTCGCCGGAGGCCCTCAACCTTCGTGAGCACGCTTTTCCGCTCCGAGTCGAGCGCGACCACGCGGTCGACCTCGGCGGCGATGTCGGCCCCGACGTTTCGGTTGACGCAGTTTTGCTTGACGAGTTCGACGTTGGCGGTCACGAATTTGAGGTCGAGCATGCGAAGATCCAACGGATTCCGGGAGATTCAGAGGGTCGGCGGGAAGAAAGACGCGACTGCGATCGGTCCCAGGATGGTCGGAGGCTGGTCGGGCGTCGACGATGGGAGCACCACTTCGAGCAACTCACCCGATCGCTTGACCTCGACGCGACCATATTTCGGATCGGACCCAGGTCCGGTCGGTTCGGTGAAGATGTGGATCGTGCGATCGTGGAGGGCGACGATCCAGACTGTTGGGATCATCGCATGGGCATAACGGTACAAACCGTTTCGCTCGACCCTGAAGGCGGCGGGGGACGAGGCGACCTCGACGATCGATCCGACATCGAAGGCTTCGGGGTGGCGATTTTCGTAGCGTTCTCGCGTTCCGATGAGAACAGCCAAGTCCGGCTCGGGCGCGCTATCTCCCCCGGGTCCATCACGGAGAGCGATCGGATCTTCGTCGCGGACCATCCAGCCGGGCGGCAAGGCGGCCTTCAACACCTCCTCCCCCCGGTCGACCGCGTTGATATGCTCCGGGCCTTTTGTCATGGTTTGCACCAAGATTCCATCGAGCAAGACGACATGATCTTCGCGACGGATCACCTCCAGTTCGGCGATCTTCGCGTAGGTCTCGTAGGTCATCCGGTAGGGCCGCTGGAGGGCCGCCTCAACGGGTGGCATCTCGGTGGTCGCGGTCGTCATCGGCTTGACTCCTTTCGCTTGGAAGCCCGAAGTCGGTTCACTTCGCCAGTTCGGCCAAGAGATGGGCACCGGCCTTGATCCCCCGGTGGAAGTCGGCCAGGGAGAATTTCTCGTTGGGGCCGTGGAGGTTGTCGTCGTCCTGGCCCCAGCCGAGGAGCAGAGTGTCGACGCCGAGGTGCTCCTTGAACAGGCCGACGACGGGGATCGAACCCCCTTCGCGCATCATGACCGGGGGCTTGCCGAACCCGGCCTCGATTGCCCGAGTCGCCGCGCGGACGCCGGGGCTGTCGACCCCGACCAGGACCGCCGGGGCGCCGTGGTGCTCGATCACCTCGACGGTCACTCCGGGCGGGGTGACTTTCTCGACGTGGCTCTTGAATTGGGCGGCAACCTGGCGAGGGTCCTGATTGGGGACCAGGCGAAAGCTCAGCTTCGCCCCCGCCATCCGGGGCAAGACGGTCTTCGGTCCGGGTCCCTGGTAGCCGCCATAAAGTCCGTGGACATCGCAGGTGGGGCGAGCCCATCGCCTTTCGAGGGTCGTGAAGCCAACCTCCCCTTCGAGGCTCGGCGACCCGACTTGTTCCAGGAAAGTCGCTTCGGAGAACGGGAGCTTGGCGAATTCGACCCGCTCCCAGTCTTCGAGGGGGCGAACCGAATCATAAAAGCCGTCGATCCGGACCCGACCATCCGCCCCTTTGAGGCTGGCGAGGATCGTGGCCAAGGCGTTCAAGGGGTTGGCCACCGTCCCGCCGAACATCCCAGAGTGGAGGTCGGACTTCGCCCCCCGGACGATCAGCTCGAAATACGCCATCCCTTTAAGTCCGTAGGTGATGGCCGGGACACCGGGGGCGAACTGGCTGGTGTCGGAGATCACGGCGTAGTCGCAACCAAGATCCTTGCCGTGACTCGCGACAAATTCGGACAGGTTGGCTCCTCCAACCTCTTCTTCGCCCTCGATCAAGAACTTGACGTTGATCGGAAGACCGCCGCCAGCTTGAAGCCACCCCTCGGCCGCCTTCAGGTGGGTGAACATCTGCCCCTTGTCGTCGGTCGCCCCCCGGGCGACGATGTTGCCGCCGACGACGGTAGGTTCGAACGGAGGGGTGATCCACGGTTCCATCGGCTCGGGAGGCTGGACGTCGTAATGACCATAAATCAGAACAGTCGCTCGACCGGCGACCTGCGGCCCTTCGGCATACAGCAGAGGGGGGCCTTTGGGGAACTCGATGAGCTTGACGGTTTCGAGCCCGATTCGCCGGAGGTCGTCGCGGAGATATTCGGCGGCGCGTCGGGTATCGGCGTCGTGGTCGGGCTGGGCGCTGATGCTGGGGATTCGGAGCAACGCCTTGAGTTGATCCTCGAAATCGCCCCGGTGCGCGTCGAGGTAAGCATCCACCCGATCGATGGCCATTGGTCGGTCCCTTCGCTCCGCTTCCTCGATCACCCTGGGGGGCACTTGCTCGAAGTACCTCAAAGGGGTTGCCCATTCGCTCGACGGTCGAGCGACCTCCCCCTCGGGAGTTCGACCGTGGCTTCGACTCGCGAGGTGGGTCGCCAGTATAGCAAGTCCGGGCGAGGCCCCGCGACGTCCGAGACTTGATTCAACCCTCGGTTTCGTCAAACAAACTGGAACGAGAACTTCCCAAATTAGAGCAGTCTTCTCGAACAATCGGCAGAACAAAAAACAGAACACGGTCGAGTTGACAAAACAGGTCGTTTTTACAAGGTTGGGATTGACGGAGGCAGGGGAGGAAATCGAAAGAAAAGACTCAAGATCAAGCGAGAACGAACCGGAAGGGCGATTGTCGGGTCGGTTTCAGCGATGGCACCGGCTTTGCCATGAAGTCACGGCGTCAAAAACCCGACCCGGCCGTCTCGAACTTTCAAGGAATCGAAGTATCTCGTCCGGTACGGATCGGTTCGCTTCTTGTGCTCGCTTCAATTTGTTTTTCTCCTAGCGATTTTTTCGACCCAAGACGTGGTATATATACGAGGTGCGGCATTGAAGCGGTGCCAATGGAAAGGTCACCGTCCCGGGGTGGGTTTCGACTCCCTCCGGCGTGGTGTTTGACGATCCTCTCGGAGGGTCGGAACCGGTAATCCCGGGTTCCGGGTTCGTCAAACGCGGTCGCCGAGGCGAGGATCGAGGTCAATCGAAACAGTCCCGAACGTGGTCGAAGTGAGGAGAGGTGCCTTTCCTATGAGCTTTATCCAACGCTTCCTGGAGCGGGTTTTGCGTACCAATACGACCCGAATGCCGCGGACGAGTTTCGATGATCTTAACCAGGATCAGTTGGATGCCCACCTCCAAGTCGGTCGCTACGGTAGCTTCGCGTTGACCGACGCCGTTCGGCCTTCTTACGGTCTAGAGGTCGTCCCCCGAGAAGGGTATCGTCGCGATGTCTACCGCGACCCCGAGACCGGGCATACGATGCCCGTCCTGGCGGCCTCGGTCTCCTCGGAGCGGTTGTTCGACGTCCTGATGGATCTGCTCTCTCCCTTGGGCGACGAGGTCGACGTCGTCATGGAGTCGAGCCATGAAACCGAGCCGGGCGTTCACTCCGACCTGTACCGCGAGCATATGGATACCGTGATCCTCAAGAGCACCCTCTACGACTTCGAGTCCTTGCTGCTCAATGACGGTTGCACCGGCCTGGCGGCCCTGAACCCCAACGGGCCGATGGAAGTCCAGTTCGACGAGCACAAGCTCTTGTTCGTTTATGCCCACGACCTCGAACCGTTCGAGGAAATCCTGCTCGACGCCGGCCTCAAGCGCGACGACACTCTCAAGTTCATCTCCGAAGCTGAACACCTCCACTCCACCGACGATGTGTACCGCGACCAGTTCGAGGAACTGCGCTACCGCCTCGGGATCGACATCTGATCGGGTTTCCCGGCTCGAAATGAAGGCTCGCACCAACGGCTCGGCACCCCGCGAGGGTGGTTCATCGGTTCGCCGCTGGATCACCCTCGCTGATTTGACCGATACCCTGCACCTGCCGTACGATCAACGACACCGGCAACCTGTCGAGGGGTAGGTTGCTCCTCTCTGGTCGATGGATGAGGAACAGGGCGATCTCCCATGACGTGGCGACGAGGTATCGGCTGGACCCGGTTCGGTTTGCTGGCGGTGTTGACCTGGGCGGTCCAGTCGGGGTGCGACAAACCGGCGCCTCTCGCTCCCCCCCCGGCGGTTCGGTTCGACGGGTTGAAGCTCGTCGTCGGGGTGGTCGGCGATCCCGCGCTCCTCAAGTCGGTCGGCGCTCAGCGGGGCGAGTGGGTCGCGCAGACCGGTTCGGAATTGATTCTCCGCGACGGCCTGGTCGACCCCAGGGCATTGGGGTCCGACGTCGACGTTGTGGTGTTTGCGGGAGAGCGATTGGGAGACCTGATCGATGCCAAGGCGCTCGCCGTCCTGCCCGAGTCGGTCGTCGCCCCTCCAGCCCAGCCGTCTCCAGGGACCCAGGCCGATTCCAGCTCGAAACCCGACCCGCTCAAATTCACGGATGTCGCCCCGGCCTTTCGCGACCAGGTCAGCAAGTACGGACCGGATCGCTACGGGTTGCCGATCGGCGGATCGGCCCTGGTCGTGGTTTTCCGGCGCGCGGCGTTTGACAACCCAACCCTCATTGAAGCGGCCAAACAAGCCGGTTTGACCCTGGAGCCGCCCCAAACCTGGGACCAATTCGACGCTTTGGCCCGCTTCTTCCACGGCCGGGACCTCGACGGCGACAACCAAGCCGATTTCGGGGTCGCGCTCCCCTGGGGTCTCGATCCCGAAGGAGTGGGCAACTCGGTCTTCCTCGCCCGGCTCGCCTCCTCGGCGCTCCACCCCGACCAATATTCGTTCCTGCTCGACTCCGAGACGACCGAACCTCGGGTCACTTCCTCACCTTTCGTCGAGTCGCTCGCCGCGTTGATCGCGCTCAAAGCCTTCGGGCCACCCAAAGCGGAGACGTTCGACGCCCCCGCCGCCCGGGCCGCGTTCAAGTCGGGTCGGGTCGCCATGCTCGTCGATCGGGCCGAAGCCGCGTCGAGTTGGGGGACCGGCCAGTCCCCGATCGGCGTCGCCCCCCTGCCCGGCTCGAATCGGGTGTTCGACCCGTCCCGAAACCTCTGGGAAACTAATAAAGGCTTGAACCGGCCGAGCTATCTCCCGTCGGGGGGTGGATGGCTGGTCGGCGTGTCGTCGATGTCGAAGAATCGAGCCGCTGCCGAGGCGTTCGCCCGCTACCTGGCCGGCCCCGACACGACCAACCGGCTCCGGGCCGAACGCGAGTTCCCGATGCTGGCCGTCCGGACCTCGCAAATCGGCCAGGGGATGACCAACCCTCGATCCGCCCCCGGCGTCGAAGCCCGCCCCTGGGCCGAGGCCGTCGCCCGAACCCTGAACGCCGAGAAGGTCCTGCCCGGCCTCCGAATCCCCGAGGCGACCGGATACCTCGCCGACCTTTCCGCCGCCCGAGTCGCCGCCGCGAATGGCCAGCCCGCCGAGGACGCCCTGAAAACGTTGGCCGGGGCCTGGACGAAACGAACCCAATCGCTCGGGCTGGCCCGGCAAACCTGGCACCACCGCCGGAGCCTCAACGGGCCGACCACGACCCCCGAACCTCCTCCAAGGTAGCCGTCAATGGGCGGGCGAGCTTGAAGGACGACCGACGGCGACCTCGGGCGCGACGGTCTCGAACCCTGATCGCCCCGCGTAGGGCGGCAGGTCGAGCCACCGAGGCGAGGTCCGCCCGTCGAGGTGGTCGACGATCGCCCCGGCTATGTCGCCGGTGAGGACCGAGGCGCCGACGTCGCTCAGGTGGATCGGGTCGATGTGGACTGACTCATCGTACCCGGCGCCCCGGGCGTCGAGGACCACCAGGTTGGGGAACCTCGCCAGGGCGTCCCGGGCGAACCGGGTGTAAGCGGCGGCGGTCCCCTTGGCGACCCGGCCGGACTCGATCTCGGCACTGAGCGGCGGCATAACCCAGAACACGGGGACCTGGTTCGACCCGGCGAGCGCCATGAACCGGTCGAAGTAATCGGCGTTGATCGGGTCGCACGCCCAACGGTCCGGGGTCAAGTCGGCCACGAGCGCCGGGTTGCTCGTTGGAAGCCCCGGAGGCTTCGGCATGGGTTGAGCCCCGAGTTGCTGTTTCCAGGTCTTCCAGATTCGCTGACTCGCCGGCCAGGGGGACGCCCGACGCCCCTCGAAGGCCCCGGTGATGCTGGCCCTGATCTCGAATCGGCATCGGACCGACGGCAGCGCTTTGCCCAGGAGGATCGAGGTCAGGAGGTCGCCGTCTGCGGCGTTCCGGGCCAGGTCGACGCAGTCGCCCAGGCTGGCAAGCTCGGGGTAGTTGCGGATCGACCCTCGGGGCCGGTCGGGGAGCATCAGGGCGAAGAAGTCGGCCACGACCGCCTTCGGCCTGGCCCCGGCTTCGAGAGACCGTCGGAACAGGAAGTACTCCGCTGGCATCGGCCCGGCGCTGACGGCCAGGTTGAACGACGTCAGCCCAGTCTTCGACTCGATCACCCGAGGCAACACCCCGAACTTGATCAGGCTGTCGCCGAAGCAGAGGACGTCGCGGCCTCGGGCCTGGTTGGAAGCCGCTTCGGCGGTCCTTCGCCAGTCGTCCGCCCAGACCGTGGTGAAGTCCAAGCGACGACCGGCCAGGATCAACTCGACCACGGCGACCAAGGCGAGCATCCCCAGGAGGCCGATCGGCAGGCTTGATGACGATCGTCGCGGTTGGATGGCGGTCGATTCGGACAACTCTGAGATCCCCCTCGGATCGTCGACCCCGGCGACGAGCCGGCCAACCGTTTCGGCCCGTCCGTTGCACTCGTTATCATAGAAGGGCGACCCGGTTCGCTTCCGGTTGATATCGCCCAGTCCGATTTCGGTCAACGGCAAACGCAAACCGCCCTGCTCCGAGGATGAGCATCTCGAAAGGGGTTGGTGATGGAAGAGGCGGATGATAACGCGTCCCCCTTGGGCGGGATCGAAGCCGAGATCAAGGAATTGCTCGGCTTGTTCGACGTCCCCGCGTTCGCCCGCCGGGGGCAAGACGTCGAGCATTCCCGGATCAGGCTCGGCTTGCGGTGCGACAAGGCCCGAGATGCGATCCTCGACATGTTCCGCCTCCGCCTCCGCCAGTGGGCCGCCGCTTCGAACGGCCCGGACCTGGCCCGGACCGTCTTCGACTCGCCGATCGACTCGCTCTGGCCCCTCAGCAACGCCCCAAGCCCGAAGTGGGCCGCTCGACCCGACTCCCCTCGACGACTCCGAGCGATAGGTCGCGATATCATTGCCAGCGCCGAGCGGTTCAACCGGCGATGGGGCGCGTACCTCGACACGCTCGACCTCGGCCCCATCAACCGCCAGATCGACCATTACAACCGCTATTACGTCCTCGAAAAAGAATGCGTCCTCGGCTCAACTCGGCTGGCGGCCCGCCACTTCGTCCCTCGGGAGTTCGTCACCCTCGACGATCTGAGAACCGAGCACCCACTCTTGCCCGTCCCCCAGCTTCGGCGATGACTTTCGACCCGTCGTTCCCCTCTTCGAGGATGCCCCACCGATGATCGCCCCGAACCCGTCCCGGAATATCCAAGGCGTCCTCTTCGACATGGATGGGGTCCTCCTCGAATCCGAGCCATTCCTAGTCCAGGCCGCGATCGCGATGTTCAACGAGAAGGGGTTCGAGGTCGAAGCCCACGACTTCGACCCCTATTTCGGGATGGGCGAAGACCACCTCCTGCGAAGCGTGGCCGAGAAGCACGGCATCCCGTTCGACCCCGAGGCGGACAAGGCCCGGACCTATGCCCTCTACCTCGAAGCGATCCACGGGGTCATCCAGCCGCTCCCCGGCGTGCATGAGTTCATCGCCAAGTGCCGCGAGCATGGGTTGCGGATCGCATTGGCATCGAGCGCCGACGTGATCAAGGTCCAAGGCAACCTTCGAGAGATCCACCTGACCGAATCGTCGTTCGACGCGGTCGTCACCGGGAGCGACGTCGCCCGCAAGAAGCCCGACCCCGAGATCTTCCTCCTCGCGGCGCGTCGCCTCGGCCTTGAGCCAGAAACTTGCCTGGTCGTCGAGGACGCCATCGCCGGGGTTGCCGCCGCAAAGGCCGCCGGGGCACGCTGCCTGGCCGTGACCACCAACTTCCCGCTCGACAAGCTCGGGCAAGCCGACTGGGTCGCGCCCGACCTCGCCCACGCCCCCGACGATTGCTTGAGTTGGTAAATCCGAAGCTTGTCGCCTCAAGCGGCGGGAGTTTGCCGAACTCCAACCGTTCGAACCATCATCTCGACCCGATTCCTCCGACGAATCAACCGCGATTGTGGGCTTTCAATCGACCCGACATGAGTGGTGCAGATTCAATATTCGTCGGTGTTGATCGAACCCGGGGTTAGGCATCGCTCGGTGCCGATCACCTCTTGTGGCTTCCACGAAAGGAACCCCGACATGACCGACAAGACTCGCCGCGCCGATGATTGGCCGCCGTCCCGATGGTGGCAGGGGCAATTTCGGTTGACGGCCCTCATCGGCTTCGTCGTCGTCTGCGCCATCGGGTTTGTCGCCTTCAAAAAATATCACGAATCCCATGCTATCTGGGAACAGTTCGGAGGGATGACCGGTTGGACTCAAGCAGCCATCGAAGCCCGGTTGGGACCGCCCAAACAGGTCATCGAAGGTGATGAAGCCGATGAGCACGAGCAGAAAATCAGGCTCAGGTCGCCGGGTGTCTACCGGACCTGTAAATACCAGAATTTCGACGGCCACTTCGTCGTTTGGTATCGCCAGACCAAGCAAGGTGGATTCGACTGCTTCGGATCGAAGTGGGTCGAGAAGCGTCGTTACTACTGATCGGCATCCGGCCCAATCAAGCATTGCGCGGGCGCCCGACGACATCGTAATGAAAGGAGCCGACCCACGATTCCCGGTGGGTCGGCCCCTCGATGTTGACTCGAGTTGTCGGCTCGATCAGATCAATGTCGCTGCTGGGGCAGACGGCCGTGGTGCCGCTCGGGGGTGGGCGGCGGGAACAGGCGGATCTCGCCGTTGTTGGCGTCGAAGCAGTCGATTTGCAGGTGTTCCGCCGGGGCGGATTCCTCATGACGAATGTGGATCGTCATGTTCGCTTCGAGTTCGATCTGGGCGATTTCCTTCCGCTTCCGGTTGTTCAGGTGCGCGGCGACCTCGGGACTGACCCCGATCAGGACGCGGCGGACGTCCTCGCGGTGGCCGGCCAGCGCAAGGATACGCATGACGTCGATCGACATGCTTTCGATCGTCTTGACCACGCCGGCCCCGGCGCAGTGGGTACAATCCTCGTAGACCGACCGCTTCAAGCTCGGCCGGATGCGTTGCCGGGTCATCTCGATCAGGCCAAAGGCGCTCATCTTGAGGACCTTGGTCCGCGCCCGGTCGCGCTCGATGGCGCTCCGCAAGGCGTTCTCGACCCCTCGACGGTTGCGTTCCTCGCGCATGTCGATGAAGTCGTTGACGATCACCCCGCCGAGGTCGCGGAGGCGAAGCTGGCGGGCGATCTCCTTGGCGGCTCGGAGGTTCATCTCGTAGGCGGTCCGCTCGGCGTCGTTTTCGACCCGGAAGTTGCCCGAGTTGACATCGATGGCGACCAACGCTTCGGTCTGGTCGATGACGATCGAGCCGCCTTCGGGGAGGTCGACCCTCCTGCGCTGGATCTTGGCGATCTCGTCCTCGATCCCGTACTTGTGGAAGATCGGGACCTTCTCGTCGTAGAGCTTGAGCCGGTCGACGAAGCGGGGCATGACGACCCGGAGGAACTCTTGGGCACGCTCGAAGGCGTTCGGCTCGTCGATCCAGATCGTGTCGATCTCGGCGTTGAAGATGTCGCGGATCGTCCGCGTGATCATGTCGGATTCTTGGTAGATCGCCGCCGGGGTCTTGGCCTTCTTGATCCGCTGGAGGATCACCTTCCAGAGTCGGAGCAGGTAGGCCAGGTCGCGGGCCAACTCGCCCTTGGTCCGGTCCAGCCCGGCGGTCCGGACGATGAATCCCAGCCCCTTGGGGGGGTTCAGGTCGTTCATGATCTCGCGGAGCTTGCGGCGCTGGCCTTCGTCGGCGATCTTCCGCGACACGCCGACGCGGTTCAGGCCCGGCATCAGCACCAGGTAGCGGCCGGGAATGCTGATATAGGTCGAGAGCGTCGGCCCCTTGGTGCCGATGCTTTCCTTGATGACCTGGACCAAGACCTCGTCGCCGCGTCGGAAGATTTCCTGGAGCGGCGGCTTGACCAGCCCTCCGCTCCGCCCTCGGGCGCTAAATTTGCCGCCCCGACCTCCGTCATCGTCCGCTTGGGCCGACGAGGCGGGATCGCCGCGACGGGGGCGGGCCTCGATCGGCCCTCGCAAGCCCATCTCGCGTTCGAGGACGGCGATCTCGTCGATCTCGCGGCGGATTTCCTCTTCGAGTTCCGGGTCGATCCGGTCGTCGGGGTTGACCACTCGGACCTTCGGAACCTGAAGGACCTCTTCGTCCTCGTCGAAGTCGTGATCCGACGTGTCGTCGCCGAAGTCGAAGTCGGAGGTCGAAGGGATCTCTTCGATTCCCGAGGCGAGGATTTCTTCCTCTTGTTCGATGATGTCGGTTGGCGGTTCGAGGTCGTCGAGATCGTCGGCGTCATCCCCTTCATCGCCCGTCGTCGCCGGCAGTCGGTCGTTGGTTTCTCGATCCCGGCGGCGGCCTCGGCGACGGCGGCGGCGGCGAGGACCGCCATCGGGCGCTTTGCTCGACAGGTCGTCTTCGCCCCCTTCCGCGTCAAGGTCGGTTTCCTCACCGGCGTCAATCGACGAGGCAATGGAGGCATCGTCTTCGATCCAGCCGAACCCCGAAGCGTTCGGGTCGACCGGGTCCGGCGAAGCGTTCCGGAACCTCCGGGGGACGTATCCTTCTTCCCCGGCCCGGTCTTGCGGCTTGGACCGATCGGGGCGTGGGGCTTCGGGTTCCAGACCCCGGCCAAACCCTCGACCCCGTTCTCGGGGGGCTTCCGGCTCGCTGAGTGGCCGTGAGGGACGCTCGACCTCGGCAGATCGAGAGCGTTCCGGCTCGATCGACCGGGGGCGTTCCATCTCGACAGGTCGAGCCCTTTCCGGCTCAAACGACCGAGGACGCTCGACCTCGACGGCCCGAGGACGTTCCGGCTCGATCAACTCGGCGGCAAACCCCCTCGAGCGCTCCGGAGGGGCGGGACGGGTTCGTTCCAACTCGCGGTCCCGATCGCGGTCCGGTTCACGCTCACGCTCGGGACGTTCGGCGCCTCGGGACCGGATGGCATCGCGGCCCCCCCGGCGTCGAGGGGCTTCCTCGGGCAAGGCAACCTCGGCGACCGGCTCGTCGAAACCGATGGAAGGGGCCATCTCGGGTTCGGCGTCGACCCGGGTTTCGAGTTCACTTGCGGATCGACCACGACCCCGGCCTCGACCTCGTCGCGGTTCGCGAGTTGTCGGGGCTTCGGGTTCGGGAGCGGCGGCGGTCGGCTCGATTTCCCCGACCTGATCGCGGTCGCGGTCCCGTTCCCGGACCGATGGGGCCGGAGGAACCACCGAGGTTGGCGCCGGGGGCATCGTCCTGGCCCTGGGGAGGTCGTCGTTGCGATCGACGATCGGGGGGCGAGGCGAAGGGGCGGGAGCCTGGACCCGGTTTCGCTGGGTCCGGCTCGGCGGCAAATCCGGGTCGATCGGCTCCAACTCGGGCGATCGACCGGCGGCAGCCCCTCGACCTCGCGGTTCGTCGGGTTCGTAGGTCCGGGTTGTCGGGTCGACGCGGTCGATCGTCCGGGCATAAGGCGGCGGAGGGGGAGCGATCGGGGCGACTTCGGACCGAAGCCTGCGTGGGGGTTCGGGGTCGAACTCGGGGCGGCTGGGTGGGGGAGCCGGACGCGAGGAAGGAGCGGACGCCGCTCGCTCCTCTTCGCTGAGCCCTTCACCGAAGCGTCGAGGCTCGGAGCGGTCGCGTCGCCCTCGTTCCGAGCGGTCGGGGCGTTCCCGGATCGGTCGGTCGTCGGGGTAGCTCGGCGGAGGCGGAAGGTCGCGTTCCTCGCCCGAAGACCGAGGGGTCCCCCGGCGACGGTCGTCGCGGCCAGGCCCGGAAGCGCGTGGTTCGCGCTCCGACCGGTCTCGGTCGCGAGGGGCGGGCTCGGCGTCGGGCGACTGGTTGCGGCGGTAATACTGCGGCTCGACGTCGGAAACGTGGAGGAAGCCGTTGCGCCCCACGGAGAAGTCGACGAACGCGGCCTGGATCGCCGGTTCGAGGTTGACGACTTTCCCTTTGTAAATATTCCCGGTGTAACTTTCGTGGCTGGTTCGCTCGACGTAAAGCTCTTCGAGGATACCGTCTTCGACGATGGCGATCCGGCACTCCTCGGGTTGGAGCACGTTGATCAGCATTTCTTTCTTCATGCGGTCGATCTTTCTGACGCGATCACGGTGTCGATGGTCGGTTGGTTATCGGGGTCTGATCGACACCAGGCCGTGGGAATTCCTCGGTCTCGGACGCCGAAAACGCGGCGAAGCGAGGCGAAGGTTCCAGGGCATGAGTCGGGTCGGCAACCCCGGACTGTTCGATCAATGGGCGAGTTCCACGGAGGTCCGGGCGAGGATCGCCCCTTGGCCCAACAACGATTTCAGGCCAAGGGCGTCGACGACTTCCTCGGGACGAGCGGACCCATCCGGGGTCATCTTGAGGCGGAATCGCAAAATCCCGCCGGGTTCGAGGGTCGCCTCGAGCACGAAGGGTCTGAGGTCGATCTCGGAGGTACGATCTTGCCGATGCCGGGTGTAGGGCCAATGCTCCTGGTCCAGGAAGTGGACCAAGGCGGCGTCGGCGGCGTCGCGGCACTCGGCGGGGACAGGAAGCGCGTAGCTCACCGAGGTGGCCTGGGCGGGGCGGCCGGGGGTATTCTCCTCGGCACCGACCCAATCCAAGCCGGGCGGCGAGACGGCGGCGAGGCGCCTGAGCACCTCGGCCGGTTCCAAAGGGTCGGTCAACTCCATCTCGACAACCTCTTGATACCCTTCGATCCCCAGCGCCAGGGCCAGGGTGAAGGCGATCTTCGGTCGTTGGTTGAACCCCTGGCTTTGCGCCAGGGGCAGATCGGCGCGACGAGCCATCCGCTCCAGGCAGCGCATCAAGTCGTGATGGCTGACCAGTCGAAGGTCGCCGCGTTTGGCGAACCGGAGCCGCACCTTGGGAGAGGGCATCGTTGCCGTGGGTCCGAGCCTCGATGAAGAGGCCCGCTCGTGATCCGCCGGTCGGCCCGGAGTCCATCGGCCTTGCCGCACTTCCGGCGGGCCAAGATCAACGGAAGTCCGACGAGCGAAGGTGGACGGGAAGTGGAGAAAGGGGTCGAAATCGGCCCGGAGGCTCGATCCCAATATTTTCAAAAGGGCAGCCCAAGGGCGACGAGCCGATGAGCCACAACTCCTCTATTGTTCCCGGTAAAACCGACCGGGTCGAGAGTCAACCGCAAGAATCTTCCAAACCGGTCGGATCGGCCAGGCGAAACGTGTCGGGCAAGGCGTCGCACAAGGCGTCGCGGAGCCGTTCGGCCACTTCGGCGGCCGTCCCGAGTTCGAGGACTTCGGCAGCCAGAGCCTCGGCCTCTTCCCTTCGGATCGCGCGGATGACTCGCTTGATCTCGGGCAACTGATGGGGCGGCATGCTCAAGCGACGGACGCCCATGCCCAGCAAGAGCGTCGCAAACAGCGGTTCCCCCCCCATCGCCCCGCAAACGCTCACCTCCAACCCTCGAGAGGCAGCGGCGACGACGACCATACGAATCAACCGAAGCACCGAAGGGTCCGCCGCGCTGTAAAGGTCGGCGACGGTTTCGTTGGTCCGATCCACGGCCAGAGTATATTGGATCAGGTCGTTGGTCCCGATGGAAAAAAAGTCGACTTCCCTGGCAAGCTGGTCGGCCATGATCGCCGCCGCGGGGACTTCCACCATGATCCCGACGGGGAGATCGGGCTTGACGGCGATCCCACCGGCGGCAAGCTCCGAAGCCACCTCTTGGAGGGTGGCGCGGGCCTGTCGAAACTCCGCCAGGGTCGAGACCAGGGGGAACATGATCCGGACGTCGCCCAGGGCGGCGGCTCGGAGGATCGCCCGGAGCTGGGTCCGGAACAGCGGCAAATCGCGGAGCGAAAGCCGGAGGCTGCGCAAACCGAGCGCGGGGTTCGGCTCGGGCGGCCCGCCGTCGCGGTAAGACACCAGCTTGTCGGACCCGAGGTCGAGGGTCCGGAAGGTCACCGGGCGCCCTCGGGCCGAGCGGACCACGGCCGAATACACGGCAAATTGCTCGTCCTCGGTGGGAGGCCGGTCGGCGTTCAAGAACAGGAACTCGGTCCGGTAGAGGCCAATCCCGGTCGCGCCTCGGTCGAGGCACGGGTCGACCTCGGTGGGGAACTCGATGTTCCCCCAAAGGTCGATCCGGTGGCCGTCGAGGGTTTCGGCGGGCAGGTGCGCCAGGTCGGCCAGGCCGGCGAACCGGGCGGTCCGCTCGGCCGACGCCTTCCGGTAACGTTCGAGCGTCGAGGCGTCGGGGTCGAGGACGATCAAGCCGGCGTCGCCGTCGATGATCGCCGACCGGCAATTCCGCGCGATGTCGAGTGCCCGACCGAGCCCGACCACGGCGGGGATCTCCAGGGCGGCGGCGACGATCGCGGTGTGGCTGGCGACGCCCCCCCCTTCGGTGGCGAAGCCGATCACGATCCGAGGGTCGAGCCCGGCGGTCTCGCTCGGCGATAAATCCTGGGCCAGGACGACGATCGGGCTGGTCGCGTCGCCCGAGATTGGGACCGTCCCCGGCCCGAAGAACTGGCTCGAAATCCGACGCTGAATGTCTCGGACGTCGGCGGCCCGCGCGGCGAGGTGGGCGTCGGCCAGGTTGCCGAGCCGGACGGCGTGCCCTTCGAGGACCTCGGAGACCGCGTGCTCGGCATCGACCTGGTCGCGCTCGATCCGGGCTCGGGCGTCGCGCCTCAAGGTCGGGTCGGCGATCATCCGGGCATGGGCCGCGAGGATGTCGGCGTATTCCGGGCCGATCCGCCCTCGGGCGTCGGACTCGGCCGCCTCGGCTTCGGCCTGGGCGTGACCCAAGGCCCAGTCGAGGCGGTCCAACTCGGCGTCGATCGAGTTGGATGCGATCGAGCGCGGCGTGGGGCGAAGACCGCGAGGGTCGACGACCCGGAGCGGGCCGATGGCGATACCAGGGCTGACGGCGATCCCTCGGAGGGTTTTCATCGTCGGGGACGTTCGCGGCTCCAGTGGAGATATTCGACCGGCGGCGAGTGGGTTACCGGTCGGGAGCCAGTTCCTGCCCTTCCTCCGTCTCGTAAAACCGGGCGAGGACCAGTTCGGATAACGCTTCGACGGCGGCCTCGGCGTCGGGGCCTCGGGCTTCCAGGTCGAGTCGGGTTCCACATTCCGCCGCGAGTGTCGTCAAGTCAAGGATGCTTTTCCCATTGATCTCTTGACCATCGGAAAACACGCGGACTTCGGACTGGAAACGACTGGCCAGGCGAACGAACTTGTCGGCGGGCCGCAGGTGCAGCCCCATCGCGTTGGTGATCTCAACTTGTCGGCGGGCGACCTGGGAATCGTGGCTCATCGGTGGCTCGATCGGCCCAAGGGGACGTGCGGCCGACCCTCCGGATCGTGGTGCGGAGTGACCGACCGAGAAACTTCCGAGACGCGACACCGACGACCGCCCTCGGGCTACCTTGATGATAGCTTCGGAAAGCAGTCTAGAATGAGAAAGACCAATCAAGACACGACCTGATCCGCTTCCAGCAGCAGCTCGACGACCGCTTCCCGGGTTTTCGCTTGCCGGAGCGCATTGACGAATTTCTCGTCTTTCAAGTGCCGGGAGATGTTTTCCAGGGCCCGGAGGTGATCCCCCGGCTGGTTCGGCGGCGAGATCAGCAGGAAGAAGATGTTGACCGGATCACCATCGAGCGCGGCGAAATCGACCCCCTTCTTCGAGAGGGCGACGGTCCCCACCAGCTTCTGCACCGTGGGGTGCCTTGTGTGAGGGACGGCGACCCCTTGGCCAATTCCGGTCGACCCCAGTTCTTCGCGGCCGAGGATCGCGCGGACGACCCCCTCGTAATCGGCCTCGGCCACCTGACCGCAGTCGCGGAGGCTTCGAACGATCTCTCGGATCGCTTCTTCCTTGCCGGTCGCCTGGAGGTCGACGAGGATCGGCTCGCGGACCACGAAATCCGAAAGCTTCATCCGACCCTCCGTGTTCGTCGCACCGGATGCAAGGGTTGATCGGGCTCGAGGGACACTCCTCGAACGTCGAAGCGAAGTCGAGGAGCTTGACGCGAGGAGGCGGTTCGGGGTGGCATCACTCGGACACTCTGCCTGGCGACAGGTCGCCCTTGTGGTGTTGGATCTTTTCTTTATACCGGCAAATCTGCTGCTCCAGCTTGTGGACGCAGCTATCGGTCACCATCTCCAGGTTCACCCCTTCTTCGCTGGCGAAGAAGTCGTGTTTGTGCTCGGCCGAGACCCGCATTTCCACGAACCAGAACGGCTTACCGTGCTTGCCGTGATCGACGGCAACTTCGATGGCCATGAGGCGGTCGAAGAATCGGAGCAACTTTTCCGCTTTGTCGTGGAGGTGTTGAGTTTGACCCGACTCCAGGCTGCCGTGGCGGCTTGAGATTTCGATTTGCACCGATCGCTCCTTCTCGAAACAACCCCGCCGATCCGTTGATAACGCATCGGGCGTCAAAGTAGCCTAACCCCGCCCTCCATCCCGGTCAAGGGGGCGAACCCGGTTCGCCAGGGGCATTCCGTTGCCCCCTTTCGTGAGGAGATTCACGCCTCTCAACGGGACTGTTCTCTCGGATTCATCGCCAAAAATTCACGAACGACCCCCGGTCGTCACTTTCGAGGCCACGATCGGCCCCGAAAGCGTGACAACCCGTGATAACCCAATGATTCAATGAGGTTCGGCGAGCCAGATTTTCGCCTGGCGATACGAAGTCGAGGCGGGGTACTTGTCGGCGACTTGTTGGACCAACACGAATCCATCGGGTCGCTTGTTCTGGTTGAACAGGGCTTGCGCCTCACCAATCAACTTCTTCGCGGGTTCGTTTTGCTCGGCTCGCAAGGCGTTGAAAGCCTTCATCGCGGCGGACGCGGAGTCGGCATATTCATACTGCTCGCGGAACGCGAGGAAGTCGTTGACCCATCGTAGGTTCTTCTTGGCCTTCATCGCTTCGAGGAACACGCGGGCCTTGGAGGCGGCCAGACTATCAACTTCCTTGGAAACCTTGTCGAGCCGGGCTTTCAAGGGGGCGTCGAGCTTGAGGGTTTTCGCCCTCTGGATGGCGGCGATGGCGTCGCGGGGGGCTTTTTCCTTGAACCTCCGCTCGGCGAAACCGACCAGGACGGCGGGGTCATCCGACGTGAGCGTTTCGAGCCAGCGGATCGCCGGGCCGACGGGAAGCCGGGCGAACATGTGGCCTGCCCGGTCGTCGGCGAACAACCGGACGGCAGGCCAGCCGGCGTCGAGGAACAACCCCACCCCATAGGTCGCCCCCGAGAACCCGACCTGGGGGTCGGTCTTGCCGTGGACGATCGCCAGGGGGATCGCCCGCTGCTTGGCCTTGAGGGCCTCGTCGTCGAACACCGCGGGGTCGTTCTGGATCATCACTTCCGCCGAGATCGGGAACGCCCCGGCAACCACCTCCGGGCTGTGCATCATCAAGCTGTAAGTCAGGTAACCGCCCTGCGAGTGGCCCCCGACGAAGTAGTGCTTGACCGGGTAAACCTTCCGGAGTTCTTCCATCGCCTCGCGGACCAAGGCCGGGCTTTCGCGGTCGGTCCCGGGGAAGCCTTTGTAGGTGCTCTTGCCCATGTAGTTCACGTAGGTGTAGTTGAACGCGGGATTGTCGGGGTCGATCCGCGAGGCGGTCTCGCCGTTGATCCCGAGGATGATGTAGTCGCGGGCGATGTCGGGCCAGGTCGAGGCGAGCGTGTTGACGTAGGCTTCGCCATTCATGTTCGACCCATGCAAGACCAAGGCGACGGGCCACTTGCGGTTGTCGCCCGCCTTGTAGCCTTCGGGCGCCCGGACGCTGTAGGTGAGCAGCCCTTCGGTCGAGCCTTCGACGATCGACCCGGCGACGAGCGGGGCATATTTGACATACTTCGCCGCTTTCCGGCCGTTCCAGCCGTACCAGGAGGGCATCCCGTCGGTCCCCCCCGCGCCAAACAGCGAGGTGCCCGCCTCATCGATGTCGAATTGGGCGGGGCCGGTCCGCATCGCCTTGATCTTGGCGTCGAGGTGTCGCCCCTTCGCCTCGCCTTCGATCGTGGAAACCCCTCGGAGGGCGTACCGGCCGCGATACTTCGCGCCGTCTCGGGTCAGTTCCATGAAACCGAGGTCGGTCAGCCAGAGGCCGGAGAAGTCGGCGGGAGTTCCCTTCGCGGTGGCCGGATCGAACCGCCAGCCGCTCCAGGACGCTTGGCTGTTGTCGCTTCCTTTGACCGGCCCGGTGAACGACCGGGCGGCGGGGTCGGCTTCCAGAGTCGCGTCGTAGTGAAGCCGCCCCTCGTCATATCCCAAGGCGAGCTTGCCGTCCTTGATTTGCCCCTTGACCGGCAGTTTCCAGAAGACGAGCCGACCCGTCACATCGTTCCCTTTCGCTTCAAGCGCCAGGGGGCCTCGCGTGGTCTGCCACTCGCCGGCAAACCGGGCGGCATCGTCGGCCCCAAAAGCGGCCGAGGCCAAGAGGCTGACTGTCAAAGTCATGAGCGATCGAATCATCGCGGTTCGTTCCTTGTGGGGAGGAAACGGGGAAGACGAAAACGCGAATCCAAATTATCGGGACCAATCTTCGAATGCTATGACCCATCACGCCTAATTCGGTGGATGGGTGAGGAACCGGATGCGCGGGGGTTTCGACGATGGTAGGGATGTCGTATGTTGCGGTTCGAACGAGCTGGTATCGAAGTTTCCCGGTAGCGAGGTAGACCCGGCGTGTGGACCCAAAGCTACGATCCCGCCGGCTCCTGGCCGCTCTCGACGCTGGCGGCGGCGACTCCGGTCCTAGTCCTCTTAGGATTGCTCGCTTCGGGGCGGGCGTCGGCGGGTCGGGCGGCCCTGGCGGGTTTGGTGACGGCGGCGGCGGTCGCGGTCGGCTTGTTCGGGATGCCGGGGTCGATGGCGGTCGCGGCGGCGGGGCAAGGCTTGATCTTCGCGGCAATCCGGATCGTCTGGCTGGTCGTGGCGGCGGTCTTCCTCTACGACATCGTCGTGGCGACCGGGCAATTCGACGTCATGAAGGCGTCGATCGCCCGGCTCTCGGGGGACCGTCGAATCCAGGCGGTCCTGGTCGCGTTCTCGTTCGGGGCGTTCCTCGAAGGGGTCGCGGGCTTCGGGGCGCCCGTGGCGATCACGGCGGCGTTCCTGGTCGGGCTTGGGTTCGCCCCCCAGAAGGCGGCGGTGCTTTGCCTGATCGCCAACACGGCGCCCGTGGCCTGGGGTTCGATCGGAATCCCGATCCGGACCCTGGCGGCGGTCACCGGCCTGGATGTCGAGGCCCTGAGCGCCACCTCGGGGCGGATCTTGCCGCCAATTTCTTTGATCTTGCCGTTCTGGCTCGTCCGGTCGATGGTCCCCTGGCGGGAAACCCGGGCGGTCTGGCCGGCGCTCTTGACCGTCGGGGCCAGCTTCGCCGTCACCCAGTTCGTGTGGTCGAACTTCGTCGGCTTCGAGGTAGTCGACCTCGCATCGGCGGTCGTCAGCCTGATTTCGGGCATGATCTTGCTCCGGTTCTGGAGGCCCGCCGCCGAGTGGCGATTCGAACACGACGATTCGGTTTCTGAAACGAAGCCAATCGATCCCGGGCACTCCACCAAGGGGGTGGCCCGGGCCTGGCTCCCGTTCGCGCTCTTGACGGGGGTCGTGTTGATCTGGGGGGTGCCTCGGATCAAGAAGGGGATCGACGACGCGACCACGACCCGATGGCCGATCCCCGGCTTGCACGAGCGGATCAGCCGAGGGCAGGCCGTGACCGGCCACCCGACGCCGACCCCGAGCGACCGCGAGCCGGCCGTGGCCGAGATTGCGCCGGTGTCGAACACCGGGACGGCGGTGTTCGTTTCGGCGGTCGCCAGCGGCTTGATCCTGGGGTTGAGGCCCCCTCGCCTGGCCCGGATGCTGGTCGGCACCGTGGGGCGCCTCATCCCGGCGATCGGGGCGATCTTCGCGATGCTCGCGCTGGGGTTCGTGACGCGGGCGTCGGGGATGGACGTGGTGCTGGGCCTGGCGTTCACCCGGGCGGGGGCCAACTTCTATCCGGTTTTTGGGGCGCTGTTGGGCTGGCTCGGCGTGGCTCTCACGGGTTCGGACACGGCGAGCAACGTGTTGTTCGGCAACCTCCAGCGCGTGACGGCCGAGAAGCTCGGGCTTTCGCCGATCCTGATGGCGTCGGCCAACACCACGGGAGGCGTGATGGGCAAGATGATCGACGCCCAGTCGATCGTCGTCGCGGCGGCGGCCACGGGAGAAACCGGCCAGGAAGGGAAAATCCTCAGGGCGGTGCTCGGCCACAGCCTGGCCCTGGCCTTGATCGTCGGTGCGATCATCTGGACCTACGCCCACCTCCTGCCCGACTTGGTGGCCGCTCCGATCCCGAAGTGAGCGAGTCGTCGAACGAGGATCGGACAGGGAATCGACGATCGTGAGGGCGGACGGACGAATTCCCAGAGGGATTTGCAAGCGTCTTTCCACGATGAAACTCGCACCTACTTGACGACTTGGGCAAAATGCCTCGGTCGGAGGGAACCGATCTGAGCACGCTCGACCCGAGCCTCAACACCGACAACGAGCCGGTGGGCGTTGGCAAGCCGGGATTCGATCGCACCATCCCGATGGATCGTGAGTTCAACCGATTCGCCTTCCGGCCCTGTTTGGTCGGGTGCTGGACGATGTGACGGCCTTCCCCTCCACTTTCGCGCTGGAAAACTTCGTCCATTCCAAGAAATCCGGCTCTTGACAGGTCATGCCCCCATGAAGCTCGGCGCCTTGATCATGCCGTCGCACCCGCCCGAACTCTCCATCCGCGACGGGCAGCGCCGCGATCTCGACGAGATCCAGAGGCTCGACGCCCTCGGCTTCGAAGAGGCGTGGGTCGGCGAACACTTCACCGCGCCTTGGGAACCGTGCCCGGCTCCCGACCTCCTGATCGCCCAGGCACTTTTGACGACGAAGCGAATCCGGCTTGGTCCGCTCGGCCACCTCTTGCCGTACCATCATCCGGTCGAGTTGGCCCACCGGGTCGCCTATCTCGACCATCTGGCGGAGGGGCGGTACCAGTTGGGCGTCGGGATCAGCGCCCTGCCCACGGATCATCAGATCTTTGGGATGGACGTTTCCGGGGGGAAGAACCGCCGGATGACTTTCGAGTCGCTGGAAATCATGACGAAGCTCTGGACCGAGGGGCCGAGCGACTTCCAGGGGGAGTTCTGGTCGATGGGCAAGCCTCGGTCGGACCTCGGCGGCCTGGGCTACCACCTCCGCCCCTACCAAAGCCCCCATCCGCCGATCGCGATCGCGGGACTGACGCCGGGGTCGGAAAACCACAAGCTCGCCGGGGAAAAGGGGTACATCCCGGTCAGCCTGAGCATCAGCCCCGACCCGTCGATCACGGCGAAGCACTGGGACGCCGTGGTCGAGGGGGCCTCTCGCGTCGGTCGAGTTCCCGACCGAGGCGACTGGCGGATCGTCCACGACGTTTTTGTCGCCCCCACCGACGCCGAGGCCCGCGAGTTGGCTATCGGCGGCGAGATGGGGCGGTGCTGGACCGAGTTTCTCCTGCCGCTCTACCTCGGGCTGGGGCTCGGCTCTTTCCTGAAGGGCGACCCGTCGATGGCCGACGAGGCGGTCAACCTGGAATATCTGGCCGATCACCTCTGGCTGACGGGTTCTCCGACCACCGTCGCCCGCCGGATCAAGGAACTTCAAGAACGAACCGGAGGCTTCGGGACCCTCCTGATCGTTTCCCACGACACCGCCAACGAGCTTGGGCCCTGGGAACGAAGCCTTCGACTCCTCGTCGACGAGGTGTTGCCCGAATGCCGGCGGGGGATGAGGGATCAAGCCGCTAACGCGAGGGGTTGATCATGAGCTACGTCGCGTTGGCGACGGATCGGTTCGATCAGGTCGTCCGGTTCTACGGCGAGGATCTCCAGCTCCCGGTCGTCGCCGATTGGGACCGCGCCGGTGGTCGCGGGCGACGGTTCGACCTGGGCGGTGGGCTCCGGCTGGAGATCCTCGACAACGTGAGGGAGCGACGACCTTTGCGGCTCAACGAACCCGAGGACCGATTCCACGTCGTGGTGGAAGTCGACGACATCGAAGCCGCACGCAACCGCTTGCCATTCACTGCGCCCGAGCCGATGGATGTGTCGTGGGGAGCCCGACTTTTCCAGATTCGCGATCCGGACGGCGTCCCCGTGACATTTTTGCAGTGGAACCCGCCGGTAAGCGACCCGGCTTGATTCGAGCCGCTTTGGATTCGAACGCCTCGGGAGACTCGAAGATCGAGCCGCCCGAGGCGTTCGGGTTTTCGGATCAACCGTTGATCCGGCTTGGGTTTCGAGGAGCCCCGCCTGCGTTCAATGTGCGAGGGCTGACGGAAACGGTGCCGGAAGAACGGTGCGGTCGGGCCTTCGGTGTCTCGCCATTAAGGTCGAGGTCCTGGCCCAACCGCTCAGCTCTGGCTTCGGCCATGCGTGAATTCTTGCTCCAAGGTGCTCATCCGACCTTCGCCCGCGTCGGGGGCTTCGCTCGACCTGGCTTCGGGAGCCTCGCCCGAGTCGCCCCGATCGGGGGCTTCGGCAGGCCGGGGGCGATAAGGAGTCGGGTCGATGTCGGCTGTGGTTTTCGGGAACAACGATGGGATGTCGCTTTTGAACTGGGAGACGACGGCCATGGGGAACCTCCCCGCGCATCGCGGGCAAAACCTGGGGTACGTCCCTTTCGCTCCCGGCAAGAGCCGAACGAGGGCGGCGCGACCCCGCGACCGACCCGAATTCCTCGGTCGATCGCCCGAAGGCGCCAAACGAAGCGCCTTGGTCCTCAACCTTCAAAATCGCTTTCTCGATCCACAACACGATATGATGAACGTGGCGTGAAAAGTGCGGTTTCGCGGTTGTGGCAGCGAAATCTTATCCCTGCTCTTTGGTTCCGGCCAGAGGTTTTTCGCGAAAATCTCGGGCTGAATGCCGAAATCGAGTCGGGAGTTCGCTTTGAGGACGGTCGGATGAAGATCGGAATCCTATCGGACACGCATGATCGCGTCGATCGAACCGCCAAAGCCGTCGCGGTGATGGTCCGGGCGGGGGCCGAGGTCCTGGTGCATTGTGGCGACGTGACAGGGCCGGCGGTGGTCATGAGATGTCGCGGAATACCCACTTATTTTGTTTATGGCAATAATGACTACGACCAGGACGCCTTGGGCCGGGCCATCACCGCCATCGGCGGCAAGTCGCTCGGTCGAGGCGGTTGGATCGAGCTGGAAGGGCGGCGGATCGCGGTGACCCACGGCGACCTCGTCGGCGAGATCCGTCGCGTGCTCGGTTCCAATCCCGACTACTTCCTGTCGGGGCACTCGCACCTGGTCAGCGACGAGCGGCGGGGGACCGTCCGCTGGATCAATCCCGGCGCCCTCCACCGCGCCCCCCGATGGACCGTGGCGGTGCTCGATCTTCAATCCGACCAGCTTGAAATTTTTGACATCGACGACGATGATGTCCAAAAGGGGCGAACCATAGATCATCCGTGAGCGAACGACCAGGCGAAGTGATTGGCGACGCCGCCAATCTTCCTCTGGTCGGATTTGATCGGGCTGACTCCAAGGAAAGATCACGATGCGACTGTGCCTGGTCGAAGATAACGCCGTTTCCGGGCTCGAACCGCTCGCGCTGACGCGACCGGTGTTCGACCTGGTGCTGGGGTCACAAACATTAGGATCGAAGATCGCCCGAGCCTTCGGGGTCGGCCCCGGCCCGGCCCGCCGAGGCGCGGTCGTCCGCCCTTACCTTGCCGCCGTCCGGACCGCCCGAGACCCGCACACGGTCGTCAACGACCCCGACTGGCTGGCCCGAGCCCCTCTGGCCGTCGTCAACGGCCGCTGGGTCCCCCCGAGCGACTTTTCCGACCTGGGAACCTTCGCCGGTCGTTCCTGGGTCGGCATCTGCGATGGGATGCCCGCCTTCGCCGTGGTCGGCCCCGAAGACGCCGTTGGCCTGCACCCGAGCGGGGTCGACGCCTGGTTCGACGACATTGTCGGACGATCCGACAGCGAGGAAGTCGGCGGCGAGTGGATCAACCGCCCCTGGGACCTGGTGACCAAGAACGCCGACCACCTGGTCCGCGACTTCCTCGCCGACGGCAAGCCGACCATGAGCAACCGCCACCTCGCCAGCGCGGCGATCGTCGGCCCCTCGGACCGGTTGTCGATCCACGAAACCGCGAGGGTCGATCCTTACACCGTCTTCGACACGACGGTCGGTCCGATCTCGATCGCCGCCGGGGCCTGGATTCAGCCCTTCACCCGCATCGAAGGTCCTTGCCACATCGGCCGAGACACCCAGCTCTTCCGTGCCAACGTCCGAGGGGGGACGACGATCGGCCCGAACTGCCGGATCGGCGGCGAGGTCGAGGCGAGCATCATCCACGGCCACTCGAACAAGTACCACGAAGGGTTCCTCGGCCACGCCTACGTCGGCGAGTGGGTCAACCTCGGGGCGATCACCTCCAACAGCGACCTCCGCAACGACTACGGAGAGGTCCATGTCCCCCTCGCCGGCGACCCGATCGCCACCGGCCAGGCCAAGGTCGGCTGCTTCATCGGCGACCACACCCGGACCGGCCTGGGGAGCATGCTCAACACCGGGACCTCGATCGGCGTGATGTGCAACGTCCTCCCCGCCGGCCTCCTCCTGCCCAAGCACATCCCCTCGTTCTCCTCGGTCCTCTACGGCCGAGTCGCCCCCGGCTTCCCCTTGGATCAACTGATGGCCACCGCCGAGATCGTCATGGGTCGCCGAGGCAAAGCCTTCACCGAAGCCGAACGCCAACTCTACCTCGACCTCCACGAGCAAACCCGCCTCGAACGCGAACGAGCCTTCGCCAAAGCCCGAGACAAAAAGGGCGACACCTGGCCCGTCGTCGCCGCCCGCCGCTGACGAATCGGTCTGACCTTGCTGACAGGCCACGAGCTGGCTGGAAATCGCTCTTACTGAGTCCAGCGTCACCAAAGAGACAGTGTCTATAACTGGAGCGGGATTTTGGCATGGCGGATGAACGACGCCAAAAGATCGCGACGACCGCTCAGCGACGACAACTCGCCGGCCAGCCGACTG
>JAABUX010000619.1_pt1 | contig 58968 bp, 60 predicted proteins | sample 5561851 | NCBI WGS metagenome assembly JAABUX01 (sample SAMN10711883, study PRJNA513361) | rock metagenome | isolation source: Antarctica rocks | place: Antarctica: Victoria Land, Richard Nunatak red sandstone | collected 2016-01-03
GGTCGGCGGCGGTGTACTTGCCGGCGACGACGTGATAGGTGAGCACCTTGGTCAGCGCCGGCTTGTTCTCGGGCTTGAGCAGCGTGTCGACGGTGCCGGCGGGGAGCTTGGCGAAGGCTTCGTTGGTCGGCGCGAAGACGGTGAAGGGGCCGGGTCCGGAGAGCGTGTCGACGAGGCCTGCGGCCTTGACGGCGGCGACCAGCGTGGTGTGATCTTTCGAGTTGACGGCGTTCTGGACGATGTTCTTGGACGGATACATGGCCGCGCCGCCGACCATGACGGTCTTTTCCTGCGCGATCGATGGGGTGGCGAACCCGGCGCCGGCGAGCCCGAGGGCGGCGGCGAAGACGATGGCCGCGCGGCGCGTGTTGCTTGGTGACATGCTGACCTCCTGTTGGCGCCCGCTTTGGGACACGGGGGGCAGCTACGGACCAACATAGGATAAAATTTCAACTTGTGGACGCCGCGCCGCCTTGTAGCGGCCGGCACGTTCCGCTTCGGCCCGCCATGGCCTATATGCGGGTCATGATGCCCATCTCGTTCGTCAAAATGCCCATCGCGTTCGTCAAGATGCATGGCGTCGGCAACGATTTCGTCGTGATCGACGAACGCGCCACGCGCATTGATTTCTCGCCCGCGCAGGTGCGGCGCTTGGCCGACCGGCGGCTCGGCATCGGCTGCGATCAATTCATCACGCTCCACGCGCCGCCGCCCTCGACCGACGCCGATCTATCGATGCGGATCCGTAATGCAGACGGCTCGGAATCGGGGGCTTGCGGCAACGCGACGCGATGCGTGGCGGAATTGTTATTTGAACAGAACGGCCGCCCGTTCCAGGTGATCCGCACCCAGGCCGGCGATCTGCCGGCCGAGCGCCTCGCCGACGGTCGTTTTCGTGTCGATATGGGACCGGCCGGCCTGGACTGGACCGACGTGCCGCTCGGGCACGCTTGCGACACGTTGCATCTGGCGCTCGAAGGCGACCCGGCCGCGTGCTCGATGGGCAATCCGCACGTCACCTTCTTCGTGCCCGATCCCGATATCGTCGAGCAGCACGGGCGCCGTTGGGAGCGGCACGAAATGTTCCCCGAGGGCGTCAACGCCGGTTACGCGCAAGTGCTGACCGAGGACCGGATCCGGCTGCGCGTGTGGGAGCGCGGCGCCGGGCTGACGCTAGCCTGCGGCTCGGGCGCGTGTGCGGCGGCGGTCAACGCGCATCGCCGCCGACTGACTGGGCGACGTGTCGATGTCGAAATGGATGGCGGCACGCTCGAGATCGAGTGGACGCCGGCCGGGCGGGTATTGATGACCGGGCCGGTGGCGACGAGCTTTCGTGGCGAGGTGGAGCTATGAGCGTCGATGTCCTCACCTTCGGCTGCCGGCTGAATGCGTTCGAGAGCGAAGTGATCCGCGGCCATGCCGAGGGGCTCGACGATACCGTCGTGATCAACACCTGCGCGGTGACGGCGGAGGCGGAGCGGCAATGCCGGCGCGCGATCGCGCGGGTGCGGCGCGACCGGCCGCAGGCGTCGATCGTGGTGACGGGATGCGGGGCGCAGATCGCGCCGGGGCGGTGGGCGGCGCTGCCGGGCGTGCGCCGGGTCGTGGGCAATGCGGAGAAGCTGCGGCGCGAGAGCTGGCGGGACGGCGCGCCGAGCGCGGTGGGTGACATCTCGGCGCTCCGCGAGCATCCGGCACAGCCCGTGATCGGCCTCGCCGGCCGCGCGCGCGCCTTTCTCGACGTGCAGCAGGGCTGCGATCATCATTGCACGTTCTGTATCATTCCGCAGGGCAGGGGGCCGAGCCGGTCGCTGTCGGTGGTCCAAGCGATCGCCCAGACGCGTGCGATCGTGGCGGCCGGGATCGGCGAGATCGTGCTCACCGGCGTCGATCTCGCCTCCTATCGCGACGGGGCGGCGACGCTCGGCGATCTCGTGCGCGCGATGCTGCGCGCGGTCCCCGAGTTGCCGCGCCTACGCCTTTCCTCGCTCGACCCGGCCGCGATCGATCCCGCGCTTTGGCAAGCCCTCGCCGAGGAGGAGCGCCTGATGCCGCATCTGCATCTCTCGATCCAATCGGGCGCCGATCTCGTGCTCAAGCGGATGCGGCGGCGGCATACGCGCGAACAGGCGCTGGGCGTCGTCGCGCGCGCGCGGTCGTTGCGGTCCGGCATCGCCATCGGCGCCGACCTGATCGCCGGCTTTCCGACCGAGACCGATGCGCACCAGGCGGAGACGCTCGATCTCATTGCGGCGGCGGCGCTGCCCTACGTGCATGTGTTTGCCTATAGCGAGCGGCCGGGCACGCCGGCGGCGCGGATGCCGGCGGTCGCGGTTGCGGTCCGGCGGGAGCGGGCGGCGGCGTTGCGGGCGGCGGCGCGGCCGATCGCGGCGCGCTTTCACGCATCCCAGCTCGGGGGCACGATCGAGGTTCTTGCCGAACGCGGCGGCACCGGGCACTCGCCGCACTTCACCAAGGTCCGCCTGCCGGATACGCACGCGGTGGGCAGCGTCGCCAGAGTGCGCGTGATCGCGGCCGATGCGGATGGGTTGGAGGCGGTCTGATGGCGCTCGGGTTCTTTTCGCGGCTCAAGGAAGGTCTGAGCCGCAGCACGCAGAAGCTGACCGGCGGCATCAGCGCGGCGCTGACCAAGAAGCGGCTCGACGACGAAGCGCTGGACGCGCTCGAGGAGGCGCTGATCTCGGCCGATCTGGGCCCGGCCGCCGCCGAGCAGATCATCGCCGAGTTCCGCCGCACCCGGTTCGGCCAGGACGTCACCGACGACGAGGTCAAGCAGGCGCTGAGCCGCGAGATCGCCATCATGCTCGAGCCGGTCGCGATCCCGCTCACGATCGATCGCACGCTCAAGCCGCACGTCGTGCTCGTGGTGGGCGTCAACGGGACCGGCAAGACCACCACGATCGGCAAACTGGCGCAGAACTATCGCCGCGAGGGGCTGCGCGCGATCATGGTGGCCGGCGACACGTTCCGCGCCGCCGCGGTCGAGCAGCTTCAGGTCTGGGGCGAGCGCACGGGCACCCAAGTCGTCGCCGGCGCGCCCGGCGCCGACCCGGCGGGCCTGGCGTTCGACGCGCTCGCCCGCGCCCGCGCCGAGGCCGCCGACGTGCTGCTGATCGATACCGCCGGTCGGCTGCACAACAAGGGCGCACTGATGGAGGAGCTAGCCAAGATCATCCGCGTGATCCGCAAGCAGGACCCGAAGGCGCCGCATTCGACGCTGCTGGTGCTCGATGCGACGACGGGTCAGAACGCGATGGAGCAGGTGCGCGTGTTCAAGGAGCTGGTGGACGTGACCGGGTTGGTCGTCACCAAGCTGGACGGCAGCGCGCGCGGCGGGATCGTGGTGGCGCTGGCGCAGGCGTTTGCGCTGCCGATGCATGCGGTGGGCGTCGGCGAACAGGCCGACGACCTGCGGCCGTTCGACGCGATGGACTTTGCCCGCGGCCTGGTGGGTGCCGAAGCGCCCTAAAAATTAGAATGCGACAGCGAGACCGGCGGCCAAGGCGGCGAGGGCGAGCCCGATCGACAGGATCAGGGGCCGGGCGTCGAGGCGGGCGATCTGCGCCGTGGGCGTCTTGCGAGCGTGGTTCCGACGCATAGTAGTTCTCCGGCGGAGTGTGACCAAGAGGCAACGCCGGCCCGGCGTTCGGGTTCGCGCTATTGTGGCGTGAACGGCATGTGGAGGCTGAAGCCCACCGGCGGCTTCATGTTGCGCTCTTGTTCGCCTTGCGCGCTCGAGCCGCGGGAGAAGCCGTCGCCGCGATAGCGCTCGTGCGAGGAGAACAGGGTCGGCGCGACGGTCGGTTCGTTCGAGGCGCGCGGGACGGAGGGCCCGGCGAGATCGCGGTTCGGCAGCGGCGCTGGCTGGAACCGCTCGCGCGGGGAAGGCTGGGCGAAGGTCTCGAGCGGCTGGGGCAGGGCATCCCCCGGAGCCGCGAGGGTGAGCTGGCGCTGCTTCGCTGCGGCGAGCGACGGGCCAGCGAGAACAAGCGTGAGGGCGATGAGCCACCGTTTCGTCATTGGACGGCCTCCTGCAGTCGTGCGGCGCCGCGCTGGTCGGTTTCCGGGTTGCGGGACGGCGCGCCGAGCGGCCCCGGTCCGGCGTCGCGCCAGGCGTGCAGGGCCCAGCGTACGGAGGGGAAGGCAATCTCGTCCCACGGGATCTCGTCCCATGCGAACAGCCGCACCTCGAGGCTTTCCTCGCCCGCGTCGTAGCGGATAGGGCCGTCGAAGCCGGCGCGGAACATGACCTGCATCTGGCCGATCCGGGCCAGGCTGTAGAGCGCGAGCACGCCGTCGATCCGGATCACGGCGCCGGCTTCCTCGAGCGCCTCTCGGGCGGCGCCCTCTTCGAGGGTCTCACCATGCTCGAGATAGCCGGCCGGCAAGGTCCAGAAATTCCGCCGCGGTTCGATTGCCCGGCGGCAGAACAACACGCGTCCGGCCTCGCTCAACACGGAGCCAACGACCACCTTCGGATTGCTATAGACGACGTATCCGCAGGAATCGCAGACGTCGCGCGCTCGATTGTCGCCCTCGGGCACAAGCTGGCTGAAGCTCGGCATTGGCGACCATTGCGCGAAAGCGGCGCGAAATTCAAGGGATTGATTCAGGCCGTGGCCGTCCGCGCCACGCCCAGTTCGCGCTCCATCGCTTCGCGCATGAGGAATTTCTGCATCTTGCCGGTGACGGTCATCGGGAAATCGTCGACGAAGCGGACGTAGCGCGGGATCTTCTGGTGCGCGATCTGGCCGCGGCAGAAGTCCCGCAGCCCGGCTTCGGTCAGCGCCGCGCCGGGTCGCAGCTTGACCCAGGCGCAGACCTCCTCGCCGTAGCGCGCGTCGGCGATGCCGAACACCTGGACGTCCTGGATCGCGGGGTGGCGGTAGAGGAACTCCTCCACCTCGCGCGGATAGACGTTCTCCCCGCCGCGGATGACCAGGTCCTTGATGCGGCCGACGATGTTGCAGAAGCCCTCGTCGTCGACGGTCGCGAGATCCCCGGTGTGCATCCAGCGGGCGGCGTCGATCACCAGGGCCGTGCGCTCCGCGTCGTCCCAATAGCCGGGCATCACGCTGTAGCCGCGGGTGCAGAGTTCGCCGGCGACGCCGCGGGGGACGATGCGGCCGTCGGCGTCGACGATCTTGACCTCGAGATGCGGATGGATCCGCCCCACCGTGCTGACCCGGCGCTCGATCGGGTCGCTGGTCGAGCTCTGGAAGCTGACCGGGCTCGTCTCGGTCATGCCATAGGCGATGGTGATCTCGGCCAGGTGCATGCGGTCCACGGTGCGGCGCATGACCTCGATCGGGCAGGGCGAGCCGGCCATGATGCCGGTGCGCAACGACGAGAGGTCGAAGCGGTCGAACTCCGGATGCTCGAGCTCGGCGATGAACATCGTCGGCACGCCGTGCAGCCCGGTGCAGCGCTCCGCGGCCACCGTCTCGAGCACGGCCAGCGGGTCGAAGCCCTCGCCCGGGTAGACGATCGTGGCGCCGTGCGTGGTGCAAGCGAGGTTGCCGAGCACCATGCCGAAACAATGGTAGAGCGGCACCGGGATGCAGAGCTTGTCGGCTTCCGACAGGCGCATCGCGCGGCCGATGAAGTAGCCGTTGTTGAGGATGTTGTGGTGGGTGAGCGCGGCACCCTTGGGGCTGCCGGTGGTGCCGGAGGTGAATTGGATGTTGATCACGTCGTCGAACTGCAGCTCGGGCTGTAGGCGGGCGAGGGCGGCCCGATGGGCGTCGTCGGCCAGGGCGGGGACGTCCTCGAAACGCATGGTGCCGGGATGGGCGCCGCCGATCTGGATAACGTGGCGCAGGTGCGGCAGCCGGGCTGCGGTGAGGGCGCCAGGAGCGCAGGCGGCCAGTTCCGGGGCGAGTGTCTCGAGCATGCCGATGTAGTCGCTGGTCTTGAACGACGTGGCCGTGATCAGCGCGCGACAGCCGACCTTGTTGAGCGCGAACTCGAGCTCGTGCAGCCGGTAGGCCGGGTTGATGTTGACCAGGACCAGCCCGGCCTTGGCGGTGGCGAACTGCGCGATCACCCATTCGGCGTTGTTGAGCGACCAAATGCCGATCCGCTCGCCCCGCGCCAGCCCCAGCGCCAGCAGCCCGGCCGCGAACGCGTCCGCCCGATCGGCCAGCTCGCGATAGGTCCAGCGTACGCCCTGGCTACGCCCCGCTTGACTGCAAACGACGAGTGCCAGCGTGTCGGGCACCCGGAGCGCGGTGCGGTCGAGGTTCTGCCCGATCGTCTCGCCGAGCAGCGGCGTGTCGATCGCACCGTGCACGTAGCTGATCGCCGTGGTCATGGGCGGTTCCCTTGGCTATGGTTTTGCTCAGTACAAGAGGAAACGCCCGTGTCCGCAAGCCGGTCGAACCGTCCGCCCTCGCTCAACCTCGATCTCGGGGAGACGGCCGACATGCTGCGCGCGAGCGTGGAGGCGTTCGCGCAGGACGAGATCGCGCCGCGCGCGGCCGCGATCGACCGGGACAACGATTTCCCGGCCGATCTGTGGCGCAAGATGGGCGGCCTCGGCCTGCTCGGCATCACCGTCGGTGAGGCGTATGGGGGGGCTGGGATGGGCTATCTCGAGCATTGCGTGGCGATGGAGGAGATCAGCCGGGCGAGCGCCAGCGTCGGACTGTCGTATGGCGCGCACAGCAACCTGTGCGTCAACCAGATTTTCCGTAATGGCAATGAGACACAGCGGCGGGCCTATCTGCCGGGGTTGCTGAGCGGGGAGCGCGTCGGGGCGCTGGCGATGAGCGAGAGCGGCGCCGGGTCGGACGTGGTCGGCATGCGGCTGCGGGCGGAAAAGTGCGGCGACCATTACGTGCTGGACGGGACCAAGATGTGGATCACCAACGGCCCGGATGCGGACGTGCTGGTGGTCTACGCCAAGACCGATCCGCAGGCGGGCTCGCGCGGCATCACCGCCTTCTTGGTCGAGAAGGGCATGCCGGGCTTCAGTTGCGCGCAGAAACTCGACAAGCTCGGCATGCGCGGCAGCAACACCGGCGAGCTGGTGTTCGAGGGCTGCCGGGTGCCGGCGGAGAACTTGCTCGGCGCGGAGGGGCGCGGGGTGAACGTGCTGATGAGCGGGCTCGATTACGAGCGCGCGGTGCTGGCGGCCGGGCCGCTCGGGATCATGCAGGCGTGCATGGACGTCGTGTTGCCGTATGTGCACGAGCGGCGGCAGTTCGGTCAGGCGATCGGCGAGTTCCAGCTCATCCAGGGCAAGCTGGCTGATATGTATGTGACGATGAACGCCGCGCGATCCTATGTTTACAGCGTCGCCAAGGCCTGCGACCGCGGCGAGACCAGCCGCAAGGACGCGGCCGGCGCGATCCTCTATGCGGCCGAGCGGGCGACCTGGATGGCGCTCGAAGCGATCCAGATTCTGGGCGGCAATGGCTACATCAACGACTACCCGACCGGGCGACTGTTGCGCGATGCGAAGCTGTACGAGATCGGCGCCGGCACGAGCGAGATCCGCCGCATGCTGATTGGCCGCGAGCTGTTTCGCGAGACCGTCTAATCCTTGACATCACCGTTCAAGGGTGAATGGTTCATCCATTCAGTATCGGCGGCCTATTTTGCACCTCGATGACCAATTATGCCTCGCCCTCTACGCTGCCTCCCACGCCGTCATGCGCGCGTATCGGCCTTTTTTGGCGGAGATGGACCTTACGTATCCGCAATATCTGGTGATGATCTTGCTCTGGCAGCACGGCGCGGCCCCGGTGGACGCGATCGCCTCGCGGCTGAAGGTCGGCCTCGACGCGATCGAAGCGCTGATCGAGCAGCTCGAGAGGTCGGGCTATATCCATCGCGTCCGCGCCTCGACCGACCGCCGTACCGTCACGATCGTGCTGACCCAAACCGGCGTGCAGCTCGATGAGGCGGCGACCGAGGCGCAGCGGCAGGTGCGGTGCCAGACCGGCCTGACCGAGCGGGGCATGGCCTCGTTGCGCAGCCAGTTGCACGGCTTGATCGACCGGATCACGGTGGGTGCGATCCCCACCGACGAAGCGAGCTGCTGAGGTTCCCGTGCAGGACCGGCTGATCGTGGCACTCGACGTGCCGGAACTCGCCCACGCCCGCCGGCTCGTCGCGCAGCTCGGGCCGTCGATCTCGTTCTACAAGATCGGCATGTGGCTGTTCTTCGAGCGCGGCGTCGATGCGCTGATCGACGAGCTGATCGCCGCCGGGAAGCAAGTCTTCCTCGACTACAAGATGTACGACATCGGCGAGACCGTGCGTCGCGGCGTCGCGGCGGCGGCGGCGCGCGGCATCAGCATCGTCACCGTGCACGGCGATCCGGACATGCTGCGCGCCGCCGTCGCGGGCCGTGGCGACAGCGGCTTGCGCGTGTTCGCGATCTCGGTGCTGACGAGCCAGGACGACGCCGCGTTGCGCGCCATGGGCTACGACCGGCCGCTGCAGGAGATCGTCGATCTGCGCGTCCGTCACGCGGCCGAAGCGGGCTGCGACGGCGTGATCGCTTCGGCCGCCGACGACCCGGCCGGTATCCGCCGCCGGGCTGGCCGCCCCGACCTGCTCGTGGCCACGCCCGGGATCCGGCTGCCAGGCGCCGATCACCACGACCAGAAGCGCGCCGCGACCCCCGACGCCGCGATGGCGAACGGCGCCGACTACCTCGTCGTCGGCCGCCCAATCACGTCGGCCGCCGACCCGGCCGGCGCCGCCGCCGAGATCATCGCGCTGATGGAACAGGGTTGGGCAAGGCGAGCACCAGCCGCGCCGTGACGTAGGAAATCCAGACCCGCCGCAGCCGCAGGAAGTCCAGCCCGAGCAACAGATCCGCTCGGCCGAGCTGCACCGGAGCGATGCTCAGCGGCACGTCGTGGCGCAAATCGTCGCCCACTCGCATGCTGCGCACTCTCACGTGCCCGACCGGCAACACCGTCCCGTCCACGCCGCGTGCGGTGTTGGCCGAAGCGGGCGCGCGCAGGCCGAGGCGGCGGGCGGCGTCCTCGGTCAGCAACGTCGCGCGCGACCCGGTGTCGAGCAGGGCCATGATCTCCACCCCGTCGATCTCGACCGGCAATAGCGCCTGCCGGTCGGCCAGGATCGTGAGCGCGACCGTGGTGGTCGGCGGCGCAAAGGCGGGGCCTTCGCACGCGCCGGCGGCATACAGGCCGAGCTGCCCGGCGGGGACGTCGAGGTCGAGATCGAAGCGGTCGAGCAGCGGTGCGCCGATCAGCCCGGCGACCGGCGGCGAAACCGACGGGATCAGCGGCAGGGCCGAGACCGGCGTCAGCGCGCGGTCGAGCCGGACGGGTCCGAGCCGGACGTCGTCGAGCATGACGATCGGGACGTCGCGCGCGCCGCCGGTGCCGACCATGGGCACGCTGCCGGGGAGCACGGTCAGGCGGAGCGCGTCCACCGCCTCGGGCAAGAGCAAATGCGCCTGGGCGCCGGTATCGAGCAGGAAGCTGACCGGGGTGCCGCGGATGGTGGCCGCGATGACGGGAAAGCCGTCGATGGCGCGGAGCGGGATGATCGCGGCCGGGCCAAGCCGGCATTGGGCGCAGGCGGGGGTGGCGCGGGCGAGGGTGGCGAGGGCGGGGGTAGCCAGGGCGCAGACGAGGAGAGTCCTGCGCGACAGGGCTGTCACTGCGTCCGGGGTAAGAGCCTCGCCCGTCAGAGCATCCGCTGCAGGATGATCCGCTGCACGTCCGACGTGCCTTCGTAGATCTGGCACACCCGCACGTCGCGATAGATGCGTTCGACCGGGTAGTCGGCCAGGTAGCCGTAGCCGCCCAGCGTCTGGATGGCGGCCGAGCAGACCTCCTCGGCGATCTCGGAAGCGAACAGCTTGGCCATCGCGGCGGCCTCGAGCGCGGGCTTGCCGGCATCCTTCAGCCGCGCCGCCTTCATCAGCAGCTCGTGCGCGGCGGCCAGCTTCATCTTCGCGTCGACAAGGCGGAAGCCGACGGCCTGGTGCTCGATGATCGGCTTGCCGAACTGGCGGCGCTCCTTGGCGTAGCCGATCGCATACTCGAGCGCGGCGCGCGCCATGCCGATGCTCTGCGCCGCGATGCCGATGCGGCCGCTCTCGAGCGTGGAGAGCGCGATCTTGAGACCTTCCCCTTCGGCGCCGATGCGCTGGTCGTCCGGCACTTGCATGTCGTCGAACGAGAGCGCGCAACTGTCGGACGCCTTCTGGCCGAGCTTGTGCTCGACGCGGGAGACCGAGAAGCCTGGCGTGTCGTTGGCGACGATGAAGGCGGAGATGCCCTTCTTGCCGGCGTCCGGATCGGTGACCGCGAACAGGACCGTGGTCTGGCCGATACGGGCGTTGGAGATGAACTGCTTGGAGCCGTTGATGCTGTAGCCCGAGTTGGCCCGCGTCGCCCGCGTCCGCACGCTCGCCGCGTCCGACCCGGCCGAGGCCTCGGTCAGCGCGAAGCTCGCCACCAACCCGCCGCCCGCGAGCGGCTTAAGCCAGCGCTCCTTCTGCTCGCGGGTGCCGAACTTCTCGAGGATCTCGCAGGTCGGCGCGTTGTGCACCGAGACGAGCGTGGAGACCGAGCCGTCGCCGGCGGCGATCTCTTCGATCACCTGGGCGTAGGTCTCGTAGGGGATCTCGGAGCCGCCCCATTCGGCGCTGTTGGTCGCGCCGAGGAAGCCCATTTCCGACAATTCACGGATGATCTCGGGCTCGATGACCCCCGCTTTTTCGCGATCCGCGGCGGTCGGCGCGAGGCGCTCCTGCGCGTAGCGGCGGGCGGTTTCGATGATGAGATCGTTCGGATCGGTGTTGTCGAGCATCGCGTTTCTCCCAGGTGCATCCTACTCCGCGGCGTGCGGCAATTCCAATCTAGGCGCCCGCAGGCGTTCGAGGAGGGCGGCGCGACGAGGTTCGGCGGCGGCGAAACCGGCGGCCTTGACCGGGCCGAAGCCGCGGATGTCGAGCGGCAGCCGGGCCAGCTCGGCGGCCGCGTCGAGCGTGTCGCGATGCAGTCCGGGCAGGATCGCCTGCAGATCGGCTTCGTAGTCGGCCAGAAACGCGCGTTCCTGCCGCCGCTCCGCCTGCCAGCCGAACGGGTCGAGCACGGTGCCGCGCAGCGCCTTGCCGTGACGCAGCAGGCGGAACAGCGGGAGCGCGATGCGGCCCGGGATGGCGATCTTGCGCCGTCTTCCGGTCGCCTGGTCGACGCCGGTGAGGAGCGGCGGCGCGAGGTGGAAGCGGGGGTCGGGGCCGTAGCTCGCGGCGGCATGCAGGCGCGCGACCTCGTATTCGTCCTTGTAGGCGAGCGTACGATAAAACCCTTCGGCCACCGCCCGCGTCAGCGCGCCCGGCGATCCGGTCAGCGCCGTCTCGCGGGCCTCGGCGGCATCCACCAGGGCCCGGTAGCGCCGCGCTAGACGCGGGCCGTCATAGGCGACGAGCTCGGCTTCGCGCCGGGCGACGACGCTGGCCGGGTCGGAGGGCAGGGCTTGGCGATCGCTCAGGATCTCGTCGGCGAGCGCGGGCGTGGCGGCCAGGATGCGGCCCCAGAGGAAGGCGCGGTGGTTGAGGGCGACGGCGGTGCCGTTCAGCTCGATCGCCCGCGCCAGGCTCGCCTCGCCGAGCGGCAGCGCGCCGGTCTGCCAAGCGATGCCGAGCATCAGCGTGTTGACCGCCTGCGCGGTGCCGAACAGACGCTCGGACAGCGCGCTGCCGTGCAGATGCCGCGCGCGGCCGGCCCCGGTCTGCCGCTCGATCGCGCGCTGGTGGAAGCGGGCGTCGATCGTGAGGTCCCGCTCGCGCAGGAACCCGGCGCCGGCTTGCAGGTCGAGGTTGCCGATCACCGCGGCGCCGTCGCGGCACAGGCCGAGCACGTCGGGGGCGGCGGCGACCGCGAGGTCGGCGGCGAGCAGCAGGTCCGCTTCGCCGCGCGGGATGCGCACGACGTCGAGCACCGTGTCGGCCTCGCCGATCTGGACGTGGGAGACGACGGCGCCGTTCTTTTGCGCCAGCCCGGTGAAGTCGAGTGTGCTGACCGGGCGGCCCTCGAGATGGGCCGCCATGGCGACGATCTGGCCGCAGGTGACGATGCCGCCGCCGCCGATGCCGGCGAACAGGCCGCGCCACGGCCCGGTGGCGGGCAAGGGGGTCGGCAGCGCGGCGGCGAGCTCGGCTTCGCGCGCCTGCCAGAGGGCGGCGTGATCCATCACCGGCGGGGGGGCGGCCGCGCTCGAGGTGACGAAGCTGGGGCAGAAGCCCTTGAGGCAGGACAGGTCGGTGTTGCAGCTGGTCGGGCTGATGCGGCGCTTGCGGCCGTGATCGGTGTCGGTCGGCTCGATCGCGATGCAGTTGGACTGGGCGGTGCAGTCGCCGCAATTTTCGCACACATCGGGGTTGATCAGCACCCGCGTCTCGGCTTGGGCCATTTTTCCGCGCTTGCGGCGGCGGCGCTTCTCGGTGGCGCAAACCTGGTCGTAGATGATCGCCGAGACGCCGGGGAATTCGCGCATCTCGCGCTGCACCGCGTCCATCTCGTCGCGGCCGTGGCGCAGCGTGCCGGGCGGCAGCGCCGCGGCGTCGGGCAGGCGGGCCGGGTCGTCGGCGACGACGGCGAGCTTGCCGACGCCCTCGGCGTGAAGCTGGGCGGCTAGTCGCGGCACGGTCGGCGCGCCCTCGGCCGGCTGGCCGCCGGTCATGGCGACGGCGTCGTTGAACAGCAGCTTGTAGGTGATCGGCGTCTTGGCCGCGATCGCCTGGCGGATCGCGAGCAGGCCGGAGTGCTGATAGGTGCCGTCGCCCATGTTGGCGAACAGGTGCGGGAGATTGGTGAACGGCGCCAGGCCGACCCAGGGCACGCCCTCGCCGCCCATTTGGCTGAACGCGCGGGTCGCGTCGCTGGTCATGATCGCCAACGTGTGACAGCCAATGCCAGCCATGGCGTAGCTGCCCTCGGGCAGCTTGGTCGACGTGTTGTGCGGGCAGCCGGCGCAGAACATCGGCGAGCGGGCGATCAGGCCGGGCTCGGGGCGGACCGGCGGCAGATCGACCGGAGCCACGGCGACTCCGAGGCCGGGCAGGATCCGCGCCAGCGCCGGCATGACGATCTCGGGCGAGAGTTCGAGCGCGGCCGGCAGCAGCGCGGCGCCGTCGAGGTCCTGCTTGCCGAACACGGCCGGGCGTGCGTCGGCGGGCAGGTTATAGAGCGTGTCGCGGATCTGGCGCTCGACGAAGGAGCGCTTCTCCTCGACGACGATGAGTGCACGCTTGCCGCGGGCGAAGTCGCGCAGGCCCTCGGTCTCGAGCGGCCAGGTCATCGCCACTTTATAGACCGCGAGCGCCGGGTCGCGGTCGAGGCCGAGGCGGCGGAGCGCGTGCATCAGATCGTGATGCGCCTTCCCAACGGTGACGAACCCGATCGGGGCATCGGCGCCGCCCATGGTCTGCCGATCGAGCCCGTTGGCGCGCACCCAGGCCCGCGCTGCCGGGAGCCGCTCCTCCAGCACGCGCCGCTCAAGCGTCTGGCGTGCAGCCGGCCAGGGCAGGCCGGTGTCGAGGTTGAGCCCGTGCGGCGGCAGTGCGAGATCGGGCGTCGCGAACCGCCGGCTGCGGGCGACGGTGGCCAGGCCGTGCTGCTCGGCGGTCTCGGCGATGGTCTTGAGCGCGACCCATAGGCCGCAGAAGCGCGACAAGGCGATGCCGGCGAGCCCGAAATCGAGGATGTCCTGCACGTCCGCGGGTTGCAGGATCGGGATGTTGACACTCTCGAAAATGCCTTCGGTCGTGTGCGGGAATACCGAGGAGTGGGCGACGTGGTCGTCGCCCGAAACCGCCAGGACGCCGCCGAGGCGATGGGTGCCGATGGTGTTAGCGCAGCGGAAGGCGTCGCCGCTGCGATCGACGCCGGGGCCCTTGCCGTACCAGAGGCCGAACACGCCATCGACGCGCTTGCCGGGGAACAGGTCGAGCTGCTGCGTCCCCCACAGCATGGTCGCGGCCAGATCCTCGTTCAGCCCGGGCTGAAACCGCACGCCGGCCTCGGTCAGCAGCGCCTCGCGACGCCATAGCTCCTGATCAACGCCACCGAGCGGCGAGCCGCGATAGCCCGAGGCGAGCCCCCCCGTGTTGAGCCCGGCTGCGCGGTCCAGCCTGGACTGCTCGAGCAGCACCCGCACCAGCGCCTGCACGCCGGACAGCAGGACCGGCGTGTCATACTCGGCAAACCGGCTCTCGAGCGTGACGGGAAACGGCGCGAACCCAACGTCCATGCGAACCTCCTGGAATGCTACTATAGGCGGAAGTCTGGGCCTCTGGGGTCGCATTTGCGGGATGATCGGTCGGCAACTCGGCCGGGTCGGTCACGTTCCACGCGACGATGCCGTCACCCCCTCCCGCCGACCCGACCGATGCCGCCTTGATCCGCCTCGTCGAGGCCGTGGCCGCGACCGGCTACGCATTCGTCACACCGACGCCGGCGAGCCACGCCCGTGTGCTCGGCCGCGAGCCCGGAAGTCGATCTCGGAGCCTGCGCGACGTATTCGGCTGGAGCTTGCCGTTCGAGGATGGCGTTATTCCTGGCGAGATCAAGGCTTTGATGGGCGAGGCGGGCGTGCTGGTCGAGGCGGCCGACGGGTTTCGCAGCGCGGTCCGGCTATCGACGTTGGACGGCATGCTGTTCCTGCACTCGGCGTATCCGACGGCCGGGGCCGACGCGGTGTTCTTCGGGCCCGATACCTACCGGTTCGCGCGAGCGATCCGGCAGTTCGGCGGCGCGCGCGTCGGGCGGGCGGTGGATGTCTGTTGCGGCGCCGGGCCTGGCGCCGCAGTGATCGCCCGGTCGTGGCCGGGAGCGGAGGTGTATGGCGTCGACATCAATCCGGTGGCGCTGCACTTCGCGCGCGTCAACGCGGCGGTGGCCGGCTTCGCGGCGCGGTTCGTCGACAGTGACTTGCTGACTGGGCTCGAGGGATCGTTCGACCTAATCGTGGCCAATCCGCCCTATCTGGTCGATCCGGGGGAGCGGACGTATCGGCATGGCGGGGGTCGGCTGGGCGCCGGGCTGTCATTGAAAATTCTCGATGCCGCCGTCGATCGGCTCGCGGCCGGGGGAACGCTCCTGTTGTACACGGGGGCAGCGATCGTCGGCGGCGACGATGCGTTTGCCCGCGACGCGCAATCCAGCCTCGCTGGCAAAAACGTGTCCTGGACCTATGATGAAATCGATCCAGATGTTTTTGGAGACGAGCTCCAAGAGGACGTCTACGCGGCTGCCGATCGGATTGCCGCGGTCCTCCTGACGGCCACAAGAAAAGCCAATAGATAAGACTGAGGAGTTCGCCATGCCTGACGGAAGCTTGGGATCGCTCACGGAGAGCGACCTGTTCCATCGTCGCCTTGCCACGTTCAATGTGCGCCGCTTCGCCCCCGCGTTGCCGGATGCCGCGTGGGAGCAGGATCTCGCGCAAGAACATCAATATCTTGTCGAAGAGGGCCGTTGGCTCGAGGAGTTCCGCGCCGACGTGGCCGAGCGGGCGGCCGAAGCGCCGCGCGATCCGGCCGGGTTCATCGCCTGGTTCGAAGCGCTCGAACACATCGGACCCGGCCAGAACGATCCGTTGTTCCCCTGGCTCGCCGAGGAAGCGACGATGGAGGAGATGCGTTGGTTCTTGACCCAGGAAGTGGCTGGCGAGGCGGGGTTCGAGGATCTCACCGCGCTGACCCAAGTCAAGCTGCCGGAGCAGCCCAAGCTCGAACTGGCGCGCAATTATTGGGACGAAATGGGGCGCGGCAATCCGAAGGGGATGCATGGCCCGATGTTGGAGGCGTTGTCCGAAGCGTTGGGTCTGACGCCCTCGATGGCGACGACGATCTGGGAGTCGCTGGCGCTGGCCAACACGATGGCTGGGTTGGCCTGCAACCGGCGCTACGCGTTCCACTCCGTCGGCGCGCTGGGCGTGATCGAACAAACGGCTCCGAGCCGCGCCAAGCTGGTCGGCGACGGGCTCAAGCGGCTGGGCGTGCCGGCGGGAGACCGTCACTACTTCGATCTGCACGCTATCCTCGACGTGAAGCACTCCGAGGCGTGGAATGCCGAAGCGGGGATGCCGCTGGTGGCCATGCGGCCGGAACTGGCGCCGGCCTTGGCGGAGGGCGCGTTGATGCGGCTCGAATGTGGGGCGGCGTGTTTCCGGCGGTATCGCAAGGAACTGGGTGTTGCGGCCTAGTCTCGATCTGCGCGTGCGGAGGGCTGCCTAGCGTTCCCGCACGACCAGCCTGCGCTCCAGCACGGACCCGGCGACGGAAATGAGTAGACAGCAGGCGAAGAATACCAGGGCCGCAAACACATAGCCCTCTCGCGCCAGGCCGAGCCAAGACTGATCCTTCACCGACTGGCTGACCACGCCCATCAGGTCGAACAGGCCGACGACGCTAACCAAGGTCGTGTCCTTGAACAGGTCGACGACCAGGTTGACGATGCCGGGCACCGCGATCCGCATCGCTTGCGGCAAGACGATCGTCAGGTGCGCGCGGACGGGGTGAAGGCCGAGTGCTGCCGCTGCCTCGTACTGGCCACGCGCCACGCCTTGCAGGCCGCCCCGGATCACCTCGGCCATATAGGCCGACATGAAGCAGACGAGCACGACGATGGCGCGCACGAGGTTGTCGGGGCTCCAGCCCTCCGGCAACGCCATCGGCAGCAGCACCGTGCCCATGAACAGCGCCGCCAGGATCGGCACGCCGCGCCAGAACTCGATCATGACGGTGCACAACCCGGTCACGAACGGCCATCGGGAGCGCCGTCCCAGCGCGAGCAGCGTGCCGAGCGGGAGCGCACCCGCCACCGCGGTGAAACACAGCACGACGTTGAGCGTCAGACCGCCCCAATCGGCCGTCGGCACTGTTGACAGGCCCAGCACCCCGCCGGCGAGCAACACCCCGCTCACGACGGGCGCCAACACCAGCATGCCAACGCCGAACCGCCCGCGAACGATCATGATCGCCAGCAGGGCTGCGGCCAGCGCGAGGATGGCGAGGTCTACTCGCCAGCGCTCGTCGGGCGGGTAGGGGCCGTAGAAGAACAAGGCGAACCGCGCGCGAATGAATGCCCAGCACGCGCCATCCGGCGCGCAGGCGCGTCGGTCGGGCCCGATCCAGGTCGCGTCCCGCAGCGTCCAGCGCCAGAGCGGCGGCAGCGCCCAGGCCAGCAACAAGATGAGCGCCCCGCTGGTCGCGGCACTCGCCGGAGTGGCCACGGCGGCCCGGGCAAAAGCCGCGACCCGCTTCATCGACCCCCGCTTCATCGACCCCCGCTTCATCGACCCCGCTTCATCGACCCCCGCTTCATCGACCCCCGCTTCATCGACCCCCGCTTCATCGACCCCCGCCTCATCGTCCCTGCACCTGTAGTCGCCGGTCCCACCGCCCGATCACCATGGAGACCGTCAGGTTGATGGCCAGGAACACGGCCGCGACAAGCGTCATCACCTCGACCGCGTGTCCCGACTGGTTCAGCACGGTGCGGGCGAAGATCTGCAGGATCTCGGGATAGGCGATCGCGGCGCCGAGCGTGGTCGACTTGATGATGTTGAGGTAGTGGCTGGTCAGCGGCGGCAGCAGGGTGCGCAGCGCTTGCGGCAGGACGACGAAGCGCATGGTCCGGCCGCGTCCGAGGCCGAGGCCGCGCGCCGCCTCGCGCTGGCCGTGCGGCACGGCCGCGATCGAGGCGCGGACGTTCTCGGCGATGAAGGCGGCATTGTAGATGCCGATGCCGACGACGAGGGCCAGCAGCTCGGGCGGCAGGCGCAGCCCGCCCTGGAAGTTGAAGCCGCGCAGCACCGGCGGCGTCCACTGCGCGGTCGCACCGGCGAGGGCGAACAGCAGCAGCGCCGGAAGCAGGCCGGCAAGCCAGATCGGCACGCGGGGCAGCGCTCTCGGCAGCAGTAACCCGGCCGCGACGCCGGCGCCGAGCAACGGCACGAACCACGCCGATTGCGGCGCCGGCAGGAACAGGCCGCGCACGTTCAGCACGATCTCGTCGCTCCCGAGCAGATTCGTGCGCGGCCCGGGCAGCACCTGCAGCACCGCCAGATACCAGAACACGATCTGCAGCAGTTGCGGCGTGTTGCGGATCAGCTCCGTCACGGTGCGGGCGAGGCCCGAGGCGAGCGGATTGGGCGACAGGCGCAGCAAGGCGATGCCGAGCCCGAGCCCGGACGCCAGCACGATCGCGAGCGCGCTGGCCAGCAGCGTGTTCAGCCCGGCCACGAACAGCGCCTGGCCGTAGCTGTCGCTCGTCTGCCAGGACACGAGCCGGAACGGGATATCGAAGCCGGCGGGGTGGGCGAGGAAGCCGAAATCGATCTCGATGTTGCGGCGGGCGAGCGCGTTCTGCGCGTTGTGCGCCGCCCAACCCAGCAACATTAGGACGAGGAGGGCGGCAACGGCCTGCCCGGCGAGGGCGCCCCAGCTTCGCGCGGGCGGCGGCGGCGGCCTGGTGCCAGCCGGGCTGATATGGAGCGAGGCTTCGTCGAGCAGAGGTTCGCGAGAGGCGGGCGAGGCCCTCACGAAGCCCTCCCCTGGCTCCCTCTCCCGCTGGCGGGAGAGGGCTGGGATGAGGTCGTTCCAGTGCTCAGCGGAACGGCAGCGGGTAGATCAGGCCGCCGTCTTTGTAGAGCTTGTTCTGGCCGCGGGCGAGGTCGAGCGCTTTGGGGCCGAAGAATTCGTCGTAGATCTCGCCGTAATTGCCGCCCGCCTTGATCACGCGCGCGCTCCAGTCGTTGTCGAGGCCCATCATCTGGCCGAAGCCGCCCTCGGTGCCGAGCAGGCGCTTGATGACCGGGTCGGCGCTCGACTTCTTCTCGTCGGCGTTGGCCTTGGTGACGCCGTATTCCTCGGCGCTCTTCAGCGCGGCGTCGACCCAGAACAGAATGTTGCGCCAGTTGATGTCGCCCGAGCGCGCGTGCATGCCGAGCGGCTCCTTGCTGATGACGCCCTCGAGCACGACCCAGTCGGCCGGCGTTTGCAGCGTGGAGCGGACGGCGGCGAGGCTGCCGGTGTCGTCGGTGTAGCCGTCGCAGCGGCCGCTCTCCATGGCGGCGATGGCCTCGTCGGACTTCTCGAACAGCAGCGTGTCGATCTTGGTGCCGTTGCTCTTGGCGAAGTCGGCGATGTTGAGCTCGAGCGTGGCGCCGGTGAGCGTGCAGATGGTGGCGCCGTTGAGGTCGGTGATTTTCGAGACGCCGAGCTTCTTGGACACCAGGAAGCCCTGGCCGGCGTAGAAAGTGACCGCGACCTCGTCGAGATGGAGTTGCAGGTTGCGGGTCATGGTCAGCGTGCTGTCGCGGATCAGGACGTCGATTTCGCCCGATTGCAGGATGGTGAAGCGGGCGGGCGTGGTGGTGCCGACGTAGCGGGTCCTGGCCGGGTCGCCTAGGATTGCGGCGGCGATGGCGCGGCAATAGGAGACGTCGAACCCGTGCCAGGCGCCGGTGCTGTCCTGGTAGGCGAAGCCGGGGATGCCGGTGTCGACGCCGCAGACGAGTTGGCCGCGCTTCTTGATCGCGTCCACGGTCGGGCCGGGGATCGGGATCGTTTGGGCTTGGGCCGCATTTGCGCCGAGGAGCAGCGCTGCCAGCGCCGCGAGCCATCCGGTCCTGATCCGCATCTTGCCGCCTTCGTTCCGTTGCGAATGCGAGCATCGGGTCCGGTTGCCGGCTGGGTCAAGCACTTCGTCTAGATATTAGCGCGCGGGGCGGCTGGCCAGGACGAGCATCCCGGCGCCGAGCCCGGCCGAAAGGGTAGTGACGATGACGATCATCCAGCGTGTCCGCGTCGAGACCGAGCGCTCCTCGTCGCTGGCTTCCTGGCGCACGGCGGCGCGGGCTTGGGCAAGGTGGGCCTGATCGTCGCCGGGGGCGGCCAGGATGGCGCCGGCGTCGCGGCCCATTGCCTCGCGCAGGGCGGCCTGGGTGTTCCGCGCGGGGTCCGGCTCGAGGATCTCGAGCCGGTGCATCGCGCGTTCGAGCGGGATGCTGGAGGAGTAGCTGGCGAACAGGCCGATCATGCCGGTGAGCGCGAAGCACATGGTGAGGAAGGCGATCCAGGTGCCGCGGTTCTGCATGACCGCCACATGCGCGCGGGGGCGGCGGTGGTCAACCTGGCCCTTCACAGTCACGCGCGTTGCTCCCTCTCCCGCTGGCGGGAGAGGGCTTTCGAAGGGTGCGAACTTGACAGTGTGTGAGGCGGCCTTTAATGGCGCGCCTCTCGTTTTGACCCGGTTAGCCGCCCGATAAGGTTCGTCATGAAGATCCGCAACAGCTTGAAATCGGCCAAGGCCCGCGACAAGAACTGCCGTGTCGTGCGCCGACACGGCCGTGTCTACGTCATCAACAAGAAAAACCCCCGCATGAAGGCCCGCCAAGGCTGAGACCGCTGCTTGTCGCCTCGCTCCCCCCGGCTCACATTGGGGCTGTGGAGGAGACGAGGCGATGATCAAGCAACTCGAGCCGAAGGCATCGGTGATGGCCCGCAAGGAGGCCATCGTGGCTGGGCTGCGGCGTGTGGTGCCCGGCGAGGGCGTGATCAGCGAGCCGATCCGGCTCAAGCCGTACGAGACCGACGGGCTGCCGGCGTTTCGCCAGACGCCGTTGGCGGTCGTATTGCCGGAGACGACGGAGCAGTTGGCGAGTGTGTTGGCGCTGCTGCATCGCGAGGGCGTCCGCGTCGTGCCGCGGGGCGCGGGGACGAGCCTGTCCGGCGGGGCGCTGCCGATGGCCGACAGCGTCGTCGTCGGCATGATGAAGATGAACCGCATCCTCGACATCAACTATGGCGACCGATGCGCGACGGTGCAGGCGGGAGTGACCAATATCGGCATCACGCAGGCGGTGGCGGCCGACGGCTTCTTCTACGCGCCCGATCCGTCGAGCCAGCTCGCCTGCATGATCGGCGGCAACGTCGGGATGAACTCGGGCGGCGCGCACTGTCTCAAATACGGCGTCACCGCCAATAATCTGCTTGGGCTCAAGGTGGTCACGATGCAGGGCGACGTGCTCGATATCGGGGGCGAGCATCTCGACGCGGCCGGGTTCGACTGGCTCGGGCTGCTGACCGGCAGCGAGGGGATGCTCGCGATGGTCAGCGAGGTCACCGTCCGCATCCTGCGCGCGCCCGAGGGGCAGCGGGCGATGCTGGTGGCGTTCGGGTCCAACGAGGTGGCCGGGCGCGCGGTCGATGCGATTATCGGCTCGGGCATCATCCCGGTCGCGCTCGAGTTCATGGACAAGCCGGCGATCCATGCTTGCGAGGCGTTCGCCCATGCCGGCTATCCGCTCGATGCGGAGGCGCTGCTGATCATCGAGGTGGAGGGCAGCGTCGCCGAGCAGGACGACCTATTGGGCCGGATCGCGGCGCTGTGCGAGCCGTTCGCGCCGATGAGCCTGCGGGTGAGCCAGTCGGCCGAGGAGAGCCTCGCGATCTGGAAGGGGCGTAAGGGTGCGTTCGGCGCGGTGGGGCGGATCAGCCCGGACTATCTGTGCATGGACGGCACGATCCCGACGAGCCAGTTGCCGCTGGTGCTGCGCCGGATCGGCGAGATGAGCGCGCAATACGGGCTTGGGGTGGCCAACATCTTCCACGCCGGCGACGGCAATCTGCATCCGCTGATCATGTTCGACGCCAACGAGCCGACCTCGTTCGAGAAGGCGGAGAGCTTCGGGGCGGACATCCTGAAGCTCTGCGTCGAGGTCGGCGGCTGCCTCACTGGCGAGCACGGCGTGGGCGTCGAGAAGCGCGACTTGATGCGGGTGCAGTTCACCGAGGTCGAGCTCGAGCAACAGCGGCGGATCAAGTCGGCCTGGGATCCGGACTGGCTGCTCAATCCGAGCAAGGTGTTCCCGTTGCCCCTCGTTGCATGAACCCGGCATGAGCGACGAGGCGGGGATCGTGGCGGCGATCAAGGACGCGGCCGCAGCGGGCGAGCCGATCGCGGTGCAGGGCAGGGGGACCAAGCTCGGCATGCTGCGCCCGGTTCAGGCGGCGCGGACGCTGTCAACGCGCGAGCTGACCGGGATCACGCTGTATTCGCCGCAGGAGCTGATCGTCTCCGCCCGGGCCGGCACGACGGTGGTCGAGTTGGAGCGCGTGTTGGCGGAGAAGGGCCAGCATCTGATCGCCGAGCCGCCCGACCTGACGCATCTGCTCGGCGCGGGCGAGGCGACGATCGGGGGCGTGGTGGCGACCAACCTGTCGGGGCCGCGCCGGATTGCGTGGGGGGCGACGCGGGATCACGTGATGGGCGTGCGGGCGGTCAACGGCGCCGGCGAGACGATCCGGTCGGGCGGTCGGGTGCTGAAGAACGTGACCGGGCTCGACCTGTGCAAGCTGCTGGCGGGCAGCCACGGGACGCTCGCGGTGATCACGGAGGTGACGTTCAAGGTCCTGCCGGCGCCGGAGCTGACCGGGAGCCTGATCTGGGCGGTTCCGACCGCGGAGGCGGGGGTGGCCAAGCTGTCGGCGGCGCTGGGGTCGCCGTTCGGGGTTTCGGGGGCGGCGTTTTTGCCGGCCGCGGCGGCCGGGCTGGTGCCAAGGCTGGCGGGGTTGGTGGGGCCGGTAGCGATCGCGCGGATCGAGGATTTTGCCGCGAGCGTGGCGTATCGGCTGGGGCGATTGCGCGAGATCCTGGGCGGCGAATTGCTCGACGATGGACAAAGCCGCGAGATCTGGCGCGCGATCCGCGACGTGCACCCGTTGGCCAGCGAGGCCGGGGACGCAATCTGGCGGCTTTCGCTCCGCCCCTCCCGCGGCCCGGCGGCGCTCGACGCGCTGACGGCGGCGGGCGGGCGCGGCTTTCTCGATTGGGGCGGCGGCCTGGTCTGGATCGCCGGTGCGCCGGAGCTCCACGCGGCCGTCATGCAGGCGGCCCAGGCCGGGCGCGGGACCTGGACGGTGCTGCGCGCGCCAGAGGGGATGCGCGCCTCGGTCGACGTAATTCCGCCAGAACCGCCGGTGCTCGCGGGCATCACCCGGCGAGTGAAGGCGGCGATGGACCCGCGCGGGGTCCTCAACCCAGGACGGATGTACGCGGGGCTCTGATGCAGACGAATTTCACCGCCGACCAGCTTCGCGACCCGGCGATCCAATCCAGCAACCAGGTCATCCGCACCTGCGTGCATTGCGGCATGTGCACCGCCACGTGCCCGACCTTCGTGCTGCTCGGCGACGAACTCGATTCGCCGCGGGGCCGGATCTACCTGATCAAGGACATGCTCGAGAGTGGCCGGCCGGCCACCGAGGAGGTGGTTCGCCACGTCGATCGCTGCCTGTCGTGCCTGGCCTGCATGAGCACGTGCCCGTCGGGCGTGAACTACATGCATTTGGTCGACCACGCGCGGACGCACATCGAAGCGACGTACACGCGGCCGCGCGACCAGCGTTTGCTGCGCGACATGCTGGCTCGCGTGCTGCCGCGGCCGCGATTGCTGCGGGCGGCGCTGCGGGCGGCTCAGGGCGGGCGCTGGCTGCGGCGATTGTTGCCGCGGCGGACCCGGATCGGGGCGCAGCTCGACGCCATGTTGGCGCTCGCTCCCGGCGCGTTGCCGCCGATGGGCACGATGCAGTCGCCGCAGGTGCATCGGGCGCAGGGCGAGCGCCGCGGCCGGGTCGCGCTGCTGGTCGGGTGCGCGCAGACGGTGCTCGATCCGTCCATCAACGAGGCCACCATCCGCCTGCTGACCCGGCTCGGGATCGAGGTGGTGATCAGCCGCGGCGTCGGCTGCTGCGGGGCGCTCACGCATCACATGGGCAAGCACGAGCAGGCGATGGCCAGCGCCCGGGCGGCGATCGGCGGCTGGACGCGCGAGCTGGCGAGCGAGGGGGGAGAAGGGCTGGACGCGATCGTGATCAACACGTCGGGCTGCGGCACGACGATCAAGGATTACGGCTTCATGTTCCGCACCGAGCCCGACCGCGCGGCGGCCGAACGCGTCTCTGCGCTGGCCAAGGACGTCTCGGAATACCTTTTCGAAATCGGTTATGCGCCGACGGTGACCGCCCCCGAACTACGGGTTACCTATCACGCCGCCTGCAGCTTGCAGCACGGGCAGCGCGTGACCGAGGCACCAAAGGCGCTGCTGCGCGCGGCCGGATTCGCGGTGGCGGAGGCGGGTGAGGCGCATCTGTGCTGCGGCTCGGCCGGCACCTACAACTTGCTGCAGCCGGCGATCGCGGCGCGGCTGCGCGAGCGCAAGCTGGGCAACATCGAGCGGACCCGGCCGGACGTGATCGCGGCGGGCAATATCGGCTGCATCACGCAATTGTCGGGCGGCGTTCCGGTGGTGCACACGGTGCAGCTGCTCGATTGGATGACGGGCGGGCCGAAGCCGGCGGCGTTGGCGTGAAACGGTGGGCGCTGCTCGCGCTGCTGCTGGCAGGCCCTGCGGTTGGGCAGCCGGCGCGTCCCGTGGTGCCGCTCGACAACCTGCTGGCCGCGCTCAAAGCCGCGCCCAACGAGCAAGCGGCAGCCGCGCTCGAAGCGCAGATCCGGCAGCTCTGGGCGCAGGCGGCCAGCCCGGCGGTGCGCTTGCTGCTGGCGCGGGGCATGCGTGAACTGTCGGAGCATGCGGCGGGCGACGCGCTCGATAGTTTCGACGCGGCGCTCGATCTGTCGCCCGATCTGCTCGAGGGATGGCGCGGCCGGGCCGAGGCGCGGCGGGGGCTGGGCGACGAAATCGGCGCGGTCCACGACGTCGAGGAGTGGCTCCGGCGCGAGCCGCGGAGTTTTCTGGCGTTCGAGGAGTTGTCCGTGATCGCCGGATTGCGGCAGGACTGGCGCGGCGCGCTGGCGGCGTGGACGAAAGTGCTGGAGCTGAGTCCGAACACGCCGGGCGGACAGGAGCGTCTGCGCGACCTGAAGCGGCGGGCGCTAGGCGAGGACATGTAACGGAGTGGGCGAGTGAGCGAAGCGATCGTGCCGCCGGGCTGGGTGATCCGGCCGGGCAAGGCGTTCAACACCTATGTCGGGCCGTTCTATCAGCGCGACGACGGCGATGCGCGGCGGAGTGGCTTCGTTACCGACGAGCGCCATGGCAACAAGCGCGACGTGACGCATGGCGGGATGATCGCGACGGCGTTCGACGTGGCGATGGGCAATGCGAGTTGGGACGCGGCCGAGCAGCAGCGCTGCGCCACGATCCAACTGAACATTACCTATGTGGGCGCGCTGAAGCTGCACGAGTTCGCCGACATCGAGGTCGAGGTGATCCGTGCGACTCGGAGCCTGGTGTTCGTGCGCGCGGTGATGAACGCGAGCGGCCGGCTGATCGCGACGGCCGATGGGGTCTGGAAGATCCTCGCCTGGCGGGAGGCTGCGGCTCACGCATGAAGCCGTGTCGCGCGGGGTGCGACTCGCCTCGATGAGCTAGACTGGCGCCGGGGAGTTGTCCACAAGATTTTGTGGTAGCGACTCGGAAAACCACTAGCCCTAGCTGTGTCGGCCTGGCTATGGTCGTTTCACGGACGTGGCGAAGGAGCTGGCGATGGAGTGGACTGACGAGACGATCGCCCGCATTCGGGCGCTTTGGGCGGAGGGTCATTCGACGGCCGAGATCGGTCGGCGGATGGGCATCAGCAAGAACGCCGTGGTCGGCAAGGCGCATCGGCTGAGGTTGCCGGCGCGGCCCTCGCCGATCCGCCGCGGGACGGGCGAGAAGCGCGCGCCAAGGCCGTCGATGCGGCGGATAACCGGGCCGACGCTGCCAGCGCTGCAATCGATGGAGCGACCGCTCGCGGTGCGGCCGGCGACCGTGGTGTTGCGGCCGGTGCCGACGCAGCCGCGGCCGGCGGGGCGGGTGTCGTCCTGCTGCTGGCCACTGGGCGAGCCGGGGACGTCCGACTTCCACTTCTGCGGCGACCCCACGGTGCCGGCCAAGCCGTATTGCGACCAGCATGCCTCGATCGCGTACGTGAAGGTGCGGGACCGGCGCGAAGACGCCGCCTGATCGGACCGTGACGGCGCCCGCGCTTGCGCGGGTGTCGAGCGGGCGCTACGTGCATGTTCCATGTCATCTATCCGTCACGCAATCGTTCAACCGCATACCGCGCTCGACGCGGATGCTGTTCGCGCCGCCTACAAGCGGTGGGCAGGGGTCTACGACTCGGTCTTTGGCGGCGTGTCGGCAGCTGGACGCAAGCGGGCGGTCGCGGCGGTCAATGGATTGCCGGGCCGGCAAGTGCTGGAGGTCGGCGTCGGCACCGGGCTGGCGCTGCCGCATTATGATGCGAGCAAGCGGATCACCGGGATCGACCTGTCGGCCGAGATGCTGGCGCGGGCGCGCCGGAAGGTGTCGAAGCTCGGGCTGAGCCAGGTCGAGGCGCTGCATGAGATGGACGCCGAGCAGACGGCGTTCGAGGACGGGCAGTTCGATGTGGCGGTGGCGATGTTCGTCGCATCGGTGGTGCCGAACCCACGGCGATTGTTTGCCGAAATGCGCCGCGTGGTGCGGCCGGGCGGGTTCCTGTTGTTCGTCAATCACTTCGCGGCCGAGCGCGGACCGCGCTGGTGGGCCGAGCGGGCGTTGGCGCCGGCGTCTCGCAAACTGGGATGGCATCCCGATTTCGCGCGCGCGGCGCTGCTTCCCGACGAGGATCAGGCGCGGGCGATTTTCACGCCGGTGCCGCCGCTAGGTCTGTTCACCTTGGTGTCCCTCCCCAACTAGGGTTCAGCACTGGATGGGCGCATGCTGCGCCTGCGTTCCTTCTCTTGATCTGGGGAGGGGGGTCCGATACGTGCTTGCGACAGGGGCCGGCGGCAGCGCTGGCCGGGCCGAAACATAGGATGAGGCGGAATGCAGATGAGTGAGCGGTGGCGGGCCGCAGCGGTCGGGATCGGCGCTTGGCTGACCGCGGCTCCGGCCCTGGCGCAGACGCCGCGCAATTGGCAGATCGGGTTCCAAGACGCGCACAGCCCGGTGCAGCAAGGCATCGAGGGCCTGCACGCCATGGTGCTGTGGTTGATGGCGGCGGTCACGATCTTCGTGCTCTGCCTGCTTTTGTTTGTGGCCTACCGCTTCCGTGCCTCGCGCAACCCGGTGCCGAGCCGGATCAGCCATCACACCGCGCTCGAAGTCGCCTGGACGCTGTTGCCGGTGCTGATCCTGGTATTGATAGCGATCCCGTCGTTCCGGCTGGTGTTCTTCGAGGACCGCACGACCGAGCCCGCACTGACCATCAAGGTGACCGGGCGGCAGTGGGCGTGGGAATATGCCTACCCGGACAACGGCAACTTCAGCTTCATCAGCAACATGATCGCCGATGACGATCTCAAGCCCGGCGATCTGCGGCGGCTCTCCGTCGATAACCGGCTCGTCGTGCCGGCTGGCAAGGACATTAGGATCCTGACGACCAGCAACGACGTCATCCACAGCTTCTTCATCCCGTCGCTCGGCGTGCAACGTTACGCGATCCCGGGGCGGACGATCGAAACGTGGGTGCGCGTCGACCAGCCGGGCGTGTATTATGGCGAGTGCAACCAGATTTGCGGCACCAATCATTCGGCGATGCCGATCGCGGTCGAGGCGTTGGCCCCGGACGAGTTCGCCAAGTGGGCGGACCAGGCCAAGACGAAGTTCGCCGCCGGGCAGCCGGCCGGCGAGCAGGAACTCACAGTTGCAGAGACGCAGCGCTGACCCACATCGGTCGCGACGGGAGAGGGTAGATGTCGGCATCGACGCATGACGTGCACGCGCACGACGATCAACACGGGCACCATCCGGGCTTCGTGAAGCGGTGGCTGTTCAGCACCAACCACAAGGATATCGGCTCGCTCTATCTGATCTTCGCGGTGATCGCGGGATTGGTCGGCGGGGCGCTGTCGATCCATATGCGAATGGAGCTGCAGGATCCGGGGCTGCAATACTTCGCCGATGGCCAGGCCTGGAATGCGACGGTGACTGCGCACGGCCTGATCATGATCTTCTTCATGGTCATGCCGGCGATGATCGGCGGCTTCGGCAACTGGTTCGTGCCGATCATGATCGGCGCGCCGGACATGGCGTTCCCACGCCTGAACAACATCAGCTTCTGGCTGCTGGTGCCGGCGTTCTGCCTGATCATGCTGGGCCTGTTCACCGGTGACGGCGCCGGTCCGGGCTGGACGCTGTATCCGCCGCTCTCGTCGGCCACCTATCACTCGGGCCCGGCGCTCGATTACACGCTGTTTGCGCTGCATTTGGCTGGCGCGTCCTCGTTGCTGGGCGCGATCAACTTTATTACGACGATCTTCAACATGCGCGCGCCGGGCATGACGCTGCACAAGATGCCGCTGTTCGTCTGGTCGATGTTGGTGACGGCGTTCCTGCTGCTGCTGTCGATCCCGGTGCTGGCCGGCGCGATCACCATGCTGATCACCGACCGCAACTTCGGCACCGCCTTCTTCGACCCGCAGGGCGGCGGCGACCCGGTGCTGTTCCAGCATCTGTTCTGGTTCTTCGGCCATCCCGAAGTCTACATCATGATCCTGCCCGGCTTCGGCATGGTCAGCCACGTCATCTCGACGTTCAGCAAGAAGCCGGTGTTCGGCTACCTCGGCATGGCCTACGCGATGGTCGCCATCGGCGTGGTCGGCTTCGTGGTTTGGGCGCACCACATGTTCGTCTCGGGCATGAGCGTCGATACGCGGGCCTACTTCATGGCGGCAACGATGATCATCGCGGTGCCGACCGGCATCAAGATCTTTTCGTGGATCGCGACCATGTGGGGTGGCTCGATCGAGATGAAGACGCCGATGCTGTTCGCAATGGGCTTCATCTTCCTGTTCACGCTCGGCGGCGTGACCGGCGTCGTGCTGTCCAATGCCAGCATCGACCAGATCATCCACAACACCTACTACGTTGTCGCGCACTTCCATTACGTGCTGAGCCTGGGCGCGGTGTTCTCGATCTTCGCCGGCTTCTACTACTGGATCGGCAAGATGACCGGGAAGCCGTACCCGGAGTTCTGGGGCAAGGTGCACTTCTGGATGTCGTTCGTCGGTGTGAATCTTACCTTCTTCCCGATGCACTTCCTCGGCCTGGCCGGCATGCCGCGGCGCTACCCGGACTACCCGGACGCTTTCCACGGCTGGAACCAGGTGGCCTCGTTCGGGTCCTACATCTCCGGCCTGTCGGTGCTCGTGTTCCTCTACGTCGTCTACCGCACGTTCACCTCGAAGGAGCGGCTCGGCGAGAACTACTGGGGCGAGGGTGCGACGACGCTGGAGTGGACGGTGACGTCGCCGCCGCCATTCCACACCTTCGAGGAACTTCCACGGATCCGTTGAGAACCTGATGTCCGATCTCGCCGCCCCCGTCTCGCGTTTCCCGGCTGATGTCCGGGACTGGGTCATCTTGCTCAAGCCGCGAGTGGTCAGCCTGGTGGTGTTCACCGGGGCGATCGGCTTGGTCGTGGCGCCTGGTGCGCTGCATCCGGTGCTGGCGTTCACGGCGGTGCTTTGCATCGCCGTGGCAGCCGGAGCGTCTGGCGCGATCAACATGTGGTACGATCGCGACATCGATGCCGTGATGCGACGGACGGCCCGGCGACCGATCCCAGATGGCCGGATCGAACCCGGCGCGGCGTTGGGCTTCGGAATTATCCTGGCGGTTTCGTCGGTGATCCTGATGTATCTGGCGACGAACGCGGTGGCGGCTGGCGTGTTGGCGCTGTCGATCATGTTCTACGTGTTCGTCTACACGATGTGGCTGAAGCGGCGGACGCCACAGAACATCGTCATCGGAGGCGCGGCGGGGGCGTTTCCGCCGCTGATTGGCTGGGCGGCGGTGACGGGCGATATCAGCCTGTTCCCGATCCTGATGTTTGCGATCGTGTTCTTTTGGACGCCGCCGCATTTTTGGGCGCTGTCGCTTTATGCGTCTGGCGATTATGCCCGGGCGGGAGTGCCGATGCTGCCGGTGGTGGCCGGGTCGCGAAGCACGCGGTGGCATGTCTTGGGATATACGGCGTTGCTCGGGGCCGTGTCGCTATCGCCATGGGCGCTGGGGTTCGCCGGGCCGATCTATGGCGCGTCGGCCGGGCTGCTGGCCGTGGGCTTCCTTTATGGCGCGGTAAGGATGATGACCGAGGCACAGGATGTGACTGGACGCAGCCTGGTCAAGGACAAGGCAGCGCGGTGGACGTTCCGCTACTCGCTTGTCTACTTGTTCGTGTTATTCCTGGCGTTGGCGGTGGACCATGCGGTCTGGCGTGGGGCCGTCTGAGATGGTCGACGACATGCAGCTTTCCGACGCGGCGATCCGCAGGCGTCAGCGCATCCGCAACGTGGCCATGCTGATCGTTCTGGTCGCGCTGGCGGCGTTGTTCTACGCAATCGCGATCGTCAAGTTCAAGCTGCACTGATGCGGCGCAATGGGATGATCGCCGGCGGGCTGATCGCCGTCGTCGTGGGGATGGTCGGGCTGTCGTTCGCCGCCGTGCCGCTCTATCGCGTGTTTTGTGCCGCGACCGGTTACGGCGGCACGCCCCGCATCGGCGGGCCAGATGGACCCGGCGCAGAGGCCGGTTCGATGACGGTCCGCTTCGACGCCAACACCAGCCCCAATCTGCCCTGGCACTTCGCGCCGGGCGAACCGCAAGTGACCGTCAAGCTCGGCGAGGACCGGCTGGCCTACTACGTGGGCCGCAACGACGCGACCCGGTCGGTCACCGGTGTGGCCACCTACAACGTCACGCCCGACAAGGTCGGCAAGTATTTCCACAAGACCGCCTGCTTCTGCTTCAACGAGCAGACCCTTAAGCCCGGCGAGGACATGCAATTCCCGCTTAGCTTCTGGGTCGACCCCGAGATCGCTCGCGACCCGTCGACCCGCGACGTCCACACCATCACGCTGTCCTACACGTTTTTCCGCTCGCTCGACGACGCGGCGCGCAATGGCGGGCTGGACAGGGCGGGCCCCCACGTGGGACCACGCGCCGACGCGGCCGGAGCGGGCTTGAGTCCCGCCCCGGTTGCGCGATGATGCGCCCGCTTATGGACGGCGGGCTTACGGACAGCCCGCTTACGGACAGCCCGCTTACGGACAGCCCGCTTACGGACAGCCCGCTTACGGACAGCCCGCTTACGGACAGCCCGCTTACGGACAGCCCGCTTACGGACAGGATGCGATGACCACCGAAACAACGATCGTCCCGCAAGGCGCAGTGCTCGAGACCCATCCCGTGTCGCACGCGATGGATCTGTCGGGCATGAAGCAGCCCTACCATCTTGTCGACCCGAGCCCCTGGCCGTTGGCCGCGGCGATTGGCGGCGGCATGACGCTGTTCGGCATCGTCGAGTGGGCGCATGGGATCAGCAAGATCCCGTTCTTCCTCGGTATTCTGGCGACCGTCGTGATTGCGACGCTGTGGTGGCGCGATATCCTGCGCGAGAGCAAGACGCCGGGGCTGCATACGGCCGTAGTCCGCCTTGGCCTGCGCTACGGCATGATGCTGTTCATCGCCAGCGAGGTGATGTTCTTCTCCGGCTTCTTCTGGGCCAACTTCCACTTTTCGCTCTACCCCGACCACGTGCTCGGCACCGCGACCCCGGCCTGGCCCCCGACCGGCGTGCACACCTTCAACCCGTTCGCGCTGCCGTTGCTGAACACGTTGATCCTGCTGTTGTCCGGCACGACGATCACGTGGGCGCATCACGCGCTGATCGAGGGCGACCGCAAGCACCTGATCATGGGCCTCGGGCTCACCATCCTGCTCGGCCTATCGTTCACGACGTTCCAGGCGATCGAGTATTCGGACGCGCCGTTCCGCTTCGCCGGCGGAGGTGTCTACTCGTCGGTGTTTTTCCTGGCGACCGGGTTCCATGGCTTCCACGTCATCGTCGGCACGATCTTCCTGATCGTCTGCTGGTTCCGCGCCAAGGGCGGTGAGTTCACCCCGCAGCGGCATTTCGGCTTCGAGGCGGCGGCCTGGTATTGGCATTTCGTCGACGTGGTGTGGCTGTTCCTGTTCGTCTGCATCTATCTCGGCGGCATGTCCAACGTCGTCTCTGAGTAGCGCCTCGCCCCGGCGTCGGCTGCTCTGGCCGGCGCTGACGACGCTGGCCATGCTGGCGCTGACGATCGCGCTTGGGGTCTGGCAGATCGAGCGGCGGCAATGGAAAGAGGGGCTGCTTGCCTCGATCGACCGGGCCGAAGCGGCGGGTCCGGTCGCACTCCCGGCCGAACCTCTGCCGTTTCAAGAAGTGCAAGTGACCGGGCGGTTGCGCGACGATCTAGTCGCGATTTATGGGTCCGAGGTGCGGTCGACGCTCGCCGGGCCGCAACTCGGCGCGCAGGTGGTCACGCCACTGGAACGAGCGGACGGGCCACCGATCCTGGTCGATCGCGGCTGGATGCCGGAGCACGCCACGCTGCCGGCCAGCGCGGGCGAGACCACCGTCATCGGCTACGTGCGGCCGCCGGAGCACGAAACCTTCCTGTCCCCCTCGAGCGACCTGGTCGCCCGCCGGTTCTGGGCGCTCGATCCTCCCGTCATCGGCGCCGCACTCGGCCTCGAGCGCGTCGCCCCATTCACCTTGGTGGCACTCGGTGCCGGCGATGGGGTGCCGGAGCCGGCGCATGCACTGCCGCGGCCGGCCAACGACCATCTCAGCTATGCGATCACCTGGTTCGGCCTGGCTGCCTGCCTGGTGTTCATCTTCGCCGCCTATGTCCGGAGGACGTTGCGCCCATGACCGCCTACGCCAAGCTGACCGACCGATTCGGCCGCATCGCCACCTTGGGCGAAGCGGGTTCGGTGCTGAATTGGGATAGTTCGGCGGTGATGCCGTCGGGCGGCAGCGCGGCGCGGGGCGATCAGTTGGCGGTGTTGGCCGGGCTGGGCCACGCCATGCTGACCGATGCGGCGGTCGCCGACGAGTTGGCCGCAGCCGAACACGCCCCGCCGGAGGACGCGTGGGCACGGGCCAATCTGGCGCTGATGCGGCACGGCTATGTCCGCGCGACGGCGTTGCCGGTCGATCTGGTGGAGGCGCAAGCCCGGGCCGATACCGCCTGCGAGCAGGTCTGGCGCGAGGCGCGGCGGCAGTCCGATTTCGCGATGGTCTCGCCGCTGCTGTCCGAGGTCGTATCGCTCAAGCGCCAGGCGGCCCAGGCGCTCGGCCCGGCGCTGGGCCTGTCGCCCTACGACGCGCTGATGGACGGCTACCAGCGCGGTGTCGCGGCCGCGGACGTGGAACCGGTGTTCGACCGCTACGAGGCCTGGCTCGCCGACGCGCTGCCGAAAGCCGAGGCGCTGCAGGCCAAGCGGCCGGCCCCGGTGCCGCTCGAGGGCGTGTTCCCGTCCGACCGGCAAGAGGGGCTGTGCCGCCATCTGGCCCGCCGCGCCGGGCTGGAAGAAGCGCATTTCCGGCTCGACCGCTCGGTGCATCCGTTCTGCGGCGGCACGCCGACCGATGTTCGCATCACCACCCGCTACGACGAGTCCGACCCGGCGCAGGCGCTCCTCGGCGTGCTGCACGAAACCGGCCACGCCCTCTACGAGCGCGGCCTGCCGGCCGAACACCGCCGCCAACCGGTGGGCGAGTCGGCGGGGATGGCGGCCCATGAGAGCCAGTCGCTGATCGTCGAGATGCAGGCCTGCCGCGGCGAGCAGTTCCTGTCGTGGCTCGGGCCGGAGCTGCACGGGGTATTTGGCGGCGAGGCGGCGGCCTACGCGGCGGAGAACCTGGCCGGGCTGTGGCGCCGGATCGAGCGCGGCTTCATCCGCGTCTCGGCCGACGAGATGACCTATCCAGCGCACGTGATCATGCGGTTCCGGATCGAGCGCGCGCTCGTGGCGGGCGAGTTGCAGGTCGCCGACCTACCGGGCGCGTGGCGGGACGGGATGCAGCGCCTGCTCGGCATCGTACCGCCGGACGACGCGCGGGGCTGCCTGCAGGACATCCATTGGTATGCCGGCCTGTTCGGCTATTTCCCGAGCTACACGCTGGGCGCGATGGCGGCGGCGCAGTTGATGACGACCGCCCGGCGCGACGTCGAGAACCTCGATACGGCGCTCGGCCGCGGCGATTTCGCACCCCTGCTCACATGGCTGCGGGCGCACGTGCACGGCCAAGGCAACCGGCTCGGCTTCAACGACCTGCTCCGCGAGGCCACCGGCAAGCCGCTCGACCCCACGGACTTCGAAGCCCACCTCACCCGCCGATACCTCGCCTAAAGCCCTCTCCGCCCGGGAGAGGGGTGGGTGAGGGCTCTAAGTCCAACCTCACCCGCGCTCGGTGCGGTTGGCGCTTGTGACAGAGGGTGTTACAGGCGCGTCTCTTTTCACTGGACGTCAATCGTCCGGCCGGCGGCATTGGCGATGCGCCGGCGGCTCAGGGAGTGTCCCACTCATGCCCGACATCAAGATGACCCCCGTCGACCTCGAACCCACCGAAGTGGCGCTCGTCATCGGCGAAGAGGACGGCTCCATGACCGTCCGCGTCGTGCCCGCGCGCGAGTTGCCGGAAGGTGCCACCGACGTGCCGGAGCCGTACGAGATCGCGGTGGCACTCGCCATGCGCCTGCTCAACGATCCCGATTTCCACGACGACGTGCTCGAATGGTACGAGAGCCAGGAAGACGAGGAGGACGAGGAGTCCGAGGACGAGGAAGACGAGGAAGGCGAGCCCAAGCGGTAGGCGATGCGCTACGTCTCGACCCGCGGGCAGGCGCCGGCGCGCGATTTCGAGGGGGTATTGCTGGCCGGGCTGGCCGAGGATGGCGGCCTGTTCGTGCCCGAGACCTGGCCGACCCTGTCGCCGGCCGATCTGCGGGCGATGCGCGGCTTGTCCTATCCGGAGATCGCCAGCCGCGTGCTGCAGCCGTTCGTGGGCGAGGCGGTCGCTCCTGATGAGCTAAGCCGCCTTTGCCGGGAATCGTATGCCGGATTCGAGCGCCCGGCGGTCGCGCCGCTGGTGCAGCTCGAGACCAATCTTTGGTCGCTCGAGCTGTTCCACGGACCGACGCTGGCGTTCAAGGACCTGGCGATGCAGCTGCTCGGGCGACTGTTCGACCTCGTGCTGCGCCGCCGTGGCGACCGCATCACCATCGTCGGCGCGACCTCGGGCGACACCGGCTCGGCCGCCATCGAGGCCTGCCGCGACCGCGCGCAGATCGACCTCGCGATCCTGCATCCGCAAGGCCGCACCAGCGAGGTGCAGCGCCGCCAGATGACGACGGTGGCTGCCGCCAACGTGCTCAATCTAGCCGTGGACGGCACCTTCGACGACTGCCAGGACCTGGTGAAGGCGATGTTCGCCGACGCGCCGTTCCGCCGCGACCTGCATCTGTCGGCGGTCAACAGCATCAACTGGGCGCGCGTGGCCGCCCAGATACCATACTATGTCGCCGCCGCCGTTGCCCTCGGCAGCCCCGACCGCGAGGTCGCGTTCAGCGTGCCGACCGGCAATTTCGGCAACGTGCTCGCGGCCTGGGCGGCGCGGCGGATGGGCGTGCCGATCGCCCGGCTCATTATCGGCAGCAATCGCAACGATATCTTAACCCGTTTCCTCGATGCTAACGACATGAGCATGCGCGAGGTGGAACCGAGCCTGTCGCCGAGTATGGACATCCAGGTCAGCAGCAATTTCGAACGCTTGTTGTTCGAGCTGCTCGATCGCGACCCGGTCGCGACCGCCGCGACCATGGCCGGGTTCCGGTCCAAGCGGCGCATGGCGGTGGCCGCCCCGGTCTGGCACCGCGCGCGGACGCTGTTCACCGGCTTCCGGCTCGACGATGACGGGACGGAGGCGGAAATCCGGCGGCTGTGGCGGTCGGGCTACCTCGCCGACCCGCACAGCGCGATCGGCATCGCGGCCGCCCGCGCGCACCGGATCGACCGCGTGCCGACGATCGCCGCCGCGACGGCGCATCCGGCCAAATTTCCCGACGCGATGGAGCGCGCGACCGGCCTGCGCCCCCCTCTGCCGCCGCGCCTTGCCGACCTATATGACAGACCTGAACGCTTCACCTGCGTGCCTGGCGAACTCGCCGCGATCGAGAGCCAGGTCCGCACCTTCGCCCTAAGGAATATTGCATGACGGACGCCGTCCGCGTCACCCGCCTGCCTTCCGGCCTGACCGTCGTCACCGAGACGATGAGCCGGGTCGAGACCGTCTCCCTCGGCGCCTACGTCGCGACCGGCACCCGCAACGAGACCGAGGCCGAGAACGGCGCCTCGCATTTCCTCGAACACATGGCGTTCAAGGGCACTGCGCGGCGGACCGCGGCCGATATCGCGGTCGCGATCGAGAACGTCGGCGGCCACATCAACGCCTACACCGCCCGCGAGCAGACCGCCTACTACGTCAAGCTGCTCAAGGAAGACCTGGCCCTCGGCGCCGACATCATCGGCGACATCCTGACCCATTCCTCTTTCTCGCTCGAGGAATTCGAGCGCGAGCGCGGTGTCATCCTGCAGGAGATCGGCCAGGCCAACGACACGCCCGACGACGTCATCTTCGATCGCTTTCAGGAAACCGCCTACCCGAGCCAGCCGATGGGCCGCCCCGTGCTCGGCTCGGAGGATAACATTCGCGCCATGGCCCGCGACCAGCTCACCGGCTACATGCACCGGCAATACGCGGCCGGGAACATCGTGGTCGCGGCTGCCGGCGCGCTCGAGCACGAGACCGTCGTCGAACTGGCCCGGCAACACTTCGCCGACCTGCCGAGCGACATGCCGCAGCGCTTCTCCCCCGGCTCCTACGGCGGCGGCGAGTTCCGCGAGTCGCGGGACCTCGACCAGGTCCATATCGTGCTCGGTTTCCCGTCGGTCGCCTACAAGGACCCGGACTACTACCCGGCCTTGTTGATGACGACGCTGCTCGGCGGCGGCATGTCGAGCCGGCTGTTCCAGGAGATCCGGGAGAAGCGCGGCCTGGTCTACTCGATCTACGCCTTCGCCTCGCCGTTCATCGATGGCGGCATCTTCGGCGTCTATGCCGGCACCGGCGAAGAAGAGGCCAAGGAGCTGATGCCGGTCACGTTGGCCGAGCTGCGTAAGGTGCAGACCGATGTGACGCAGGACGAGCTCAATCGCGCGCGGGCGCAGGTGAAGGCCGGGCTGCTGATGTCGCTCGAGAGCACCGGCAGCCGCTGCGAGCAGTTGGCGCGGCAGATCCAGGTATTCGGCAAGGTCGTCCCGACGCAGGACACGGTGGCCAAGTTGAATGCCGTCACGCTGGACGATGTGCGCCGGGTCGCGGCGCGGATCTTTGCCGGCCGGCCGACGCTGGCGACGATCGGCCCGGCGGCGAATGTACCGTCGATGCCGAGCATCCTCGAGCGGTTGGCCGCGTGAGCCAGCTCGACCTCCTGTCGGACCTGATCCGGCACGCCAAAGCGGCCGGCGCCGATGCGGCCGACGCCGCCGTCGTGGGCGGAACGTCGTTGAGCGTGTCGGTGCGCCTGGGCAAGACCGAGCAGTTGCTGCGATCGGAGGACCGCGACTTGGGCCTGCGCGTGTTCGTCGGGCAGCGCTCGGCCAGCGTGTCGTCCACGTCGGTCGACCCAGCCGGGTTCCGCGCGATGGCCGAGCGCGCGGTGGCGATGGCCCGCGTGGTACCGGACGATCCGTTCACCGGGCTGGCCGAGCAGGCACGGCCGCCGGAGCCGGTCGATCTCGATCTCGACGACCAGGCCGAGCCGGACGCCGACGCGCTGCTGATCCGCGCCAAGGCGGCCGAGGCGGCGGCGATGGCGGTGGCGGGTGTGACCAATTCCGAGGGTGCGGACGCCTCCTATGGCCGAACCGAACTGTTGCTGGTGACGTCGGCCGGCTTTGCCGGGCAGACCGCGCGGACCTCGCACTCGATTTCCGCGGTGGCCCTGGCCGGGGAGGGCGTGCGGATGCAGCGCGACTACGATTATTCGAGCGCGGTCCATTTGAGCGACCTGGAAGACCCGGCGGCGATCGGACGCGTGGCCGGCGAGAAGGCGATCGCGCGCCTCGATCCGGCCCGACCGAAGACGGCGCGGATCCCGGTCGTCTACGATCCACGAGTGGCGAGCAGCCTGCTCGGTCATCTGTCCGGGGCGATCAATGGCAACGCCATCACCCGGGGGACGAGCTTTCTGAAGGAGATGCTGGGCAAGCAGGTGTTCGCGCGAGGTATCCGCATACACGACGATCCTCGCCGTGTCCGTGGTCTGCGCTCGCGGCGGTTCGATTCGGAGGGGGTGCCGACCCGCGCCCATGTCGTGATCGACGATGGCGTGTTGACGACGTGGCTGCTCGATAGCCGTAGCGCCCGCCAGCTCGGGCTTTCCAGCACGGGCCACGCGGTGCGGGCCGTCGGCGGCACACCGGGTCCGGCGCCGTCGAACCTCTACCTAGAAGCCGGCGCGCAGAGCCCGGCCGCGTTGATGGCCGACATCAAGGAAGGCCTCTACATTACCGAGATGATGGGCTCCAGCATCAACGGGATCACCGGCGATTATAGCCGCGGTGCGGCAGGTTTCATGATCCGCGACGGCGCGTTGGCCGAACCGGTGGCCGAGATCACGGTCGCGGGCCGGCTGCAGGATATCTTCATGAATCTCACCCCCGCGAACGATCTGCGCTTTCGGCGCGGAACCGACTCGCCGACCGTGCGTGTCGATGGGCTGACCGTCGCGGGAGCGTGACACCACTGTAACGTGAGCTGGATCGGTCTATATCTTGCTCCGTGTTTTTCGGACTTCTTTGCTCGGAGCTTTGAAACCCATGTCGCGTAGGACTTCACTTGTGGCGGCCGCGGTCGTTGCGGCATTGGCCTTTGCGCCGGCAGTGGCCGACGCGCGGGCCGGGTTCGGCGGCTCGTTCGGCAGCCGTGGCGGCAATACATTCTCGGCACCCCCGATGACGCGGACCGCGCCGTCCGCCGCCTCGCCCATGGAGCGGACCATGACGCCGCGGCCTGCGCCAGGCAACGTCGCTCCGGGATATGCCCAGCCCGGCTATGGCCGTGGGGGTTTCGCATCCGGTCTGCTCGGCGGGTTGTTGGGCGCGGGCATTGGCGGATTGCTGTTCGGTCACGGGCTGTTTGGCGGCGGCGGCTTCGGCTTCATCGGTTTCCTGCTGCAGATGGCGATCTTGTTCTTCATCGGACGCTGGCTGTTCCGCACGTTTATGGGCCGGACGGCGATGGCGACGGGCCCGGGCATGGGCGGATTGGCGCGCATGGGGATGCCGGCGGCAGGGACGACGATGGGCGGCGGCTCCGCACCACGCTCCGTCAGCGTCGACCCAGCCGATTTCCAGGCCTTCGAGCAGCTGCTGCACGAGGTCCAGGCAGCCTGGTCGACGCAGGACATGCGCCGGCTGCAGAGCTTGGCGACGCCCGAAATGGTCGGCTATTTCGGCGAGCAGCTCTCCGAACAAGCGAGCCGCGCGACCGTCAACACCGTCACCGACGTGCGGCTCGAGCAGGGGGACCTGTCGCAGGCTTGGGCCGAGGGCAATCGTGAGTACGCGACGGTGGCGATGCGCTTTTCCATGATCGACATCACCCGCGACTCGTCCGGCCGGATCGTGGATGGTGATGCGAGCACGCGCAGCATGGCGACTGAGTTGTGGACGTTCGTCCGTGCATCAGGCGGCCGGTGGCTGCTGTCTGCGATCCAACAAGCCCGCTGATTAACCAAACCTCAACCTTTACAGCGGCTGTCCGGGGTTCCGGGCAGCCGTTTCGTTTTGAGGTCATGGCGATGATGACGGAATTGCTGCATCACGGAACCTTCACGTGCAATGGTAGGATCCAATCGTATGACCCGGACATTCTTGGTTCGGCGAGGTTTTGACCGGATGAACGCGATCTCTCCTTCACTGACGCGATACCGGACGGTGTTCGTCTCGGACCTGCATCTCGGCACCCGCGGCTGCCGCAGCGATTTCCTGGCCGACTTCCTCGAGCAGGTCAGCTGCGAGAAACTGTTCCTGGTTGGCGACATCCTCGATGGCTGGCGTCTACGTAAGGCGTGGTATTGGGACGTCAACCACGACCGGGTCTTGCGCTCGATCTTGCGGATGGCCAAGCACGGTACCGAGATCGTCTACATTCCCGGCAACCACGACGAGATGTTTCGCGCCTGGCTGCCGGCGGTGCAGGAAGCGCATCAGTTCGTCGTCGCCGGGATCGAGATGCGCCGCGAGACCACGCATGTGACGGCCGCGGGCAAGCGGCTACTGATCATGCACGGCGACGAGTTCGACGGCGTCCTGCGCTACGCCAAGTTCCTCGCCCATCTCGGCGACAGCGCCTACACCGCGGCGCTGACGCTCAATCGCTGGTTCAACGCGGCGAGGCGGCTCATGGGTTACGATTATTGGTCACTGAGTCAATGGCTTAAGCGGCAGGTCAAGGAGGCCGTCAAAGCGGTCGATCGGTTCGAGACCGCGCTCAGCGCCGACGCGCAGCGCCGCGGCTTCGACGGCGTGGTCTGCGGCCACATCCACTACGCCGAAATGCGGATGATCAACGGCGTGCTCTACTGCAACACCGGCGACTGGGTGGAGAGCTGCACCGCGCTCGTCGAACATGGCGATGGCCGGCTCGAACTGGTCGATTGGGCGGCGCAAAACCGGCTTTCGTTCTTCAAGCCGAAGGCCAGCCCGATTCCGGTCGGAGCCTGACCCGATGCGCATCCTGATCATCTCGGACGCATGGCATCCGCAGGTGAACGGGGTGGTGGTCACCCTCGACATGCTGGTTCAGGAACTGCGCGAGCTCGGCCATGTCGTCGACGTGATCGGGCCGGACCGGTTTCGCACGGTTGCGATGCCGAGCTATCGCAGTATCAAGATCGCGGTCGCGCCCTCGGCGCGGCTGGTGCCGATGATCGAGGCGTTCCAGCCCGAAGCGATCCATATCGCGACCGAAGGGCCGCTCGGCTGGGCAGCCCGGCGCTGGGCGATCCGCAGCGGCCGCAGCTTCACCTCCTCATTCCACACGCGATTCCCGGAATACCTGCACGCGCGAGCGCGAGTGCCGCTCTCGTTGAGCTACGCATTCCTGCGCGGCTTCCACGGCCGGGCCCAGGGCACGATGGTGGCGACCGGCAGCATGCGCCGCGAGCTGGCCGGGCGGGGGTTCCGCAACCTGCTGCCGTGGTCGCGGGGCGTAGATCTGCGGCAATTCACCCCGGACGATCGCGAGGATTGGGAGTGGGCGCGGCCCATTTTCCTGTATGTCGGGCGACTAGCGGTGGAGAAGAACGTCGAGCAATTTCTGTCGCTCGACCTGCCCGGCACCAAGGTGGTCGTCGGCGACGGGCCGCAGCGGGCGGCGCTCGAAGCGGCCTATCCGGCGGCCAAGTTCGTCGGCCAACGGCGCGGCCCGGCGTTGACGCGGGCCTACGCCGGTGCGGACGTGTTCGTGTTCCCGTCGCGCACCGACACGTTCGGCCTCGTGCTGCTGGAGAGTTTGGCTTGCGGCACGCCGATCGCGGCGATGCCGGTCACCGGTCCGGCGGACGTGCTGGCGGGGGCGGCGCCCGGGGTGGGTGCGCTCGACCTCGACCTGCGCGCGGCGGCGTTGCGGGCGCTGAACGCCGACCGCGGCGCGTGCCGGGCGCATGCCGAACGGTTCTCGTGGCGCTCGTGCGCCGAGATGTTCTTCGACAACCTGGCCCGCGCGACCTGATGCCGTAAGTTGCCGGGGCCGGGCGGCCATGCTACCGCGCCCGACCCATGAAGCGGCTTCTCCGGCACCCTCGCACCCTGGCTCTGACGGCCCGGGCGCTCGGAGCCTACCTCCACGTCGCACTCCGAAGCACGCGCTGGACGCTCGAAGGTCGCGAGGAGCTCGGGGCGTTCCTGCTCGGCGGCCCGGCCATATTCGCGTTCTGGCATGAGCGGCTCCCTTTGATGCCGGCATTGTGGCTGCTGGCGAAGCGCGAACGGGGCGAGGAAGGCGGGCGCATGCACGTGCTGGTCAGCCGGCACGAGGATGGGCGGCTGATCGGCGACATCATGCGGAGCTTTGGCGTCGTGGTGATTCACGGCTCGACCGAGCGCGGGCAAAGGCGGCGGCGGGGCGGCGCGGCGGGCTTGCGGGGGCTGCTGGGCGCGCTCGGCGGCGGCGGGCAAGTGGTGATCACGCCGGACGGGCCGCGCGGACCGGCACGGCAGGCGGCGGCCGGGGTCGCCCAATTGGCCGCCATGGCCGGGGTGCCGATCGTGCCGTGTGCGGCGCAGACCACCCGAAAACGGCGGCTGGCGACATGGGACCGGATGGTGCTGCCGTTGCCGTTCGGGCGCGGCGTGCTGGTGTGCGGCGCGCCGATCGAGGTGCCGCGGGTGGGTTGGGATCAGGCGCTCGGGCCGATCGAAGTCGCGATGACGGCGGCGGCCGAACGGGCCGATGCGTTGTGCCGGGCGTGATCGCGTCTGCATGGCGATTGGGGGCGACTTTGGCCGCTCCGGGCTTGCGGCGAATCCTGCGGCGCCGGGTCGCCCGCGGGAAGGAGATCGCCGAACGGTTGCCGGAGCGCGAAGGGCGCGAGGCGACCCCGCGGCCGGCGGGCGAAGTGCTGTGGCTGCACGCGGCGAGCGTGGGGGAGGCGATCTCGGTGCTGCCCGTGCTGACCTGTTTGGCGCGGCGGGCGCCGGCGCTCTCGGTGGTGTTCACGACCGGCACGGTGACGTCCGCGCGGATGCTCGCACAGCGGTTGCCGGCATTGGGGCTCACCCGGGTGCAGCACCGGTTCGTGCCGCTCGACGTGCCGGCCTGGGCGGCGCGGTTCGTCGGTCACTGGCGGCCCGACGCGGCGGCGTTCGTGGAGAGCGAACTCTGGCCGAACCTGTTGGCGGCGTGTCAGGCGCGTGGGGTCAGGCTGATGCTGGTCAACGGCCGCATGTCGGCGCGCAGTTTCCGGAATTGGCGGCGCGTGAAGGAGATGGCGCGGGCGCTGATCGGCGCGTTCGATCGGGTGCATGCGCAGTCGGCGGAGTATGCCGAGCGGTTGGCGCTGCTGGGCGCGCGCGGGATGGTGGCGCCGGGAAACCTGAAATGGGCGGCGCCGAAGTTGGGCGTGGACGCGGGCGAGCTCGAGCGGCTGCGGCCGATGCTGGCGGGGCGATCGGTGTGGCTTGCGGCCAGCACGCATCCGGGTGAGGAGACGATGGCCGGCGAGGTGCATCGGGCGTTGCTGCCGGCGTTTCCCGATCTGCTGACCATCGTGGTGCCGCGGCATCCGGAGCGGGGCGCCGCGGTGGCGGCGGCGTTGGCGGCCGGGCGGCGGTCCTGCGCCGATCCGCCCGCCGCGGCCGGAATCTGGGTGGTCGACACGATGGGTGAACTCGGCCTGCTCTATCGGTTGGTCCCGGTCGTGTTCATCGGCGGTAGCTTGGTGCCGCATGGCGGGCAGAACCCGCTCGAGGCAGCGCGGTTCGGCTGTGCGCTGGCGGCTGGGCCGCACACGGCGAATTTCGATGAGATGGTGGCCCGGCTGCTGGCCGTCGGCGGGCTGGCCGCCGTCCCGGACACGGCTGCGCTGGCCGGGTTCGTCGGTGCGATGCTGCGCGACCCGGTTGCGCGGACGGCGATGGGCGAGGCGGGGCAGAGCGTGGCGGACGACGAGCAGGCGCTGCCCGAGCGCGTCGCGGACGTGTTGCTGGAGCTGCTCGCGGTATGAGGCCGCCGGCGTTTTGGGCGCGTGATGGGGGGCTGCCGCGGCTGCTGTCGCCGGCTTCTGCCGTGGTCGCACGGGTAACGGCGCGGCGGATGACGCGGCCGGGATGGCAGGCGCCGGTGCCGGTGTTGTGCGTGGGCAATGCCGGCGTGGGCGGGGCGGGCAAAACGACGGTCGTGCTTGATCTGGCGCGGCGTCTGGTGGCGCACGGGGTGGCAGTGCATTGTCTGACGCGGGGCTATGGCGGCCGGGTCGATGGGACGATGCGCGTCGACCCGGCGCGGAACAGGGCGGCTTTGGTGGGCGACGAGCCGTTGCTGCTGGCGGCGGTGGCGCCGACCTGGGTCGGACGGGACCGGGCGGCGTCGGCGCGGGCGGCGATCGTGGCAGGGGCGCAGGCGCTGCTGATGGACGACGGATTGCAGAATCCGGGGCTGGCAAAAACCTCCTCGTTGCTGGTGATCGACGGAGCGGTGGGGTTCGGCAATGGCCGCGTTCTGCCGGCGGGGCCATTGCGAGAGACGGCGGCTGCGGCGGCGGCGCGGTGCCGGGCGGGGGTGATGATCGGAGAGGACCGGACCGGGGCGGCACGGGCGCTGGCCGGGCTGCCTGTGCTGGAAGCGTCGCTGGTGCCGGTGATGCGGCTCGACGGCGCGCCGGTTTTCGCGTTCTGCGGCATTGCGCGGCCGACCAAATTCTTCGACACGCTCATTGCGGCAGGCGGGGTGATCTTGGGTAGGATGGCGTTTGCGGACCATCATCCGTTTTCGAGCGGGGAGGTCGATCGGATCATGGCGGCAGCGGCGCGGCTCGGCGCCCGGCCGATCACGACGGCCAAAGACGCGGTGCGGCTGCCGGCCGAGGTGCGGGCGAGGGTGGACGTATTCGAGATCCGGCTTGCTTGGCGCGATCCGTCGCAGATCGAGCGCATGCTTGCCGACGTGATCGGATGACGCTCGCCCATCGCCTCGAGGGCGCGGTAGCGCGGGGGGCGGTGGCTTTGCTCCGGGCGGTGGGGCCCGTGGCAGCGAGCCAACTCTGCGGCGGGATCGCGCGGTCGATCGGGCCGTGGCTTCCGGTCTCGAAGGTGGCGCATCGCAATCTCGAGATGGCGATGCCGGAGTTGGACCTGGCGGCCCGGCGCGCGATCGTGCGGGGTGTCTGGGACAATCTGGGCCGCACTGCCGGTGAGATCGTTCACACAGCGCGCCTCGGGCCGACCGCGTCCGGTCCGGGCTGGGAGCTCGTCGGGACCGAGCACGTTCGCGGATTGTTGGACCATGGTGGCCCCGGCATTTTGGTCACCGGGCACCTCGGCAACTGGGAGATCACGCGGGCGGCAACGGCCAAGCTCGGGCTGGTTTTCGCGACGATCTACCGGCCGTCGGACAATCCGCATGTCGACCAGATCATCCAAGATTTGCGACGGTTGCAGCCCGACGATCCCAATCTGCTGTTCCCGAAAGGGGCGCGAGGCGCGCGCCGGGCGTTGCTGCACATGCGCAATGGCGGATGTCTAGCCATCCTGCCGGACCAGAAGATGAACGACGGGATCGAGGCGCGGTTCTTCGGACGGCCAGCGATGACGGCCTCTGCATTGGCATCGCTCGCACTGCGGACGCGCTGCCCGGTGATTCCATTCCGAGCCCAACGCATCGGTCCGGCGCGGTTCCGGGTCACGTGGGAGGCGCCGTTGCCGTTGCCGGATAGTGGCAACCGGGCGGCGGACGTGCTGGCTCTCACGCAGGCGGTAAACGATCGGCTAGAGACCTGGATCAGGGCGGCGCCGGCGAGTTGGCTCTGGCTGCACCGGCGCTGGCCGAAGGAATGCTACGCCGATCTGCGCTGAGGCGACGCGAATTCCGGAAAGAGGCCGGCGAGCCCCGCAGCGGTCGCGTGACAGCGACCGCGTTCGGTGATGAAGCCGTTGAGCAGGCGGGCAGGGGTGACGTCGAAGGCAGGGTTGGCGGCCGGGCTGCTAGAGGGCACGATGCGGACGGTCGCCACAATACCGTCGAGACCGCGGCCGGTTATAGTGGTGACCTCGGTCGGGTCGCGGTCCTCAATCGGGATGTCGCGACCGCTCGAGAGTGACCAGTCGATCGTGCTCGAAGGCGCAGCGACCCAGAACGGGACCTGGTTGTCGACCGCGGCGAGTGCCTTGAGATAGGTGCCGATTTTGTTGGCGGCGTCGCCCTGGCTGGTCACGCGATCGGCACCGACGATCACGAGATCGACTTTGCCGTGTTGCATTAAGTGGCCGCCGGCGTTGTCTGTGATCACGGTATGCGGGACGCCGTGCTTGCCGAGTTCCCAGGCGGTGAGGAAGGCGCCTTGATTACGTGGCCGGGTCTCGTCGACCCATATATGGAGAGGGATGCCGGCGTTGTGGGCTTTGTAGATGGGTGCCAGGGCGGTACCCCAGTCGACGGTCGCGAGCCAGCCCGCGTTGCAGTGGGTGAGGATCTGGACGGGGCCGCCGGATTGGGACGCGAGTTGCTCAATCAGGGCCTTACCATGATCGCCGATGGCGCTGTTTTGGGCGACGTCCTCATCGGCGATGGCGGCGGCTTCGCGATAAGCCGCGGCGGCCCGTTCGGCCGCTGGAATAGTGCGCAGGCGGCTGCTCATGCGGTCGAGCGCCCATCGAAGGTTGATGGCGGTAGGCCGAGTGGCAGCCAGGAGGCCAGCCGCATCGCCCAGGGTGGTGAGATCGGGGCTGGATCGGAGCGCAAGCGCGACCCCATAAGCGGCCGTGGCTCCTATAAGGGGGGCGCCGCGGACCTGCATGCTGCGGATTGCGTGGGCCGTTTGGCTCAGATTGGTTAAGTGAATGATGTCGAGCGACCAGGGTAGTTTCGTCTGGTCGAGGATACGGACCGACCAACTGTCCGTCTCGTCGATCCAAATCGTGCGGTATGCGGTGCCGTCGATCTTCATAGCGGCCTCCCTTCCCTCAAAGAGACCGTATATAGCGGCTGCCGGCGGAGGTTGCTAACGCTCCGACGACGAGCCTGGTAAGACGCTGACAATTACGTCAGGCAGAGGCTCGTGGATCACCGGCTCGTAGAGAGTTCGAATGGTTCTCCCGAACCAAACCTCGAACGCTTTCAATTCGCCCGGCCCAGCCGCATCAGCAGATTTTTGTGTCCAGTTCATGGCAGGGCAATGCACCGCGCGTGCAAAGGTTGCATCACAGATTACTTTTAGCGGTCGAAGACGTTGGCACTAGGGATGAAGGCCGTTCAAAATCACCTTGGCTAATTGGTCGCCAAGGCAGGTGTGAAGCTGCTCCACGGCCCGGCGGCGATCGGGTTTGGAGGTTCGCTCTAGATCGATGTGTCCGTCGCCGACCCAGGAGCGCATCAGGTCGAAGCGATGGAATAGAGCGACGCCCGGTACCGAACTCAGCTGCTGGAACGCCTGTTCGTAGGGCTCGATATTGCTGTTAGTCTGAAGGAAACGGCTGAACTGCGGGTCGATCAGGATTAGGTCAGCGTCGGCTTGCTCGACGTGAGCGGCGCCTTCGGCAAGCGTGGTGGCGAATTCGGCCGGCGGCAGGTTGCGCACCGCTTCGACCGTGCCAGTCTGCCACAACACAAGACTGTATTTGCCTTTGGCGAGCGCTTCGTCGAGCAGGCTGAGTTGATCGGTGGCGGTCAGTCCACGGCCGCCCCGGATGGTGACGTCGACCTTTGCGCCGGGCATGGCAGCTTCGAGCGCCCGACCCATGCGCTGTGGGAAAGCCGCGTCGCTAGCGGGGCGGTTGAGGATCTGAGCGGGAGGCAAGGTCGTCGACGTAGCGCCTTCGACCGCTTGGGCAGTGAGACTGCCCGGCGATAGGCTGGCCTCTGGCCCGAACATGCTGGCCGAACCAATAGCCAAGACATGGAGGGTGGCTCCTGGCTTGAAGGCTGCCGCGACATGAAGAAGCGGGCTTGCAACGCCGGCGGTATCATCCGGTGCCTCGCACGCGGCATCGGCCGGGGCCGCCAAAACAGGTCTGGTGCTGATGCATCCCAGGACGAGCGCGGTGAGTAGGGCGAGCCGGCGCATCAGATGTATGTCGCGCTGGCGACGGGTTCAGTGGCGGCAGGCGGCGCTGTCCGGGCGGCCGCGCCCTTGCGTCGGTACCACGCAGCGAGGGCGCCCACTCCGACCAGCGCGCAAACGCCGGCCACGTTGACGGCGGCCTGAACCGCCCAATTGGGTCGCTCTTCCATGGCGAGGCGTCCTAAAAACGAGAGAAAGATACTTGTGCAGAACACGGAGAGCGAATGCTGTCCACAGAGGATGAAGGGCTTGGCGGCGACCGAGCGCAGCCAGCCCGCGGACGCGGGCACGCAGCGAATAACGATCCAGATCAGCGCGGCGATCGAGAGAATGCGCATCGGATGCAAGCTTTGCTTGTCGACCGAGAGCAGGATTTTGGCCGCCCAGAGCGGCATCGGAAACAACGAGTCCTCGTAGGGCCAGACGAGCCAGAGGAGCAGCACGCCGACGAGCAACACCAGCCCGCTTGCGACATCGAATACGCGTCGCGGTTCCGGAATGCGGAATGGCTGATAGGAGATCGAGGCGCCGATCATGAATAGGAGCTGCCATGCGATCGGGTTAAAATACCATCCACCGCCGGTCCAGGCGGGCAAGTTGAACCCGGTGATGCGGACGAAGGCATAGGCCGCGAATGAGAGGCCCAGGAATATCCACCGAAAGCGCAGGAGCGGCATGACGAACGCAAAGGCGACCAGCAGCACGATATACATTGGTAGAATATCGAGATAGGCCGGCTGAAAGTGGAGCAGAAGCGCTTCGAGCATGGCTCGATAAGGAGCGTCCGCGAGGGCATCGATATGGATTTCGTCAAGATAGTCGGACCGGTCCAGTGCCGTCGCCGAGTAGGAGACTTGGGCGCTAAACACGACGAAAAGGAAGATGTGCGCGATGTAGAGGACCCAGGCGCGGCGAAGGACGTCGGCGCCGGCGAAAATCCAGCCGTGGCGGTCCATGCTACGGCCATAAGCGAGGCCCGCGGCGTAACCGGCGAGCAAGACGAAGATCTCCGTCGAGTCGCACAGGACGAAATTGCGCAGACTGAACTGGGCGATCCAGTTTCCCGGTATATGGTCAACGAAGATGAACCACAGAGCGACGCCGCGGAAGAAATCCACGCGCAGATCGCGGTTCGCGCTGATCAGGTTCATCCCGCTCCCTTTCGCGGTCGCGCTCCTCCATGTAGCGGGTCTGCGGGATTTTCATAGCGCTGAGGCGATCCGTTCGAGATCGATGGCGGCCGGGCTGTGGGGATAGCGGTGGAGTAGGAGGGCTTGGCGGCGGATCGAGTCCGGCACGTGCGGATCGCGACGGATCGTGCCGGCGACGGCGGGCGCGCGGCCAAGAAAGTTGGAGCAGGCGCGCGTGAGCGCTGCGGCGGTTTGGTCGCCGCCGCGATAGCTGTCGGCTTGGTTGATGACGAGGCGCGCGTCGCCGTTGGGGCGGTCGACGGAGTGCAGCTTCAACGTGGCGTATGCGTCGGTCAGGCTGGTCGGTTCCTCGGTCGCGATGACGAATAATGCATCCGCCCAAGCGGCCATGTGGCGGACCGAGCGGTTCACGCCGGCGCCGAGATCGAGGAGGATGTAGTCGTGGCTCGAACGAAGTGGCTCGAGTTGGTCGAGCAGGCCATGCAGCTTTTGCTCGCACATGGCGGAGAGTTCGCCGGTGCCGGAGCGGCCGGCGATGATTTCGAAGCCGCCGGGCTCATAGAGCCTGATCGCGTCGGACAGCTTCGCCGGGCCGGCGAGGACGGCGCCAAGATCGATCTGCGGCATCAGCCCGAGTTGGACGTCGACATTGGCCAGGCCGAGATCGCCGTCGAGCAGGAGGACGCGCCGGCCTTGTCGGGCGAGGGCGTGGGCGAGCGTAATGGAGAACCAGGTCTTGCCGACGCCGCCTTTGCCGGAGGCGATCGCGATGGTTTGGGGCTTGAGTTTGTTCATGATGCGGTTCTCGGCAGCTCGCGTCTGGATCTGGCGAGCATCGCAAGAGGAGAGATCGGCGCCTGCGCCGTCGTTTTCGGGAGGCGTCGGATGCAGAGACGTTCGGCGAGGAAGGCTGGCGTCATCGGCGTGAGCCCGTCGGCGACGCCGGCGCTGGTACCGGCCTCAGTGAGGGCGAGGCCAACGCTGGCGGCGGCGAGAATGCCGCCGAGGCGTCGCGACTGATCGAGCCGGGTCGCGACGAGGAGGGTTGCGCCGAGATCCTTGAAACCTTCAGCGAGTTCTTCGGCATCGGCCGGATCGAGCCCGGCCGGCAGCACCAAGGCGATGGCGCCTCCCGCGGCGGACCGGCACTCGCGGAGGTAATCTTGATCGGCCGGGTCGGCGGGATCGAGGCCGGGCATGTCGATCACCACTGGGGCATTTCCTTGTCTGCGCGCGACGGCTTTCGAAAGCTGGGCTGCGGCGTCGGCCACGATCAGCGTCAGGCCGAGAAGCCGGGTGAAGGCTGCGAGTTGTTCGGCACCACCGGCTCGCCGTCCATCGGCGGTAATCACGAGCGGATCTTGGCCGGCGAGCTTGAGCCGGGTCGCGATCCTGGCGGTCGTCATCGTTTTTCCTGCGCCGGGCGGTCCCACGAGGAGCAGCGGTGGCGCACCGTAGGCGCACGGAAGTTCCGTGAACCGGAATTCCCGGGCGAGGCTTCGCTTGATGTCGTCGTCTGTCAGCCGGGTTGTCAGCGCAGGTGGGAGCCCTTGCCAGAGAAGGTCGGGTGGGCCGTCCTCGTCTTCGACCGGAGCCTCCGGCGCTGGAGACGGATCCTGAGCGGCGGTGACTTCGACACCGCCCTCGATCGACTGGGTGGTCAAGATGAGCGCGTCGGGTCCGAGCTCATCTCGAACCATCGCCATCGCTGCGCCCATATTAGGCGCCTGAAAGACTTTGATTCGCATTACCGATACAGATTACCGGCGAAAGATTACGAAAGGCTTAAGCATCAGATCGTCCCGAGAGTGCGAATGCGTGCGCGCGGATAGATCTCGGCCTGTGCGAGAACGGGCGTAGCCGGTCGGAGGCGTTCGACGATGGCGCGGACGTGGGCGCGGATGGTGCCCGAGCAAAGCAAGACCGACGCTTCGCCGCTGACCGAGGCGGAGTCGAACACGGTTCGGAAGCGCTGCATGAACTCGTTGAGGCGCGAGGGCGCGATGGCGAGCTGGCGATCGTCGGGCGGGCCGACGAGGCTCTCCGCAAAGGTCGCTTCCCACTCGGCGGAAAGGGTGACGAGCGGGATGTAGCCGGATGGGCCGATATGGGCATCGCTGATTTGCCGGGCGAGGCGAGTCCTGACATGGCCGGCGATGGCTTGGATGGCGCGCAGGCCGCCACCGCATGCTTCCTGGATCCCTTCGAGGATGGTCGGGAGATCGCGCAGCGAGACGCGCTCTGTGAGTAGGGCTTGCAGCACGCGTTGGACGGCGCCGGCCGAGATCTGGCTCGGGATCAGGTCGGCGACGAGCTTCTGCTGCTCGCGCGGGAGTTCTTCGAGGAGCTTCATCGTTTCGGCGTAGGAGAGGAGTTCGGCCATGCAGTCGCGGACGATCTCGGTGAGGTGGGTGGTCAGTACGCTGGCCGGGTCGACGACGGTGAGATTGCGGACGAGGGCCGTTTCGCGCTGGCTCTCGTCGATCCAGAGTGCGGGCAGGCCGAAAGCGGGCTCCACGGTGCGTTCGCCGGGAAGATCGGGGATGATGCCGGACGGGTCCATCGCGAGGAGCTTGTTCGGCCGGATCTCGCCCCTGGCGGCTTCGATTTCCTTGACGCGGATGGCGTAGGTGTCGGCCGGGAGCTGCAGGTTGTCCTGAATGCGGACGGCGGGAAGGACGAAGCCCATTTCGGCGGCGATGGCCCGGCGCAGACCCTTGATCTGCTCGGTCAATTTCGGTGCGTCGCCACCGGCCAGGGAGAGCAGTCCGTAGCCGAGTTCGAGACGCAGCGCGTCGATCCGGAGCGCGTCGGTGATCGGCGGTTCGGCTGGCGGGGCTGGGACGGGGATGGCCGCGGCCACTGCCAACTTCTCCGACTTGTGCCGCAACCAGGCGCCGGTGCCGGCGATGGCGGCGATGGCCAGGAAGGGGATCGTCGGCAGGCCGGGCATCAAGCCGAGTGCTACGGCCGCGCCGGCCGCGAGCGCGAGCGGCTTGGAGTGGCCGGCGAGCTGGCGCATCAGCGCGGCGTCGGCGGTCCCTTCTACGCCGCCCTTGGCCACGACGATGCCCGCGGCGGTGGAGACGAGAAGCGCCGGGATTTGCGAGACCAGGCCGTCGCCGACGGTCAGCGTCGAGAAGGTGGCGGCCGCGTCGGTGAACGGCATGCCATGTCGGAGCAGCCCGATCGCCAAGCCGCCGAAGATGTTGATCGTCGTGATCAGGAGCCCGGCGATCGCGTCGCCGCGGACGAATTTCGCCGCACCGTCCATGGCGCCATAGAAGCCGCTCTCTTCTTCGAGTTCGCGGCGGCGGACGCGGGCGGTGGCTTCGTCGATGAGGCCGCTCGAGAGGTCGGCGTCGATGACCATCTGCTTGCCGGGCATCGCGTCCAAGCTGAACCTGGCGGCGACTTCGGCGATGCGTCCAGAGCCTTTGGTGATGACCATGAAGTTCACGACCAGCAGGATCGCGAACAGGATGACGCCGATGACGACGTCGCCGCCCATGAGGAAGCCGCCGAAGGCCTCGACGACGTGGCCCGCGGCGGAGGGGCCGTCGGCTCCGTGGCTGAGGATGAGCCGGGTGGTCGCCACGTTGAGCGAGAGGCGGAGCAGGGTGGTAAGCAGAAGCAGGGTGGGAAAGCTGGTGAAGTCGAGCGGGCGCTTGAGGAAAACGGCAACCATCAGGACGAGAACGGAGGCCGTAACGGAGAGTGCCAGGCCCATGTCGAGCAACACGGCGGGGAGCGGCACGACGAGGACGGCCAGGAGCGCGATGATCCCGAGCGCGAGCCCGATATCGGTGCCGGGAATAAATGGCTTGGCTTTGTCGCTGAAGCGCAGGAGGGTGGCTTGCATGGTTCAGGCCGGGCAGGCTGGTGGCGGGACCGACATACCGGCGCGCGCGTAGTCGCGGAGTTTGTTGCGCAAGGCGCGGATGGAGATTCCAAGGATGACCGCGGCGTGGGTCCGGTTTCCGAGGGTGTGGCCGAGCGTCTCGAGGATGAGATCCCGCTCGACGGCTTCCATAGTGCGGCCGACAAGGCCGGAGATGCCGGTTGCCGTGTTGACGGCGGCCGGGCTGGCGGTGCCGAGCTCGATCGCGTCGGCGCCGATCGTGTTGGCCGTGGTGAGCAGGACGGCGCGGTGGATGGTGTTCTCGAGTTCGCGGACGTTGCCGCGCCATCCGTGCGTGTGCAGTTTGAGGAGCGCTTGGCGATCGAGGGGCCGATACGGAAGGCCGTTCACGTCGGCGTAGCGGCGGGCGTAGTGATCGGCGAGGGCTTCGATGTCGCCGGGCCGATCGCGGAGTGCAGGTAGGCGGAGGCTGACGACGTTGAGACGGAAGTAGAGGTCTTCGCGGAAGCGGCCGGCGGCGACTTCGGCCGGCAATTCGCGGTTGCTGGTGGCGAGGATGCGGACGTTGACCTTGACCGGGCTGGTGCCGCCGAGGCGATCGATTTCGCGCTCTTGAATGGCGCGCAGGAGTTTGGACTGCAGCCGGACATCCATTTCGGTGATTTCGTCGAGGAGCAGCGTGCCGCCGTCGGCTGCTTCGAATTTCCCGGCTCGGCGGGCGAGGGCGCCGCTGAACGCGCCTTTCTCGTGCCCGAACAGTTCAGATTCGAGCAGGTTCTCCGGGATCGCGGCACAGTTGAGCGCGACGAAGGGGCCTGAAGCGCGGCGCGAGCGGCGGTGGAGATGGCGGGCGATCACTTCTTTGCCGGTGCCGGACTCGCCGGTGATCATGATGCTGGCTTCGGAGGGGGCAACTTGTTCGACGCGACGGATGGTTTCGAGCATGACCGGGTCGCGGGCGATGAGGGTGTGGGTTTCACCGGAAGCAGCTTCGAGGATGGCCGCGATCAGGTCGGGGTCGGGCGGGAGGGGCATGAATTCGCGCGCGCCTTCGCGGATGGCCTGGACGGCGGAGGGGGCGTAGGCGTCGGTGCCGCAGGCGACGATAGGGGTGTGGATCCGTTCGGCCGTCATGGCTCGGACCAGCGAGCCGACGTCGTGCGGGAGTTCGATAAGGACGAGATCGACCTTGGCGTCGGCGCGCAGGCGGGTGAGGGCGGCGCGTTCGTCGTCGACCTGCTGCAGTTTGGCGCCGCGGGCGGTGGCGATTCGGGCGGCTTTGCCGAGTTCGCCGCCGAGGGAGCCCAAGATGAGGATGTTCATGGCATCGCCTCTAAACGCGATCGCTCTTGACGATTTCGGTCATGGTGACGCCGAGCCTGCTCTCGTCGACCAAGACGACTTCGCCGCGGGCGACGAGGCGGTTGTTGACGTAGATGTCGATCGCCTCGCCGAGTTTGCGGTCGAGTTCGACGACGGCGCCGCGGCCGAGCTTGAGCAATTGGCTAACCTGCATGGTGCTCTTTCCGAGCACGGCACTGACGGTGACCGGGATGTCGTAGACGGCTTCGAGATCGCGCGTGCCGCGGCCGGTGTCCGGTGTGGCCGTATCCGAAAGATCGGTCAGTTCCATTTTATTCTGCATAAACCAGGCTCCTTTTTGGCGAGGTCTCGACGGATCCGAGCAGGCCGAGTTGATCGAGTGCCTCGTGCATGGCTTGCTGGATGTGACGGGTGTCGCGGGTGAGAGATCCGTTGTCCCAGGTGACCCTCACGTCGCCGCGCTCGATCGGCGCGGCGGCAACAGTGAGCACGCCGGCGAACTCCGACTGGAGCTCTGAGAGTTCCTTGCGGATGACGGAGACGAGGTCGGCGTGGAGGCGGACGGTGATCTTGGGTTCGGCGCGGAGCATCGGCAGAAGCCGGTTGAGAAGGGCGCGCACTTCTGCCGGGCCGTGTTCGCTGCAGGTCTTGGGCAGCGCGGCCATGAGGGCGGCCAGGATGGTGGCGACGGTGGCCTCGGTGGCGGCCAAGGCGATCGTTTCCGCTTCGGTACCCGCGTCGACGAGGGCGGATCGGATGGCGGCTAAGAGATCGAGGCGCTTCTCGAGGGCGCCGGCTTCCCATTCGAGCCGGGCGTCGGCGACAGCTTGGGCGCAGGCGGCGTCAATATCGTGCTGCGTCAGCGCTGGTGGCGCGACGGAGGCCGGTTCGCTGGCTGCGGCCGCGGCTGGGGTGGGGTCGTCGAAATCCTCGGCGTAGAGGATGCCGAGAAAGCCGTTCGCGGGGCGTGCCGCAGCGTCGGCCGCGAGGTGGAGCATTCCGTCCATGGTCAATACACCATCTCGTCGGTGGCGCTTTCGTTGACGTCGATGAGGCCTTGTTGCGAGAGATCCTTGGCGGTGGCGACGATCGAGCTTTGGGCTTCGTCGACGTCGCGCAGCTTGACCGGGCCGAGGCCTTCGATGTCGTCGCGCAGCATGCGGCCGGCGCGTTCGGAGAGGTTGCCGAAGAAGAGCTTCTTGAGGCCTTCGGAGGCGCCTTTGAGGGCGAGTGGGAGCTTATCTTTCTCGACCGAGCGCAGCAGGATCTGCATGTGCTCGCCGGAAAGCCGCAGCAGATCGTCGAAGGTGAATATGAGGGATTTGATGCGTTCGGCGGCTTCGCGGTTGCGCTCCTCGAGGGCAGAGACGAAGCGGGCTTCGCTCTGGCGGTCGAGGCTGTTGAAGATCTCGGCCATCATTTCGTGGCTGTCGCGGCGGCTGGTGCGGGACAGGTTGGACATGAATTCGGATCGTAGCGTCTGCTCGACCCCTTCGAGGATGTCGCGCTGGACGCTCTCCATGCGGAGCATCCGCATGACGACCTCGATGGCGAAGCTGTCGGGGAGCAAGGTCAGGACCCGGCCGGCATGATCGGGCTTCAGCTTGGAGAGCACGACTGCGACCGTCTGCGGGTATTCGTTCTTGAGATAGTTGGCCAGGACGTTCTCGTTGACGTTGCCGAGCTTGTCCCACATGGTCCGGCCAGCGGGGCCGCGGATCTCTTCCATGATCTGCTGGGCGCGTTCTTTGGGAAGCGCCAGTGCCAAGAGTTGTTCGGTAGCTTCGAAGCTGCCGAGGATGTTGCCTTGGGAGCCGATGCCTTCGGCAAATTCGTTACAGAGGCGCTCAACGATCTCGGAGCGAACGGTTCCGAGCAGCGACATGGCGCTGGACACTTCGCGGATCTCGTCCTCGTGCATCATGCCGAGCAGCTTTGCGGTCGGCTGCTGGCCGAGGGCGAGCATCAGGATAGCGACTTTTTGCCGGCCTTGAAGGCGAGAGTGGTCGAGATTAGGCATCAATTCGCCTCCGCCAGCCAGTTTCGCAGCATCGCCACGGCATCGTCGGGCCGGGTCTCGACGAGAGTCGCCACACGCTTGATCGACGCGATCCGCATGGCGCCCTCGACGTTCGTCAATTGCATGGTGTCGCCCTGCTCGGCTTCGAGGCGCGGCGTTCCGTCAGGGTTGGTCAGGGCCGCGGCAATTTCGGCCGCGGAAAGGGCCTCGGGATTGATCGCAGTCGCGGCCACAGAGACGCGGAGCGCCATCGGTCGGAGCACGAACATCAGGGCGCCGACGATGGCCAGACCGACGAAGCCGTTCTCGGCGAGCCGGAAAAGATCGTTCTTGTCAATGCGCGTCCAAACCGACGGGGCCGCGGCCTCGGGGCCTTCTTCAGGCGCGGCAAAGCGCATGCTGGCGATCTCGACATGATCGCCGCGCGCTTCGTTGTAGCCCATGGCACCCTTTACCAGCGCCGCGATCCGCGCCAGCTCCTCGGGCGAGCGCTCGGCCCACGTGACGGTTCCGTCCGGCTGGTGGGTCGATACCCCGTCGACCATCACGGCGAGACTGAGACGCTTGATCTGCGGCTGCTCGCGGACGATGGTGCGGACGGTCTTGCCGATTTCATAGTTGGTGGTCTCGTCTTGTTTCTGTTCCTGGGCGCCGCTCGGTTCGGCGGCGGCGGCGGCGGCGTTGGGCAGATTGTTTTGCACCGAGACGGTGTTGTTGCTCTCGGTGTTGCGGCTGTTGTCGGACGAGGTCTGCTGGCTGCGGACAACCTGGCCATCCGGATCATACTTCTCGAGCGTCTCGCGAACCTGGTCGAAATCGAGTTCGACGGCCGCTTCTGCGCGAACCCGGCCGGCGCCGAGGCTACGTTCCAGCATTTCCTCGACCGCGCGCGAGAGGCGGGTTTCGGTGCCGCGCTTGAGTTCGTCGCCGGTTTGTGCCGCGGCGGCTGGACCGGTGGGCTCGCCGGCGCGGGCGAGGAGGTTTCCACGGGTATCGATCAGGGCGATGTTCTTCGGGCGCAGGCCGGGCACGGCGGCGGAGACGAGGTTCAGGATCGCTTGGATGCCTTCGCGATCGAGACGCGCGACACCGGCCGTGGTGAGGACGACGCTGGCTTGGGCTTCCTGACGCTCGCGGGCGAAAGGTTCGCGGTGGGGCAGGACAAGGTGGACGCGGGCGTTGCGCACGCCCTGGATGGACCGGATGGTCCGTGCGAGTTCGCCCTCCAAGGCGCGGGTCTGCGCGATCTGCTGCTGGAAGGCGTTGGCGGTCAGGCCATCGGAATGATCGAAGATCTCGTAGCCGATGGAGCCACCGGACGGCAGGCCGTCCTTGGCGAGGAGAAGGCGGGCGCGGTCAACCTGGTCGACGGGGACGAGGAGGCGGTTGCCGCCGCCTTCCGTGCGATGGGTGATGTGAGCCTTGTCGAGCTGATCGACGATCTGCCCGGCCTCGCGCAGATCGAGATCCGAGTAGAGCAGTCCCATCGGCCCCTCGGTGCTTCTCATTGCGAGGTAGGAGAGTAGTCCGAGAGAGACTGCTGCGACTCCCGCCATGATGCCCAAGCGCCGGGAACCCAGCGACCCAAGACCAGATAAGATTGAGGTCATCGCCCGAGTCCGTTTTGCCACCGTGCCATGGGCTGATTTTGCCGTGGGCGGGTTACCGAAAGGTTAAGGGCTCGGCAAAATCTGCCGACCTACGTCAGCAACCAGCGCCCGACATAGGCGATGCCGACCCAAAGCGGGACGGACAGGGCTAGGCCGAAGGCCACTCCGCGCATGCCGGCGAGCTGATCGTCCTCGAGCGCCATGTCCTCCTCGAGCGTCGGCGCGGACTCGGCGGTGCGCAGGATCGGGATCAGCTCGGGGCTGACCTGCTTCAGCCGGCCGGGACGGCGCCGGTCGCTTGCGGCCGCTTCTGCGACGGCTGGGGCAACCGGTGGGACGATAGCTTTGGAAGTGGGTTCGCGTTCGGTAGTCAGCGTCATGATCAGACCCTCGTGCACTGGTCATCACCTACTTGCAGAATAGACGCGTGGTGAGACAGGCTGATGCTAGGCGGCAAAAGTTAACGAAGTGTCACCACGTCCGGCCCGGGTCAGTTATTCGACACGGACTGGATGGTCGCAACGTCGGTGCTCAATGCGCCAAGCGAGACGCTGACCCCGGTTGCACTGCGGCCGACGGCGGTGACGGTTCCCTTGACGGTGGTGGCGAGGGCGGTCTCGCTCGCGTCAGTGATGGTGACCTTGTAGGAGCCATCGACGAGCGACACTCCTTTGCTGTTCTTGCCATCCCAGGTCCACTGATTGCTGCCGGGCTTGGCGCTCATGGTGGTCTGCAGCACCTTGGTGCCGTCGGGGGCTTGGACGGCGATGTTGACCTCCTCGGCCCGGGGAACGGTGAACTCGGCCATTGCGGTACCGTTCTGGAGCGGCAGGTGGTCGTTCTTTGTCATGACCTGCTTGCCGACTAGATTCGAGGATTGCAGGACGGTGTTGCTCTGGGTCGCCTGGATAAGCGTCGACAGATTGCTGTTGGTGTTGATCTGCTGTTCGACGCTGGAGAACTGGACGAGCTGGTTGGTGAAGGTGGTCGCGTCCATCGGACTGCTCGGGTCCTGGTTCTTGAGCTGGGTCATCAGCAGGCCGAGGAAGTTGCTGAAGTTGGACGAAAGCGACCCGAGCGGGTTGCCGGCCGGCGTGGTGGCCGCTGTCGTCGAGGAGGTCGACGAGGTCACGGACGGGGGCGTGGTGGCTGAGACGGTCATCGGTGTTCTCCTATGCGGTGATGTTCAGCCCAGTGCGGCTCCAGCTTGCGGGTGGGGTGGGCTGATCCAGAAAGTCGGTTTCCGGGGCGGGGCCGCCGGGGTATCCGTTGGGGGAGCGATGAAAAGCGCCGCCGGGTTGGCCGGTG
>JAABUX010000620.1_pt1 | contig 58922 bp, 57 predicted proteins | sample 5561851 | NCBI WGS metagenome assembly JAABUX01 (sample SAMN10711883, study PRJNA513361) | rock metagenome | isolation source: Antarctica rocks | place: Antarctica: Victoria Land, Richard Nunatak red sandstone | collected 2016-01-03
AACGATCAATCTCGCATCGGATCTAGAGCGAGCACCCACACGTACCGGATCCACTGGCTCGATAAGAATTTCCCTCGCGATGACATGAGCAGATACGCAATGGACCGAATCTCCATGTTGGGCGTGCTGGCGACGCCTGCCTTGGCCAGGCAGTTCCTCGGAAGCTACCCGCCGGACAAAATCTCAACAGCTGCTGTAAAGGGTAATCTTTCCATATGAGAAATTGCTTGCTCTGTCCAGTATCTAACATTCGTAGACATCATCAACACGTACAATGAATCTTGGTTGATCTACCAATCGCCTGCCGTCCCTGGAAGGTCAGCTCTAGCCACACATGACGAATGTGTTGCACGACATGTGGCGAAGTTTGGGACCTATGGGCACAACACGAGGTCAACAGGTTGCAGTGGTGGGGAAGTAGACACTGAGGGTTGGGAACTGGTGGAAGTGAATGAAGATGGGGAGTAGACGGTGGTGAATGGGGTAAAATGTGGAGAAGTGTGATTGTAGGTACTAAGACTTTCACCCCGTGACTGAATGTTTTCGCGTTTGCTGTCTGTGCTCATGTGACTGCTGATCTTGCTGCTGTAATCCCTTTCCTCATCATTATGCCCGTGCCGTTCATCATCTTCATCCAAAGACAAACCACTACCTCGCCGTCGTCATCTATAGCAAAGACAATGACAATGCCTTGCTAAGGCAAAGATCCGCATCCTAATCTCCACTCTGCTACGGCTACCCAATATCGTGAAAAAACTCGGTGATATAGCAGTGGACACCTCTAATCACAGCTCACAACCCACATAGCAGTTCCACTCCTCAAATGGCGACGTTTCGAACCGACGAAGATTTTGAAGCAATTGAAAGGAGTGCAATAAAAGACGACCTAGTTCGCTGGAACAACAAAAGGGGAAAAAAGATCATCAGAGATACCAATCTTTAAACTCACCAGCGGCCACTGCACCATCTGATGTACATATGACACTCCTAAAATGGTTCCCCGGGCACACACAAAGCATCACTGACGCCTTATGTGCTCATGTAGCACCAAATTCTGCCGCTCACGGTTTAGAGCCTACGTTCACCAGACCAACATAGAGTCGTGCTTTTCTTCCACGTCACTGGGTGACCATCAGACGCACCACCACAAATCATGATTGTTTCATTCCGAACCAGTCATGCAGAAAGTCTTTTTGATCTGCTAGATACGCAGTCGTAGAATGGACAGATAGAATCTCTCTACTGTTGTCGGGACTTCTGATATTGGAAACTGCAGTATCCGACAATTCGACTTCTTACCCTAGCTTGCTCAACAGTCGTGCCCCTAGGGTTTATCGAATAAGTCTGCGTCTTTCGACTTTCCGATGGTGGCATGCAGAATTACTGTCAAGAGAAGTCATCTTCTGGCATCATTTCGTTCCGAGCCTTTTGAGAATCGAGATACTCCTGGACGACAGGCGATCCAAGGAGCTGTAACTTCTGGAAATCCGTGATTCAGCAATGTCATACCTAAGAGAGCGACGATGTTACCTTCGATTCAAAATCCTCATAGGCATGAAGCATTAATGTCTCTTCTAAGTCTCGCAGCCTTGCAGCGTTGTCACGAGTAGTTTGCTCAACGGCTTCATCTTTCAAAAGCTGCTCAATATACTTCTTGCTGCCTTCAAGCCTGAACAACTGCTTTTCGACTCGGTCTTGTAGTGTGGAGATTGCCCGTAAATTGAACACATCCCACAGAGGCTCGCTTCGTGCGAGGCTCTCCAATTGTGACAAATCCGGCAGTACCTCGTCTTTCCATGAGGCCTGCAGCTCCCTAGCTCCGTTTCTGTCTTGCAGCAACTTAAACTCAAGACCGTCCTCTTCGTTAAGGACAATAAGCCAGACATAAGAGCCCTCCCAGCCAATCGAACCACCCTGAAGAAATAGTCGGAACCCAGGAGCTACTTTCGACACAGCTCCTTTAGCCAGCCTCAAGGGATCGTCGTCAGGCATATCGAGATCGAGAAAAAGCTCTCGAGCAGATGTCATATCCGACTCAATGAAGCCATACGAGAACAGCATCTCGGATGCACCCTTATCGTCGCCATAGGTGATAGTGATTTCTTCATCGACAGTTGTCTTGATCCCATCTCGAAGAACAAGTATTGCATTTCCATTGCCATCAGTATCATAAAGTGCTTTCGTTTCACTACCTGACGCGTGGTTCGCCATATCAATGCACGGGACCACAGCATGGCCTGTACCGGGAAGATCCAAGGCCCGAGACCTATACATTGCATCGACCTGCTTCCAATCGTCAAAAGTCAGGGTTCCCGTCTCAGTATCCCACCAATGACGCCGACACCACTCAATGCAGCTAGTCTTATCTCGCAACAATGTAAACTCATGATCCAGACTTTTCAACTTGTGTTCAAGAGCTGCTTCTAAAGACGTCCCTATGAGAAGTAGGCGCTCTTCGTCGTTCCAGAATGTAGGTATCGGAATGCAAAGGGGCAGGAATCTCACATATCCACAGAAGGGATTTAATACTCCTATCTTACCTTGCGTAGCACCATTCGTCAATTGCAGAAGTAGAAAAATTAAGATAGCCCCTCGTGCTGTCTACACTGTGTTAGTCCTCACCGTCCCGACAGACAGCTTCTTTGAAGTCAAATGAGGGTGAGCTACCCTGGAATATGCACCAAGGGCTTCGAGGACCTGTAGAAGATGCCGGTCTGACTTGGCGTAGACCCACACATTCTCCAACGATAGGACTAAGTCTTGAGGTACGGATACAAGTAATGCATCACTCTCAGACTCCTGTACGGTAGAGACTACTCCGGAACCTCTATGTCCTGTGGAGATTTTGACCCCAATGAGTTCGATGTTGTTAGCTCGAGCCCATGGAGTCAACTGATCAATTGGCAAGAATTCTCGATGCATAGTCTCGCGTAGCGCCAATTCTTCAAGCGTGGTCAGAGGGTTGGTCAAAAAAAAAAGGAGAAAAGCTTTATACAACAGTATGCGGGAAGCGGAACTACTCCGAGAAGCTATGTCTTGGCATGCAGATCCTTGGCCCGTACATATCCGTGATATCCTGTTTTGACCACATCTGCACGATCTATCTCGATCCATGTCCACTCCTCTTTCCCTAGCCTCTACAAGTTGCTTAGAAATTCCAAACAAACACATGCTTAGAAGTCGACTTCCTGGTGTTGGCCTACCAAAGTCATTTTGAGAGACCAACTCAATTCTCCCAAGCTACAACAATATATCTGCGCGAACGACACTATGCTCTGTGAAAGTGCATGGTCAAACCCTACTGACGCTCATCGCCTCTTCTTCGCAAGCTAAGATATCGTCCATTTTGCCGAGGAATATAATTCGAAAGGACTATAACCTGATGGTGCGGATGGTGCGACAGAACTACATCTATCCAGACTCGCGGGTCATACCTACTGGATAATCTGATTTCTTGAAACTCAAACATCGATCCCAAACCCAGAGCGTTCCTCGTTCCAAGGAACCGTGCAAATGTGTCAGCTATGCTGCTTTCTATAAGGTTTTCTGTCCTAACTTAAGGTTCACGAGCATTCATTCTTGAGATGTCCTCAGCCACGATTGAGCTTTTATATCTACTTCAACGGAGAAGAGATTGCCAACAGACCTTCAACGTCAGAAAAATCTTACCCTCCTATGGTGGCGACAATACAGTCTTGGGGCGCGCATTGCATATTGGTGAGGATTTACGGTATAAAGTAACCAGTCTCTTGGATGTATCACAAACCATAAGCTTGTGTCAAGTGCGAGCAACATGGTTGATACGTTGACGTCAATACAAAGGCGCCATTTTCGTCTGTGTTAGTGAAGCTCCTTGAAGACCTCTTGAAAGCTGTCACGTTTGCCAAAATTGTTCCACCACTCCCGAAGCTTAGGTCCAATCTGGAATGCCGGCACGGTCTGCTTTATCCGCCCCTCCAGCTTCGTGAAGTCTGATGGATCTGTTGTTCCAAGCGCCCACAGGGTGTGAGACAGCCACGGGACAATGTGCAGATCAGCGAGAGTCACGTGGTTGCCCGTAGCATAAGGGAGACATATTTGACGCTCGAGCCTGTCTAGACCGGCTGCAAATGTCTTATATCTGGTTGCGGTATCCTTGAAGAATGCATCACGATCCGCGCTTGACGCGTCCGTGAAGAGATTGTAGAGGTCACCGTTTTCCTTGAGCTTTGCACCGTGAAATACGTTTGCCGGGTCGGCAGCATGATAATCATTTAGAGCAGTCTGCCGAGCGGCGAGGTAGGCGTACAAAGGAGACGCCTTTACTCGATCAATCTCGCAATTGTCCAGGCATCCGTAAAGGACAAGACTGGTATCTAGGTCGCTCGAGTGGACCAATTCGATCAACGCATTGGCTGCAGCTTCTTCATGAGCCCCAGCAGGTGTCAAGTCAGGTCCATTCGCAGAGGGTCGAGACTTGTCCAGATATCTCAGGATTTGCCGGGTGTCAATGAGCGGCTCACTCAGATCCGAAGCTGTTAAAGTAGGCACAGTTCCATTGGGATTCTTATTGAGATATTGAGGGTCGAGATTCTCGGCCTTGACTGAATGTCATGATTCTGTGAGAACATTCCACAATAATTGCTTGCGTAATTGGAGAAAACATACGCAAGTCGATTTCCTTGATGTTAACCTCGTTCTTGCCAAACCCTTTCTCAGCCAGACCAAGATGCGCAACACCAGCCCATTGCGACCCAACCCATGAATACAATGTGACCTGCTATGGCGTCAATCGACTAGCTCCAAGAGAAGCGGCGACGTTCAGCACGAACCTTCCGACCACTATCCATGCTCTCCACGGTGGACATTCGGAACGGGGCTATACGAAGTTGGTTGGAGGTAGGACGAATGTTGGGGTGCGCAAAGGATAATTCTCTGTCGCCAAAGGAGTCTCTCAAAGTGAGTGCTTTCAAGCCATCACCGGAATCGACCCCGTACGGCTCTTCGTCTCCCGGCTTCTTCCCAGCTCTCTCGCATAAATGGTTACTATAATGAAGGGCTTTCGTCATGTGTAGATCCGTCATCCTCGCTCCGATTTGGGACTGGCGGATGAAGCTACGGCAACTATCACCTCGTCTAGCTTCATAGCGTGGGTCCTTGCTGCAGTGTAATCATTTATTAATTATTTGCACGTTGCATCATGCAGCTAAGGGCAAGGGTATGCACTACAGGTCTTAAGACTCTTCGGTTTCTTCTTGACTTGTGGTACTCCACTCTAACTAACTATATGATGTGAACTAGCTCTGACATTTTTCACTTGCTGAGAAGAGACGTCACAGCATGTACGTCACACAAGTCGTCAGCGGTCACTGCAATGGGGATCACTTTATCTGCCTTGCTAGTCGGTCGGTCTCTGTGGGGCTTGCTGAATCATGGATGTGCTATTATTGCGGTAAAGACAAGATGCACAGTACATAGGGACATTTGCGATCCTGCCCAATCGTCGCGTGGTTCTGTACATTTATCAACATGGACCATGCGAATTTGGACGAGTATCCTGCAAATCGCAATACCTCGCCGGAAGGAAGTGTTCATGTTGAGAAACCAGATGGGCCAGGACCAAACATGGCGGAAGGTGGAGGCGAGTATAAGAGTGAAGAGAGTGAGCGACAGCACCTTGATAGGCTTGGGAGAGAAAGACCGGCGAAACTGAAGTCTCTGGGAGCGGAAGTATTCTTCTGTTACTCTGTCATTGCTTCGCAATTCATGGCCGTAAGTTTGCTCCGCGTAGAGGCTCTTGGTGATCCCGCCGATTAAAGTTGACTTTGTTGGAGGAATACTTCGTGTCTGGTTTCAACGTTATCCTCCCGACACTCCTGGTCAAGCTCGACATTCCTCAAAGTGGAGCGGTCTGGCCAGCGGCCGCTTTTGCCCTCGTCACAGCAGCCTTCCTCTTGCCATTCGGCCGTCTCACAGACAAATATGGCGCCTACCCGATCTTCATATTCGGGCTGACATGGTTCTGTGTTTGGTCTGTGATCGTGGGTTTCTCGACCAACGAACTAATGCTAGACTTCTGCCGTGCTCTTCAAGGCTTAGGACCCTCAGCCTTCTTACCTTCGGGAGTTGCCTTGATGGGTAACATGTATCGACCGGGTCCACGCAAAAATTTGGTCTTTAGCCTCTACGGCGGCTCAGCGCCGTTAGGTTTCTTTTTTGGCGTGTTCATCGCAGGCCTGACCGGACAATTCCTACAATTTGGTTGGTACTTCTGGATAGGTGCATTACTACTCTCAACAACCACAGTAGCTGCCATCATGACCGTGCCAAATGACTTCCAGGAACACAAAAGGATGAGAGTGGAAATGGATTGGCTGGGATCGGCGCTCATCGTCTCGGGTCTAGTGCTGGTGGTCTTTGCATGTACTGATAGCGCTGGAGCGCCACACCAATGGAGGACGCCATATATATATGCCCTACTCATCCTGGGATCCCTGCTCCTCGGTGCCGCGATCTATGTCGAAGGTTTCGTGGCAAAGAACCCTCTCCTACCGTTCGACCTCTTCTGCATCCCATATATCAATTCCCTATTTATAGCCCTTTTCTTCTCATATGGCTGCCTTGGGATCTTTCTTCTCTATGGAACACTTTATATGCAAGACATCATGGGGGCGAGCCCCTTACAGGTTTGCGCCTGGTTCAGTCCCATGTGCGTGGGCGGAATCCTGATCTCGATACTGGGTGGCTACGTTCTCCATCTCATTCCGGGGACGGTGCTGGTGATCGTGGCCGGGCTTGGCTGGGTGCTGCCATCGATCCTCTTTGCCGTGGCTCCCCCAGGAGCGAATTACTGGGCCTACGTCTTTCCATCGATGGTTTGTGCGACCATCGGCATCGATATAACATTCAATGTGGCCAATATTTTCATTACCACGAACCTCTCGTCGAAGCGACAAGGTCTCGCAGGTGCTTTGATCAATAGTCTTCTCTATCTGGGCATAGCAGTTTTACTCGCTTTCGCAGGTTTTGTCCAGACGCAAACAGAGAGTCTCGGATTGAGAAGGAGCTACCAGAGCGTGTTTTGGTATCAGCTTGCCTGCGCTGCTACAGCTTTGGTCATCATGGCTGGTTTCGTGAGGCTTCGGAAGGCCGAGAGTGGTTTGACCGTTGATGAAAAGGAGGAGCTTGCAGCACACACTTCGCCCGTTTTGTTCAGGGCTAGAACTTCTTAGAGTTTGGATACATTCTGGTGTCCTGACCCACTGTTGGATTTCTCGAGTTCCAGTCTCTTGATGGCTATTGTAGGCTTCAACAAACAACGCCGTGGTAAACGAACATGTCAACAACAGATCATCTATGGGTCATCCTTATAAAACATCTGCTACTAAGCTTGGGCATAGCTCACAGTGTCACTTAGCCGGAGTCTTTCAAAAACGCGATGTGGATCACGTGTTGCGTCCATACGTTTGAGGAAGCTTTCGATAGATCATCCATACTTCAATCCAATCCAGATTAGGAAGGCAATGATCTGATACCATTACGGAGCATTCTCTCCGAGATAAGGAGAAGTAAGTCGAGTCGTTCAGCCTCTACACTCCTCTTGGCTTAGATCTTTGCTGCGTAATGGCTAATGCTGGACGCCTTACATATGCAGGACGCCTTACATAAGGTATGCAAGACGCTCTGTCATGCCTCCCTCACCGCACCCGTGTTCTCCATCAGACGTGTGAGTTGTTGAGCTTAATAAAGCCGTGCGCTGCAGGATGAATCATTTCTAGGACGGCATCTACGCAAAAGCCGAAAGTCTCTCCTCCTTAGAATGACCTCAACTATGCTTTCCGAACAGAAAGCCATCAAAATCGAGAGCCGTGAAAACGCTCACCTCGTCTCTGATGCTCCGATCCCAACCCTTCGCGATGACTATATTCTAGTCAAGACCGTCGCTGTCGCCATTAACCCCACGGACTGGCAACATGTCGATGGCGAGGGACAATCAGGCGCTACGGTCGGTTGCGATTATGCCGGCACAGTGATGGAGGTGGGTAAAAATGTAACGAAAGCATTCGCGCATGGCGATCGAGTCTGCGGCTTCATCCACGGAAGCAACGGCGACAACCTCGAGGATGGTGCCTTTGCTGAGTATGTCACTGCAAAAGGCGATTTGCAGATCCCAATCCCGGATGGTATAAGTTTCGAGGAAGCCGCCACACTAGGCGTAGGCATGTATGACGCTCATCCTCCGCTCCTCTAGGAACCATTATCGCCCCTGATGAGAAATGGCGGTTGTAGTACCACCGTCGGCCAGGCTCTCTACCAATCACTAAAGCTACCGTTGCCAACCCACCAAGCCGAGCACCCATTCCCACTACTCATATACGGCGGCAGTACAGCCACAGGTACTCTCGCCATCCAGTTCGCAAAGCTGCAAGACTCCCCCACACACATCTCACAGATCCTAAAAGGGACTAATCTCCAATAGCTCAAACCTTACCGTCATCACAACATGCTCACCACGAAACTTTGCCCTAGTCAAGAACCTAGGAGCCGATGAAGCTTTCGACTACAACGATCCTGCCTGCGGTAGCAAGATCCGCCAACATACGGCCGACAAGCTCAAGCACGCCCTGGACACCATCTCCATTCCCGCGAGCGCCAAGACATGCGCTGACGCCCTCTCCACCACCGGCGGCACCTACAGCGCCCTCGAGCCCATCGCTTGTCCACGAAAAGACATCGAGAGCAAGAGCACGCTGGCGTACACGGCTACCGGAGAGGCGTTGACCGACTACGGCCGATCGGCGAGCAAGGAGGACTTTGCCTTCGGCGTCCTGTTTTGGGATCTGGCGGGACGCTTGTTGGCGCTGGGGAAGGTGAAGGTGCATCCGCCCAGCGTGAGGCCGGACGGGTTGAGGGGCGTGTTGGACGGGATGCGGGAGATGAGGGAGGGGAAGGTTAGCGGGGTGAAACTTGTTTACAAGGTTGCGGAGACGAGTTGAATGTCTACATTCGGGAGATCTAGGGCGTGTCTAGTCTATCGATCAGGGGAAGTCAGGTACTTATCAGTACGTACATACTACCGTCCCTTCAATTGAAACTCCTCTCCCTCATCTCTCTGAGAACTCGAAAAATCATGCACGTGCAACAGTATCTACCTCCTCCCACCATTCGTTTCCACCGCTAGCGTATGGTTTGTCCACACACACCACTCGAACTGCTGCTGAAGACTCCACATCCACTATACGTAGAAAAGGCATGGCTGCAAGGATAGCTACTTGTCGGCTAAACAACCCAAGAAATACAGACAAGCACTATCGATAGCCAGTGTTCGTTGCCTGCTGTACATTATACTAAAGACAGCACGAGATAAGGGAATCTTGCTCGTCCATGTCACCCTCACCAAACCATAATCATCCGTCAGAATATATATATTCGTCCGCTGCCTTTCTTCCATCCCTTCCTTTCAACACCAAGTCCACATTACCTATCGCTTCCTCGATCCCCTACCGAAGAATATGACTACCTACCCTATGCATCCCGATGTGACGGGGCTAGGTATATCAAACAAAGGCCCCCTTCCGAATATATCACATCACTTATCAGTACCACACAACCTCTCCACACTTCCGAAAGATAATCCTCTCATACTCCTTATACTTTCTCTCCTCATCTCCTCATCCCATATCATCCCCCATCATGCCTCATCCCCACTTTTTCCCCTTTCATACAAGAACAAACAAACACCATCACATCGCAACACAACACCACAGCAAAGCACCCCCACCCCGCCCACCCCAAAAACAAACCTAACATGGTCATCTAAGCCAGCATGCAAGAATGGTACTCCATCCAAATCTCCGTCAAACACTCCTGCGTTCTTGGGGGAGTACTGTACATCAAGGCCCGTACGGGGAGGATAAGGATGGCTGGTTGGGGATTTATTCTAGGGGATCTGGACATCGAATAGTAGTATCAACCCAAAGGTATAGGTATATCTAGGAAGATTTCTCATTCCGATGATATCGTCATACGTACAAAAAACCCCAGCCTCAAAAAAACAAACCCACCTACCCCCCTAAACCCCTTCACCAAAACCATCTTCCCTTCCCTCTCACATGAATCTCCCCCCTCCCCCATCCCTCTAATCCTCTTCCCCATACCAACCCCCCTCTCCCTCACCCCTCACTTTCCGAAAAGAAAGTCATACAACAGACCACAAAGCGCTATTCTTTCCATTTGAGATCATAGATACCTACGTGACAGGATGCAGAGTACCCATGAACAGGTTCCCAATCTGATTTTACCTTGATACGAGATATTGATATTGATATTGTTGGCGGAGGTTTATGTTCTGGATGGGATATGTACGAGATGGGTTTTCGGTTTGTAGAGAGGAGAGGAGAAGGGGAGAGTGGGTAGGGTTGGTGGTGTGGGAATAGACTTTTCTTTGCATTAATAGTCGAGTCGTGTGGGTTTCGCTTAGGCACATCCCTTCATGCGGTCGAGGGCATTCACTACATACAATTGAGCTACCGTACTATCGTATCAACCACGAAAGATGCTCGACGTTAGCCGTATCACTCAAGCCTGGAATGCAAGAATAGCCCCAAGGGAGTGCGTGTCACGGATTCGCCATGCTCACATGGTACAACATAGTCACGGTCCGAAGTATAACGAAATGTCTTGAAGCTTTGCTAATTTATCTCTACGCCCACAATCATGACTGCAGTGCTTCTATAACCGAGGGGTATCGTTGTGAAAGCGCCCTACTCCTTCCCTCTCCCGGGATTGCAATGGATTGATGCCCTGAGCCAGCCGCCAGAAAATTTGCAACATAAGCGCTGTGTAATGCTGTCATAATGCCGATGCCAATTCTCCCGAAGATGATTTCGGCCCGCGATGTCGAGTGCAATGTGTATACCATGCCGCGTCGTGGACAGCTGTCGTTCTTTCGAGACGCCAATATATTTGGCCCTCATGACTGATGTCCCTGCATGAAACGCTCGCAGTGCATGTTGCCTCGAGACTCGTAAAACCCCTGAACGTAGATCTCATCACAATGCATCGACCCTTAGCCTTCCCATATCGTTTCCAAGCTCAAGTCGCCCCTTCTCTCCGCCCCGCAAACACTCCATCTCTTCCTCTTGTCTCTACTCCCACCCCTCACTCCGGCGTCGACGGTCGCTCTTCGCCTCATGCCTTCTTCGCTTTGATCCTCCCGGTCAGCAGCAGCCTTCAGCATGGCAATATTCTCCGCCTCCGCTTCTGCATCTGGTGAGTCTGGGATAGTTTCAAGCGATGATATGCTGGGTGAGCGTGATCGAAGCGATGTTGGGGTTGAGGGGATAGAGCCTGGTGACGAAAAGGAGGAATTGGTGGGGTAAATTTCATTGTACTGACTTGCTGCAAGCGAGGGAGTAGAGATGCATGCACGCAAAGGATATTTCGGTACAGGTGCCGTGAAGGAAGTCCCCAAAGTTTGGTGCAAAGGGGACACGGGACGACGACGACTTCGAGGAAACGTCTGATAATTGTAGGGCGTGGGTGACGCTGAGATAGAGTCATTGTCCGTCGTAGCTCTTGGTGTCAAATCCAATTCCGAATTCTCTGAAATGGTCTGATCTATGTCCAGCCCTCCACTAAACAGCGGAAATGACTCGTCTGAGGGTCTCCTCATGGGACTACGGTGTCGGCTTGGAGGGCCGAGAGCGAGAGGGCTTGAAGGTCGAGTTATGAGAGGTCGGCTTGTAGTATTGGGCACAGGAGACGAATGTGCTCGTGCCATTTGAGGCGCCGAAAAGGAGCCACCGGACGATCGTGAGCGGGTATGGCCTCCCGTGAATGGTGAGCGTGGACGCGGCCGGAGTTGCATTATCGACGTTGAAGGGGTCAACGAAGGAGCTTGAACGACAGGAGAATCTGGAGTTGTCGCTCGTCGTGGGATTTCAGGCCGTATGGCAGGAGATTCGGAGGGAAGGGGTATGAGCGAAGCATCGAGTTCGTCTGGAAGTGGTGGCAGAGGCTTAGCAGCAGGACTCTCCTCAACATCGACAGTTGGGGGAGTCATGGTGACTGGTGGATCCGATACGCGGGGAACCATGGTCTTCTCTGCGTATAGCCAGCTGATGGTACGGGGCAAAAGTGCTAAGTGGCTATCATGATGGCGGTGAGGTCGGGAATGTCGTTTTCCCTTGGTATGTTGATCGTAGACCCTCAAATACCTTCCGTACTGCTGTTGCTAGGGGCCACCTCCTTCGTAGATGTACTAGATAGCGTAGTCGACTAATGCGGAGTGGAAAAGGGATTAACCTAGAGCATGTGTAAGGATGGATACGTGGATACTTAGGTACCTAGTATCAACTTCAAAGGGCTGGCCCGCAAGCGCTTGGGTGACTCGGCTCTTCGGGTGGCGCAGCCCGAAGAAGTGATTGTATCCGCATTAGAACTAGGCAGCTATATCTCCCCACGCGGCTCAAATGGCGTGCATGGGGCGATTTCTGGCCTCGGATCATTCCCAAGAAAGCATAACAGAGCTACATGTCTGGTCCGATCCACAGCTTATGAGATCAGAAAGTGCATCGTGTTATTTAATCATCAAGATAATCTGTCCGATATAGGCTATCGTAGCGCCCCTTTGCCGTGTATGGGCCCGAAACTAATCGAAATGCCTATTGGAGACAACCATTCCGAAGTACTTCCACAACAAACGCTATACCACCCTCTATGATCGTCGTCGCCATTCCAAAATTCATGCCAAACTCCGCAACAATCACAGAGTTACCTATAGCTCTACTTGCCATTCACTACCGCTTCGTCTTCTCCCGGATTCTCGGTGATGATAGAGTTGCCATTGACAGACTTCTGCTTCATCATCTGGACCTTCATGGCTTTGCTGCCCTCTCTCTTGATGCCATGCTTGACCGCATCCAGGACTGTATCCACAGTCGTCCGTGGTGTAAACCTCGGCTTCGTGCCTTCCCTGAAAACGCCCGTCCGGACAAGGATTGAGTACCAATCATTTTCCGCCAAGCCTGATTCATTGTATTCGTTGGTACCACGGATGTCAGATTCAGGTGTGTCGCCGACGAAGTAAACAGTCTCTGGCGGCTTGTTGATGCCGTGAGTGTCCTTTCGCCATTGCTGCAATAGTCGTGTGGCAAATTGGAATGTGCCCAGCTGAGGTTTGCCAAAGGCTGTGGACACGAGTGGTTTCCCTGTGATGCTCTGATAGATAGATTCAATCATTGTGCGAAGGGCTCCCATGCCGAGCCGCGTTTGCTCATGCTCCGCAGACCAGATCATGTCGTTGTGGGAGAAGTAGATGGGAGGACCCTCATCGTAGTTCTCGGATCTTGTACCTAGGAAGCCGTTCTTCGATGTGAGCAGATCGATGATGATCTGTGAGTCGTCACCCCAATGACGACTATCAGCGAACACAAAGATTGCCTCGATCTGAGTCTTGCCGAAGTTTCGCTTCCTCGAATTTTGGGATTCCTGGTTCGTCAGCTTCCGGAACGGTGTCGTCCGCTCGTTGTCTTTCATGATATCGCCTGGGGTGACTACATCCTTGAAGCCATATCCTTCTGCAACCAGTCTGCATTTCTCGCCTTCGCCTCCAACAACGAGAACGGTGTTGTATTTTTCTGCCATCTCTCTCATCGGCGTGTGGCCACAAATGAACTGACCGGGAGAGATCTCAAGTTCGAGTTGCTTGCTCAATTGTACGCAGCGCTCCTGCTCGGTCTTCCCGCCGCCGTTGGTAAGGAAGATGTATGGACTGCATTTCGTTAGCAGGCACTCACTACACTCTGGGTTGAAACCTACACTTTTACACCGTACTCGTTCTGACCATTGAGGACCTTCATAGCTTCGATTGCCTCTGGTATTGGTTTTCCTCCTCGAATCAAAACCCCATCGATGTCAAAGGCGAACGCGTAGCTATCTGTAGTAGAGGTCTCGGGAGGTGTACTGGGTGTACTCGTGCCATCACCAGACACGCTCAGGCGGTGCTTGGCCATTTCAAGCGCTACAGCTGTTTCATGAGCGTCGCTGGGCTTATGCATGTGTTGTGGCGGCACCACGACGGGTGGACCTAGTGAAAGTTCATCCATGCTGGCCGTTGCAGAGGAAAGACGACGAACAGCTGGGCGTGACCCAGACGAGTGTGGATTGCTCCCATTCCTAAGGTTTTCCTTCTCTTGTAATGAAGCGTTCCAGAGTGATGATTTCGAAGGCTCTTGAGCCTCCCTTGACCAGATTTCAGGCATGGTAGTGAAGATATGCAAGGCTAGTATCGACAGACGACGTGATGGAGGAACTATATGAAAAGGTGATTAGGAGGGTTGATCACGAATGGCACGAGGTCGATGATATGTGTAGATTACATCTCACTTCGAGTGTTATGGCGTGAAGTCCCGATATGCTGGAGATTTCCTGGATAACAGTGACCATCCCTCCGTCAGCGTACGCAAAGCCTAGGCGTTTGCGTCATAGAGCTTAGAGTGTTGAGTTCGAGCCATTGCTGTACATCGGACCAATCTCCTAAAGGTTCATGTTATTGAGCCCCGGCCCGGACATGGACCAATGGTGGCCGCAGTCCCCATTAGCCAACCTTTCCAAAGTCCATTAGCCTTTCCACACGTACATCTAGGGGAATGAAGACACGAAATGGCTGGCAAATTGGGAGACGAGTCGATGGTTGCCTCGGCGGAAACACATCGCCCTAGATAACTACGACTGAGCCATTGCTCACACTAACGAATCAAGGCTACCTACCTAAGGTACTTTAAGGTAAAGTAAGTACATTATTCTCCGCACCCGGGACTCGGCGAGGCCGGCTTAGTCTCCAAGTAGTAAGCGCGTGCTTGATGTGGGGTAAACGGTTATGATGGTCTTGGAGATCTTATCTTATCATCAAAGGGATGGATGTCTGGTACGTACCTTCTTTACCCCGATGTCAACTGATAAAGTTGCTGTGGATAGCCGTACGGGCGACGTATGAGTACGTTCAAGAACAATCTTTGCAATCTCAATACTCATACCCTAGGAAGCGCATTCTGCGTACCCCATAGCGATGTAGTTTAGGCCAAGTAAGCCTCCCTCCAAGCAGCAAGAGTACTGAGGCTGCAGTCTTTAGTGGGAAGAGAAAACTGGCTACACAGTGGTACGAAAGATGTGTTGAAAAGTTCCATTCGTTGGTTGGGTGACAGTGAGGTGTGAGCGATTAATGAGTAGGGTTGCTTCAGGTGATGCTGAGGTACGTGACAGAAACGGTGTCGAGTGACGTTGCTGTTGGCACGATAACATGGTCATAGGACATGCGGTAGAAATGCCCCTGGGTGGCAGTGAGGAGAGACATTCGCGAACCGAGTGGCTTGCTGTCCCACCATGGGATACGGAGTAGATCGGCCGCGATCCTTCTACACATGGGGCCACACACATCATCCCTCACGCCTCTCCTTGTGGGTTCTGATCGACCTGCGCTATCTGATCTCGGATCAACAAGGCAGGCACCAAGAGCGGGGATGGAGTCTGGATATACGGGCAGAGTATTGGAAGGAATGGTGCAGAAAGGAGTAATATCAAGGCGTTACGAACATGCGATCGTCGGACTACGGGACTGCAGGTATGCCTCAATGAGCGTTCCCACGATTATGAAAGCGTAAGGTATCGTGTACTCGTACCAAGCACATATAACTCCGAAGGCTAAGTATTTAGCGTCGTATTCCTTCTCCAAGGGAGACGAGATTAGCAGTGGCTTCACCCGTCCCTACATACTAAGCGAGTGGACTCATATGTTGTTGATACGACTTTATAATTATATCCCAGGCACCAGGGTAGGAACAGTCAGCGGCTGGAGGCTATTAGGTGAGCTTGGCACGATGACGGAAATTTGTCTAAGTACAACATAAGCAGCCCAACAAGCGCCCCGACTGGCTGGCCTTGTTGCGAATCCTTACAGAAGGAGTAATCATACTCTCCAGCCTATGGCAGCCCCAAAGGTCTTCAGCTGAATACGCACACTTTACCCACTTAGTCAAAGTTACACTCCGATAAAGGGATCTGCAGCTAGGATTCCCAGCCTTTGGAGACCTTGCGAGATGGATTGCGGGCGCAGGCGGCACAAAGGTGAAAGGGGGCTCGGTTTCATCGCCTCTTCCTATCAAGTTGGTGGATCCTACCAGTTGAGTCAGCATTACAACAGCTGTTCTCCGACGTGTTCATGCGAACTGCGGGATAGAGTCTCCGTATCAGGCACCGTCGTTGCATTGGTCTTGCTCCCACATTGCGCAATCTGTGTCGATGCAAAGTACACCGGGGCCCCGCGACACTGGGTGTGCATATGCATCTTTACCAAAGGAACATTGATCGTCAAGGCCAGAGGCTTGAACCTCTTGGCGTCACAAATGCGATTGGCCGAATTCTTTCCGAACAGCCGTTTGACCACCACCACAACCAGCGAACATCTTTCAATCAGATAGCCTTGAAGCTCCTCTTGCAGCGCCACGTGCGTGAGGGGACTACATGAGGCTAAAGTTGTGCATCGCCGCATCGGTCGGCATGGCACAGTCGTCGTCAGCACTCTGTATCAGCCTGGACCCAACCGCAGCCCTAGGTACCGTCTCTACGAGTACGGTACCTTAATGTAGCATCAGCGTTCTTGGTCTAATGCAGGTCGTCAAGCCTCATATTCCGACAGGATAATCCCCTTCCAATATCATCATGTCAGAGGATCCAGAGCTCCCAACAAGCGTACCCACGCGACTGGTGTGCCCTTCTTCGAGGTTAAGGTGAAATTCCTCGCGGATTGGTGGATAGCCTCAGCTCATCGTTGATGGAAATCCTGAAGCCTGCATTATGCTAGCTACTGCCTACTACTGACGAATCGTCTTGTGGGATCCTAAAGGATACAGAGCACTGATTACGGCCAGCCGCCCATCCAGAGTTTCGGTCTCGCTCAACAAGGCTGACATGACGGTAAGTAATTCCATCGCTTCAACAATACCTATCTCGTTGCTTGTATCATGCGTGTGAATTGCAAGATTACCTTTTCAGCTCTTTTGGGGCCGGATTTCTGACGCCAGGTCACCGATACCACCAGGTCCAACCGACCACAAATAAATAATATAAGATTCGAGCAACGAGGCGTGACCACACTGCGTTTTGACACCCTACCTGTTAGCAGTTCCGATACGAGTTTCTTTCCTTTTTCTATACATTGAGCGTTGTCGGCAGGACATGTCCATTCATAGTGACGATCTTTTTTCAATAGCGTGTGCATCCAATGATGCTTCTCTCAAAATGGATGTCAAACGCTATCATATTTCGGCAAATGTCTTTGTTCTGGTATGGCCCGTATCTTCATGTTGTTCCTCTTTCATATGTCGTGATACGCGACATTGTATTTTTGGTCACTGCCTGCGCCCTTCCGTTACAAGGCTGAGCAGCAATCCTTATAGGAGGAGGCTGAAACTTTACCCGTTTTAAAACCTTTATATGTTTGCAAGTCTGGATCCTTTGATACACCTAGCGTGTTCCAGAGTTCCGCTTTGAAAGAGGAATTACGATGTGAAAACCAGTCACACTCTGTACCACCTCCGAAATCCTTACATGATAAGCTGACACGCGGGGGCCGAGTACAATCCAAAATACTCCAGGTATACAGTCAGGAGTGTGCAGCCCCATGCAACCCTCCAACAAGGCTGGATCCAGCCAATACGAATTCCTGACATGTGGCTAAGATTGGGCTGGATGCCATATGGTTTCTACAAAAGCACGATGCCCCTTGCCAATATCCTCTCCACTAGCAACAAAATCTATAATTTTATTCATCTCTTTTGCCTTCAACATGTTCCTGAAGACTTATCTGTACATTATAGCTACTTACAACCTATATGCATACGCAGCGGTGTATAATTGGGACCTCACATGGGTCTCTAGAAATCCGGACGGCTTACACACAAGGCCCGTGATAGGCATCAATGGACAATGGCCACCTCCAACTCTCAATGCCAATGTTGGCGAGCGTATTACGGTCCATCTGACGAACAAACTTGGCAATGAGACTACTGGACTGCACTTCCATGGACTATTTCAGGAAGGTACAAATTCGATGGATGGTCCTACCGGAGTCACACAATGCCCAATAGGTCCCGGAGAGACATTCGCCTACGTCTTTACGGTATGTCTTACACTCTGTCGCCGTGTACGCACACTAGAGCACTAAGTCTCGTGATTAGATCAACCAGCCCGGCACTTATTGGTATCACTCGCACAACAGAGGCCAGTATCCCGATGGCTTTCGCGGTCCGCTTCTGATCCACGATCCACAATCGCCATACCAGTGCGATGAAGAATTAGTCCTGACTCTATCGGATTGGTATCATAAGCAGATACCAGACCTCATTCCAGGCTTCCTATCTCTTAAGGAGAACGGTAATGGCGCAGAGCCTATCCCGAATTCTGCAATACTCAACGACAATGCGACCACTACGTTTCGTATCAAGCCAGGAAAAACCTACATGGTCCGAATCATCAACGTTTCCGCGATTGCCGCGTTCTTGGTCACTTTCGATCAACATGAAATGACAATCATCGAGGTAGATGGAGTCTACACTAAAGCCCAGAAAACCAACCTCATCAGCCTCTCCGCTGGCCAACGTATGAGTGTACTGATCCATACGAAGTCCGACACGAGCAAGAACTTTGCTTTTGTGGGGGCAATGGATCCTGCGATGTTTGACAGTCGACCTCCTTCTCTCGACCTCAATGCTACGGGATACCTTGTCTACGACGACACCAAGCCGTTACCTCTTGAAGCTCCAACCTTTACTTCCTACGACGCTGCCTTTGATGACTTCGGTCTTGTACCTAACGATAATCTCGCTCTCCTGGAGCCCGTCAACCACCAGATCGTATTCAACGTCAACTCAGGGCATTACTTTAATCAAAACCGGTGTGTCTATGAATCAAGGCCAAACCTCCCCAAGCATCCACTAACTCACTCGTGCCCAGATACGCTCTCAACGACATCACCTACGTGGAGCCCAAAGTACCCTCCCTATATACAGCCCTAAGCGTCGGAAAAGACGCCACCAACAGCGCCGTCTACGGCAAATACGCAAACGCTCACGTCGTGAAATACAACGATATAGTGGAGATCGTCATCAACAACCACGATGCGGGCGCCCACCCCATACACATGCACGGCCACAATTTCCAGATGGTGGAGCGCGACGCGGGCGTATACAGTGGTACACCCAAAAACGCTCCTCGGACGCCCATACGTCGCGACACCTTCAAAGTGAACGGGGACGGACATCTCGTCTACCGCTTCAAAGCGAACAATCCAGATAAGTCGCCCCTCACCTCCTCTATCTCAAAGACCACTAGACTAACATCCGCTGCACGCGTCTGGGCTTTCCACTGCCACATCGATTGGCACGTCACCGAAGGCTTCTTCGCCACGATCGTCGAAGCACCGTTGCATCTCCAATCCCAGAATGTACCTGCGGATCATTTTCAAGTTTGCAAGGATCAGAAACTGCCGTATGAGGGCAATGCGGCTGGGAATACGCAGAATCATCTGGATTTGACGGGGGCGAATGATGCGCCGCCGGTGAATAATCGAGGGTGAGCATTCTTTTCTTGTGCGCATTGGGTCATCTGCTTACGATGTGTAGGGCACTCATCACGTAATTCTTCTGCTAGTCCGTCGCACTTTCTTGGTATAGAACTTTTTGGTAATGGGTATATCCTTGGGGGGGCTTCGCATGACATCTCTTGTATTACTACGTTCATATGTCTGGTGTCTAGCACTGTGCGCTAATGTTTTACCGCTTGCATGTACGAAGTCCGCACCGCATTCTACATGTAGCATTAATGTATGTAAGATTACGAACCTGCATCTATACAGGTCCCCGAATGAAATCATAAAGCATTCGTTGAAGCGCTGCCACAGATATATACTGGAACATTGATGGGCACGACCGTGTCACACACATCGTTAATTATATACTAACGGATGAAGATTGCAATAATCGTTTCAAAATTAGAGCAGTCGTTTTATGGAGGTTGGTGTATAATCCTGGATGCCAAATGATCATTTGATTGAGACGGATAGCGGTGCGCAGATTGGGATATGCGGTCTCTTGCGTAGTACATAGATCATTATGGATGCAGAGATCATCGAAATTCACAAACCGGATCCTCCTCCAGATCAGAAACCGAACATCGGACTTAGTCCTACGTCCTCTCGATGCTACCCCCCCTGCGCTGCGTCGAACGGCCCGGTATCGCCGCCCATCAAGCCCCCGATTAAAATTCGAGCATGTTCTAGCGTGCCCTTGGCCCCTACAGGCGCAGGTGTGGCGTTTCTTAGCACATGGGTGCCCGGAAGCGTAACCGATGACACGCTCGCTGGATCTGGATCTGGCCACTGTGCTGCTCTGCTCCTTCTGTCTGTCTGCTGACCAGTGTCCACCAACGTTTGTCAGGAACCACTGCCTCGATTTACTTGGTCATTACAACACTACCTGACTACACGACAACATTTTTATTTGCGGGTTGAGTTGTTGGTTTTGCACAACACTGCGTTCTATTTACAATATCATTTAACATTATTACTTCGTAACGAGCACTTGGGGACTGAAGTCGTGTTCGAATCACAAAGCTCTTGTGGTTACTATCTTCATCGTCATCATCACCAGCAGCTGCACGACCTATACGACTTCTCAAATAACACGCATACATCAGCAGCCACCGTCAAGATGGTCCGCTCCCGCTCCTCATCCAACGCTTCCACATCCTCCGCAACCTCCAACCATCCAGAGAACTTCCAAATATTCGTCAAGCTGCTCTCAGGCGACAGTACGCTCCCCACCCCTTCACACTACCGTGCCATCAGCTAACCCACCTCCCCAGCAATCCCCCTTACAATCCCCTCCGACACCACCCTCCCCACCCTCCTCCAACTCCTCTCCCTCCGCACCTCCGCCCCCACAACCTCCATCCGGCTCGTCCACGCCGGCAAGCACTTAACAGCAAACACCTCAAAGACTTCATCGGCCACCACCACACTCTCCTCCCTCGTTCCCCCGTCTGCAACTCTGCACATGGCCCTCCCCATCCGTGGTGGCATGCCTCCCAAGAAAATAAAATGCACCTTCGACACCTGCAAAGAAGGCGCGCAGCGCATCGTCGGGGATTGCAGTTTCTGCCAAGGTCATTTCTGCGGGAAGCATCGCATGTTGGAGGACCACAAGTGTTCCGGGTTGGAGGATTGTAAGAAGGAGAGCCATGAGCGGAATGCAGAGGTGCTGAATACGCAGAGGACGGTGGCTGTGAAGGGAATATGAAAAGTGTTGCTTTTCAGATGTCGCGCACTGGATTCGCAGCGGATGATGGGGATAGGAAGTGGAGAAGGGATACGTCGTATTGTAGATATCGGGACTTTTCGTCGACTGCGTGCCGACTTTGCTATTCGGTACACCCTGGTGCTGGCGGTCTAACCATTTTGGCGAGCGAGCGTCTGTTTGGATAGCTTGTGATCTATCTTCCTTTGTCGTGTATGGAACGGGACTCGATATCTTGCACCAAATGAAGAAACTTATGCCACTCCATAGTGATTGGGTCACTACCCTTCGCTGAGAAATAATATCCTAGCCATGATTGTCCCTATCTGCACCCGGGAACACAACACAAGATAAAGTTACATGCAATGACTGCTCTGTCAAAGATGGAATCAGGTACAAGGCCGGAATAAGACCAAACTAGAACCCTGATTATTCTGGGTGAGAGACCCAAGGGGCTTGGAAAAGTGTTCATCATGGAGGAGCATAGAATGCCGATCGGGGAAAGTTCGGACAATTGGGCTTGGCATTAGATCTGTAGAATACTTCTCTACTTTTAGGACCTATTTTCTTCCCTGACAATTGCAGACGACAATGCCGCACCCATTATGACCACGGCCGATACAGAGCCGCCGCGTCGCAAGCTCATTCCCACCTCTCAAATCATCTCCGTCCTCCCCACAGTCACCGCTCACGTCTACACCAACATCCACCCCATCCTCGTTCTCACCCTCTACTATGTCTTCTTCCCCTCACTCGTCGCAGACCCCGTCTCAACGCTGAAAAAATCCCTTGCGCCATTGGCTCACCTACAAATCATATACTGCGTCGTATGCCTACCACCGTTCGCCGGTAGCCCGAGCCCTAAGGCAGAAGCTCCTAAGACACCAAAGAAGAGGAGGGTACAATTTGCCCATACGGCAAAGGGCCCGACGACAAAGCCTGCCACACTTGCTTCTAGGCTCATTGTATGCTGCTCCATGTCTGCTAGGGATTCACATCAATGCATGCTCTGTCGCATGGCCATGCTGACATTTACGTGTCCGCTTTCCAGCCCGCTATATACTCCCTCGTCCTCTCGCTCTCACTATCCACGCCCCTCCTCACCATCATGCTGATCCTCTTCGGCGCCTCCATAAACTCACATCTTTGGCACACTCTCCTCTGCGCGACACACATGTCTATCCTTGGCGTCCTGCCGCTGTTCTATACTCGTGGTGTTGATCCAAGGATGTGGAGGGAGATAGCCGGCGCTTGTCTACCCTTCGATGAGGTGTGGGGCGCGCTGGTAGGGACGGTATTGGGAGCGTGGCTTGGTGCTGTGAGTTTAGATTGTGACGGCTGGGGTGCGGTGCTGGGGGATGCTGATTGCTTAATAGGTACCTATACCTCTGGACTGGGATCGCGACTGGCAAAGGTGGCCAGTTACGATTGTGACGGGTGCTTATGCGGGATGGTTCGTGTTTAGATTTGTGGGGGAGTATTTGCTTCGGGGTAAGAGGATTGAATTTGATTGATATAGGTAATCATTCCTTGCCATACCATTTTATCTCTTCAATCATTGCCACTCCGAGGTTACGATTCAATGCCGATGGGACTGCTACCGATCTTCGTTGCAACTCACAGGCGTTGATATCCTTGCAACAAGTCGTGCGGGACACCACCTCGGATATCTCCCATAGCGATGAGGGCAATCCAGGTGATTTAGCTACCTCCGCGATATGGCTTGGCTTCACCCAACAGTCTGCCAATACTCAAACCCAGACAAAGGCCGGCTGTTGAGCATGATCGCGAATAGAAATGGACTGCCGCTTACCGCTACATGTCGACATGCAGTACAAAGGCGACTTCTCACCACGAACTTAACAGAGTCAGTGCCAAGGAGTGATTATCCTCACCAATCGATGCACATATGGCTCGCATCAAAAATCCTACCACAGCACGGTTAATGTTAACATTGGGGATACCTGTCGAGCTACGACCGAGATGGCATAATTCATCCAGACAGGATAAGCGGTGTATCTGTTCCCAACAACCATCCGACGTGAGCAGTAGCTCCTGACCGTACGGAACAAGCTCTCGGAGCCCTCACTACAAATCTGTATATCGGCGGGACGTACCAGATACGGCTTATCAACAGACCCTTCATAATATCCAATAAGTCGAAAGATCTATATCTCAATGTATTCTCTATGAGTTCAGTATCGTTCGCGAGGATATTTATTACATATATTACCATTGTATCTAAGTCTGATCTCCCTGAAGAATGTCACCCAAATGCACATGTTATCCTTCGCCTACTCCTATTTTCGCCAATCCTCACAACCTGAAGGCTCAATACCGTTCGTACGAAATGGTAATAATCTTCAGTGTGGTCCTGGATGGGTTGAGTGCAGCTAGACCTCAGCGCACTCAGCCGTACGAGACGTACTACACTCTCCCTCAACAGCGCCGAATATCGCGAGGCCGAGCCGAGCATCTTCAATGGTTGATTGAGACCTAACAACGTTCGCAGGCAAAGCAGCTACAGAAGAGATGCACCAATTCCTCCGAAACGACGGCACGGGGCAGATGCCCTCCTCGTCTAGGTACAATAGGTACTCTACACACTCTTCAATGACAAACAATTGATGAACAGCACTACCAACCGCCTCCACCAACACCATCCCCATACCAATGCTTCATTTCCCTTCACAGCAAACAGACAGATACAGCCACGCAAATGACATCTTAGTGAAAAGAGTCATAGAACAACCAAGCCACGAACCAGCGTTTAAGATCTCCAATCCCACACATCCGGTCCGATTCATCAACTGTGCGCGTTCATACACCACACCACACCATACCTATCATCATCAGCGCATCAAAACCCACCCCTCCCGTCCTATTCCATACCTTTACATCCCTTTCCTCCCTTCCATACCCAAAACATCCCATACATACTCTCTCCCCACTTCTGAACGACTTCAGCACCATACCCCATCCATCCAGGCTACCATCACAGCCACGACTCCGTTATGAACAGGCACACCCATTGTCAAAACCGCACTTACAATCCCCGTCCCTTTCGTACTTGGCTTTACATAGCCAGCGCTAGCCTTATCACCCTCTTCTCCAACGACGAGCTACGCCTATATCCCATTCAATCATAAAAACACACACTATTCTACAACTCCCCCATCCAGTCTCCCTTTACCTATTTATTTACAGCTTGTATCGATCTAAACCTAAATCTAAATTCCCTAATCGAGCTCAAGAACGTCACGTCTAATCTGGGTCAACATTTTTTCGTATAATGTTAGCTATTCGCAGGATTTTCCCATTCATTTCTAGGGGGTCCTAGAACATGTTTATCGAGTGGCAGTTGTTTATCCCATAATTCCGTCTCAAGAGTCCGTCTGGCATGAGATACAACTTGCTAAGGGAGTCATTATTTACCTCTATATGCAATATCCATGCCATTCGTGGTGTTTGCGTCAATGGACTCTATGGCGATATGAATGATTGACCGAGGAGAGAGTGAGGGGAATCATGTAAGAAGGGTTTGGATGGGGAATTATTGTCCCGTAGAGTGCTTTTCGTTGATGTCTGATCGCCACCAAATATTGCATAGGTCACATAGTCGGAAATTTGATACGATCTTTAGGTGTCCTATAGCCCGGATGCTAGCTGCATGCTCATTTCTATATACAGTCGTGGATCGCAAAGTCATCTATCTACCGTGGTCTCGTCACAAACTCCAAAAGTGCATTCTAATCCAAGGGGGTTCCAGTGGGGTTTCAAAGCCCATCTGCCGGCTCACTGAGGAATGGCACAGCCTCTTCTCCCCTCCTCACATGCCTCTTCTTCTGCTTCCGCAACCCACCATGCTTCCACCAGAAAATGCCTCCAAAGGCCAGAATCATCAGATTCACCCACAGAATCATCATCCACTGCCCCCACGAAATGTGAATCTCGCGTTTCCCTCTCTCCCAATCCTCGCAGACCTCAAGGAACTTCTTCGGATCGTCGGTGATGACGCCGTCGAGGCCTTTGCTGATGCACCACCGCATCATATTTTCTTCGTTCACGGTCCATGCGAAGATGGGTCTTCCCTCGGCTTTCGCATCGCGCATGAAGCGCTGGCCGAAGAGGGGGGCGATGAGGGTTTTTTGCAACATGTTGAAGGAGATGTTGGGGACGGAGAGGAATTGCCGGGCGTAGGGTATCGAGAAGCCGATGTGCGTTATAGGGAATGTAGGGAGGTATTTAGCGCAGAGGGGGAGGAATTTGGCGGCCCAGCAGCCGAGGACGAGACGCTGGTTCCAGGGCTTGAGGGGGTTTGGAGGGACGGAAGCGATGGTTTCGGCGATGAGGCGCATTACGGTATCGTGATCATTGTCGAGCTGGCACATATGTCAGGCTCTGCTTGTCATGAATGAATCGGAAGGGATGGTACCTTGATGTCTAGTAATAGCCATAAGTTTTCTAATCCAGGGGAAGCCAAAAATTCGAGCAGTTCGCGTAGTCTAGGCATGGGTTCATGGGGGTTTCTGAGGGTCCGCTGTTGGCTGATATAGTCCCAGGTGCACTCTATGATCCTTTCGTCTTTGCCGAAGCATCGTTTAAGCGTTGCGTCCTGTACGACCCTCCATCAGATGGGGTTGTGGTGTTCGAAGTTCAGCACTCACATGAGAGAGAACAAGAACGCCCTCTTTCGTCATGTGTATATCCGTCTCTATGGCATGCGCCCCTGATGTAGCCGCGCCCTTGAAAGCACCCATAGTGTTCTCCGGGTGGTTTGTCTTGAATCCACGGTGGGCGATCGTCTGGGGTAGTTTCTCGCCGCTGGGTCGCTTCCTTGCAAAAGTCCATGGTGCTGAAGAGCAGCTGTTAGCACAATCTTTGTCCGGGTGAAAAGACGCACGCAAACCAGGTGTAGGTTGGATGGTATTGCTCTCTAGGGGTAGGTCTTCTGCGAGAGCGTCGTAGAATTTCTCGTTCAGCATGAAGGGTGGTATTGGTATCGGCGCTACCTTTTGCAGCAGTGGTGCTACGTCTGCCATTATCATGGTAGGTTGTAAGCTGTCTTTGGTTTTCGAAGATTTGGAACGTCAGGGATGCCTGTAGAACAGGCAAACTCTTGAGGGTTGCCAATAAAGAATGCTCGAATGCGTCGAAGGGAAGAATCTATGCTCGACTGAGCAATGAGTACTCTAAAATCATGACCGAAATGGCACGACAGGGTTGTGAACCGGAAAGAAGCAACTACAACAAGGAATATGGAAGCGCAACTGAGGCATGACCAGATTACGGACAATCCTTCAAGCAATGGGGTGTGAGAGATCAACGCTAGCATGACACGCGGGAGGTTGTTTGATTGCATGCGGCTTAGGGCGTTACGCCTTTTTCGCCTGATCGAGCATAGTCTCTATCTATCTGCCTTTTTGGGCTAATGATTGGAAATTCAAACTGAACAGATCCGTCTAGCCGATCCACCATCAATCCTTGAGCGAGGAAAAGACACAGAAGTACAAACTCTGTAATCCGTCACTTCTAGACTCAATAACATCACTGCTGACTCTACAGTGATCCGTGAGCTGCCAATATTGGAAGAATTGTCTGTAAGTACAACATAAGGCTCCTAGAAGCGCCCGCTACAAGAAAGGAGGAGCCCACCTGAAGGGTGTGACAAACTCCGCGTTTCGTCTCCAAACGTGGAATTCTGCGATTCGAAAGATGATGCAGTCAGCTTGATGCAGGGCTCAACCCGTAACAGGGGAGCATGGCAGCCACGAGACCTTTATATGGTTCGCTTCTTCACCTGCATGTACTATGGTCGGACTACATCCGATTTGCATGTCACAAATCATGAGTTACATTGGGTCAATTGGATCAGGTTGCGCATGCCAAACATCTCACACGTCTTTTCCAGTATCGCCTTCAGAAAATGGTTTCGTATCGTGGTTCAAGCTAGAGCATCCTTTCCAGACCTGATGTTCCCGATTACTAGGCTCTTTGAGGTTATGTAATATGGCAAACTGGATCCATGTATTGTTTTCTGATCAGACTCCAAATCGCCGGCTCGGGACTCGGATTCACTTTGAAAGCTCGGAAGCTGGATAGTAAGTAGAGCTGCTAATCAGGCAGACCAACTGCGTGACTCGTACGCCATCCAAAATCCTGATGCTTCAATGCGGTCACAGCCTCCAAGTTCTGAACTACTGCACGACATGAGTTCTGTTTGTGGTAGGGAGCTGCTAATCATTGTGATGTCAAGTTGTGGCTTCATCGCAGTCCACATTGTACAAAACCAGCCTGTACAAAAGGAGATGCTCGGGCACAAGTATATATTGGGCTTTCCACGCCTCCGTTAGGGAAACTCGACCAGCGAATCGTCAAGGCAGCGCAGAGGTTACTGAAGCGAAGTCGCAGCCGAAGTTCTCTCCTCGTTATCAGCTGATAAGTAACGTCATTGCACTGATCGAGCGTTTCTTCCAGGGGAATCTCCAATGGCTTCGATGAGTGCTTCGATTTGGGGCAGTGATGTTTAGACAGATGCCGGAGGAGGCTCCCTCGGAGTCGGATTGGAACGGAGGTTATCAGCGTGACCCAAGTCGTGAGCAGTATTCCAGCACACGCGAACGGGAGCCAGACAACCAGACTGCAGTTCAAGTCCGAGCTTGTCCCATGCGCATACGTGTCATGGTATACTGAGTGTGGCATCTGAGATATTGCAATGAAATCATTATACCTATTGTCATGTATATCACTATCATGGCTATTCTAAGGAATCCAAGAACAACTGTGAAAAGGTTAAGAGTCAATACGAGGTCTTGTCGGGGTGAATCGGACTAGTCTCTGATTGATCGTCTATGCAGCTCTGGCGGATGACTGTAGATATGCTGCAGTAGGGTTTGCCGAATTATAGCACCTGACTACCATGCCAATAGAATGACGCTGGATGTTGTTCATCCACGACTGAAATCAGATGAGATACTAATCTTCAGCCGCCCTTGAGTCTGCGCCCGGAAATCTAGTGTTCAAGAAGTTTGTAGGTAGGGTATCTGTATGCAGGCTAAAGCCGTTTGGTCTCCCTAGAAAATACAATTTCCACAGACCCCAGCCTTAGGACCCTGTCTACAGCTCCTTCTTCATCTAGTATACATTGAGTGGTGTATGTTCCTGCACTTTCTCGGCATCGGCGATATAATGGTGTCCAATGGTATCCATCAAACATCGATGGGTGATACCAGCGAGCGCTGTCGTCCGGCTGTTAATGCACAAATTTCGACACTGATCAGGGCTCCCCGGAAGCTCGATATAGAATCTCGTATTCCAAATCCACATCTTACGATATCACCGACCCGGTAGCTATCCTGACTGCATCATAGCCGCATTCTGTTCCTGGAAGCGTTGCCCCAATCTCTCTGATCCCTTCAGATATTTGTCCACACACCGCATGACGCAGCCTTCTTCCTTTGAGTGGAGGGACTTTGTTGTGAAGTCATTCACACAATCGTCAAAACATCTCTGAACGAGCCTGGAATACATCTGTAGGTAAAGTATATCCCATATCAGTCTTCCCGGATTCGCTCGATGAAGGTTGCACTTCTAGCCTCTAGATAATCTCAGTACACGAAACACTGACAGTCATGAATTCTTTCATCTGCTTCTTCTCCATTCGGCCTTGCAGCTCCCGCTGCTCTGATGCATTGAGCCTATCCAGCAATATGACGTCAGCAGAGGGTCAACCATGGTATCGGCTTAGCAACTGTCGTGCCTGAACTTACCCATCCATTGTGAAATTCTTGAGAGAACAGGGTGTTGTGAGATACGAACTATGATCGAGTCCGCAAGGTAACCGTGGATAACCATCCCCTAGAATAGAATACGGCAAGCCACATCAGCCACTTGTGCAATACCTTGTCTTCGCATTCCAGCCAGCCACCCACAACATGCACCCTATACATTCTTTTGATACCTCGCTGTATCATTGAACCGAGGCCTGCATCATCGAGTCGCGTCGATCATTACTCCATGCCCTTTTCCCTGCCTCTGCAAAGTCACTGCGCATTTGACAGCTGCGACGTACTGCGGAGCTAGGCGAGGCTCGTGCCTATTCCCAGAAGCTCGAGCCTGCCGAGCCTGCCACTTTATCCCTTTCGAAACCAATACTTGAAGGTTACCTATGATACCTAGCGACTGCGATCAGATCTGGTCCATCTTATTGAGCTCGTACGTACGGGACTCGCTGCTTGTTGTCACTAACCATCTATCTAAACAAAGCAAGCAACAGCCCAATGTCAGCTCAGCTTGGCGCATCACGCTGACTGCAATCAGCCAACATCCCTCCCTGCGCACCTCAAACGAACGGGATATATATCACTATCAGCTGTCCTCGAGCTACCACGAGCCAAGATCAAGTTACGGCGACCACTACTCTCCGCAAACAACATCTTTGGTTCAGTCAGATACGTCGGCGCGTACTGGAACTAGTCGGCGCGACACGCTTGTAGTATACAGCTACCAATAACGATCACCATATTGCAGCGCATTGCTGATCTCGAGTTTTACATTCATTAATCGCCTGCAACATTACAACTCTACATCCTAGGATGGTACCCGTCACAATTGCCATGGTCAGGTGAAGCTGGGACGATCAAAATCTATTTTGGGAACAGCGTCGATCAGTGCCCGAAAAACAGGCCCGTTGAGCAAGGAAGACCTGTGATCGTCGCCTCACCCCACAGTCCCAATACCCGTTGTTGATTATCGTTATCATGGCCACCACCAACGCTCAAGCACCGCCTCCCGTCCCTGCCCCTCCGCAGCAGATGGCTCCCGCCCCAGAACAAGCAGCATCTCCACCGTCGAGGCGTGAGCTGGCGTCGTGGTGGAGGCGATTCAGGAGGAGGGAAGAAGAAGGGCGAGGTGGGTTCCCAACTATCTACTACATGTACACGATTTGTGTTTGTTATCTCCAGCCCAGGAGGGCCAGTCAAGAGGGAGTTGCGGCTTGATGCCTACAAAGAGATCCAAGCCCTATCACACGAAGGAGAAGTACGGCCTAAAGTGTTAGATGGGAAAATACAATACTCGTAGCTTTTACGACACTCGAGGCTCCTCGATCAGCTGGGGATTGTCTGATAACGTTGATATTTCGTGTGCTCGTTCATCATATTCTTGGACCCCCATAAGCTGACGTTCCTGGCAACCTCAGTAGAAGCTCCAATAGGCATATTTGGCGTCCCACTGGAGGACAGCATCAATTACGCCAATGTTGCTATATCCCTCACAGATGAGAATGGCAAGAGTTACGTATATGGCTACGTGCCCATAGTTATCGCCAAATGTGGCGTATTTCTCAAAGAAAGAGGTAAGTGGTGGCGCCTCGCGCTTACATCATCTGCGCTCACGTCTCTTTAAGCTCTCGATGTGGAAGGCATCTTTCGATTGAGCGGCTCATCGAAGCGGATCAAAGAACTGCAGCTGGCATTCGATTCCCCTCCGCGATATGGGAAAGGTCTCGACTGGACTGGTTATACCGTACATGATGCAGCCAATATACTAAGACGTTATCTCAACATGCTACCAGAACCAATCGTGCCACACGAAAAATATGAGAACTTCCGAGACCCCCTGAGAAGCCATCAAGCTGAGGCTGTCGGTGACATGGAAGCACAAGCACAGTCTGTTGGTGAGTTCGATCCGGATGTGGCTATCAGCTCCTACCAGAAATTGATCACCGAGCTACCACCACTCAACCGGCAGCTACTACTCTATATACTCGACCTTCTTGCAGTCTTCGCGGCCAAATCTGAGCTCAATCGTATGACATCTCCTAATCTAGCAGCAATCTTTCAACCAGGCATGTTGTCACATCCAGGCCATGATATGGTACCTGCCCAGTATCGGCTCAGCCAAGACGTTATAATCTTCCTGATCGTGAACCAAGACCACTTCCTAGTTGGCATGAGAGGGACAGCAGCAGATGCGGATACAGTTCGAGATATACAGAGAGGCTCGCCCCGACAGCCTAATACCTCAGCACGAACATCACAAGCTGGTCTGGGTAGATCTTCATCAAACGCGAGTGCAGGAGCGGATAGTCTTCGGCGACAGGGAGGGCTTCGGAGAAATGTGTCTGTCTCTTCGAGGGGCTCGAGAGCCTCGAGTAATGTGCCAAGTCCTGGCTCGCCAGGACCTGGTAGTCCGCTCACGACTACTACATCAGGTGGTGTTCATCGGAGTAATACTGTCCCTTCTCAGAGATCTCCTGGTATACCATCAGGTCGCTTCCGGAACCCGGAACCTTCGTCCCCTACCACTTCCAGGCTTGCGCCAAGCGGCCAGCTCGCTTCTGCAGCCCGGTCATTGTCATCGGGGTCTAGGCTGGCGGAACCGACGTATGAAGCCAGCTCTTTCAATGCTGAGCCATCTGTCACGACAGCGCCTGTTACACCTACTGCTGATACTCGTAAGGGTCTCGTTGCAGTATCGGGAACTAGGGATTCGGACAACAGGACATCCAGCCGAGACAACGCACCATCTACCGAAGGGGTCACCCTTCGAACACTGGAACATGGTGTGACTACAACTATATCGTCAGGAAACTCCCCAACGCCAAACCGGGAGCGTAAGAGCTTGTTCTCGAAATCACCTTCGAGTGAGAATGAGCGTAGTCAGGATGACCGAAAGCCCAACAAGCTAAGGAAGAAACGCGTGCTGGGCGTTTCACCGAATGCTAGCGCCCAAAGTTCAACCCAATCTCTACATGACAGTCCGAATTCTCCGACGGCCTTCTACACGCCTATGCCCACTCCTGGAATGATAAATCAATTATCTGGTGATCCGTTGAATACTGTACCCTCTACGCTCTCGGACACCGATGCATCGCTGTCGTCAGAAATAGCCCCTCGGATCGGCGAAATGGATAAGCTCAGTTCGTTTCGCGTCTCGCAAGGTAGCACTAATGGCGGAAGCCCAGCATTGAAGCCTGCAAAATCACCCCCTCAATCACTGCACTCTAAGGGCTCTGTGACAGAGGAGTCAGAGCTCGATCATACCAACGATGCGACAAGTGACAATAAAACACAGAAGAAGCGTCGCTGGAGACTATCATCGTCTACCGCTAAACCAAGCAACCAAAGCAACGAGAGGCGCGCCGTTACTCCATCGGGTTCTCGGCTCGGGTCCAGTGCGATTGCTGAGATGAGTGCTACCTCTGTCGCAAGTCAGGGAAGGCCCAAGAAGTCCATGACAAACGACACGCTCTCAACGCAGACAGGCACTGAAGCGTCAGCGTCGTTGGGTCTCCACCACTCAAGCAACGAATCCACGCCCTCCAAAGAGCCGCTAGGGCTGAGAGAAAAGGACAGTGGCCCCGAGGACGAGAAGAAGAAGGGTCCGATGAGCTGGATCAAAGGGAAAGTCGCCAAAGCCAAGGAAAAGAAGGAGGAGCGCGAAGCTGAGAAGGAAAGAGCGAAAAGCCCACCACGCAACGGCGACAAGCATGCCCGGAGCGAGCAAAGCCTGGATGCTATTGCACAGGAGGGCTTACCAACGCGTGGAAGATCGACGGACGCCATTGCCGAGGTCAGTAGAGAAGAAGAAGCGCAGCCCGCTGCTCCCATTGGCAACTAGTCACGACCACGTCGGTCCAAGAGGTTGCCAGACATCGTAATGTTTCGGTTGCGATAATGTGTTTTCATGTGCCAAAGATTCGTATAAGTTGTACAGCTGACAGGGATGAGGTTTTTGATGTGAGATGGTCGGACGACGGATACCCCCTTTTTTTCGATAGTAGAGGAGCGCCTACAGGATTTCCAGAGGCAGACGCAGGTGTTCTTTCCTTTCTTTGGCATATACTTTGGCTTATGTGACATGGAGGTTTCATTTTCTCATCTCCTTTCCAGCGCCTGAGACGTGTCTGCAGTCAATTGCAAAGGAGTCTCATGGTCGACACGGAGGTCGCTCTTGGTGATTGGAGATTTCAGCATCTCCTCCAGTGTACATCAAACATTTGAGTCCTATGCAAACCAAGACAGCAGATCGACATAAGTCATAGCCTATGAATAGGACAATTGACGCCCTGCTCACAACGACAAGCCGTTTGACGCTGTGGAGGATGCCGTTGACACTTACTACTAAAGTACTCATCGCCGATAACATCTCCATTCGGCCCAGCCCAACCCAGAATAGAACCGCTAAATAGCTTGGCGGTCGTATACGGAGAAGTACAGCAGGGATCATCCTAACCAGACATTTCTTTCCTTCGCGTCCTTTTAACACAAAGTAGGGGGACCTAAATTGCTTATTACTAGATCTTACAACGACTTGGCTTCCTTTTGCCACTCGCTTCGTGTCAGCGTTTCAGCATTGCCTTAATTGGGACGCCTTGAGGGGAACAGACCCTGCATTTTCTCACTCATCCTCACCCTCCCTTGGCGTTGCGATCTCTCCTACCTCCCAACCACACAAAATACCTCCGCTCTTACTGAGAAGCAGCAAGACCCATTGTCACGCTTCTCGGCTTGAAGCATGCAACACTGAAAGGTTTGTCGCACTCTCGTCTTCCTTAAGGCCTTGGGCGCACCACCCATTCGACAGCTGGAGCTGCCTCGTATTTTAATCGTGATCCAACGCTAACGCGCGTGCACGTATTAGACTGACTGCATCCTCCTGACACCAACCGACAGATTCCATCCCACTGTCTGGGTTAGAAAGGGAAGACTATAAGATGTTCGGCATCTGCAACATCCTATCCGCATCCCTACTTCTCATCTTCCTCACGCCGTGCATCCAAGCTCATCCATCACCAAACACATGGGAAAATAAGGAAGATCTCGAAATCTTCCAAAAACTCCTAAACGAAGTCGACCCGCCGTCTTTGCACGAAGCTCTTCACACTTACTCGCCGAAGAAATTCAAGCATGGCATGTTTCAAGAAGATCGTACAGCAGTGGAAGTAATTCACAGGGAAGAGCCGTCGATAGCTACAAGCATCGTGAACCTTGCTAGACGTCAAAGAAGTGAGGTGGTGGATTTGGTCAAGCGGGTCAGCGCTATAAGCAATGGCACAACTACCACAACTCCTGCGGCCGTCAACCCTCAGTCTACTACTACACGCGTGACACCTGTACCTCAAATACCAGGATCCTCCACTCCAGCCGTCTCCATTACAGAAACAACTGTGAGCTCTGCCGGTAACTCTCCAGTAACCACAAAACCAGTCAGCACCTCTCCCAATGGCGCCTCCATCCCCGGGTCTACCTCTCCGTCCGTCACCTCTGCTCAAGCAGCGGCTACCTCGTCTGCTGCAACTCCCGCCACTACTTCATCAAGCGTCCCTGTCTCCCTTACAGCGGGCCAAGTGGTAACCACAACGAATGGTGTCGGACTCGTCGTCATATCGACCGTCGGGGGCGACGTCTCAACCGTCACCCCAACAGACACAGGAAGCATGACATCAGTGGCAACCAACCAAGCCGCGGCCCAAACGAGTGTCGTGGTACAAACATCTACCCTCCCTAACGGCAGTAAATCCGTCGTCACGGCAGTAACAGTTGTTGGCGGCAGCAATCCCCAAGTGAATACACCTACAGGGACCGCCGGTGTGGGCAGCACTACTTCAGCTTCGAGCCCTGGATTGCAGACTGGAGAGGCAGTCATGACGAGAGGGTGGGGCAAAGAGATGGTACTTGTGGTAGGAGGCGCTGTGGTGTTTGCAGGGATGATGTAGGAAAATCAAAAAGAACACACGACAGTACATGCACGACCTGTAATCTGGGGGGCTTGAAGCGTACATATGAATCCTGAAGCAGATCTGGACCAGATGGGGCGAGAATGTGGTGAACAGAAGACGAGATGTCACTGAAGGAGATGAGGAGTGGTGTCGGCGACGGAGAGTAGGCACGATGTATGTAATCGCTGAGATGGCTATATTTGTGAACATGGAAGCTGTACATATACCGTCCACAGACCTTCAATTCTACGAGAAAGTGCGTAATATTGGCCTTACCCACACTACAGGAGCTCCAGGAGAAATTTGAATGCGGACAGTCACATTCCCACAGTCACCCACTTGCCACATTTTGAGGCGAGTGATTGTAGACCACACATAATCAGCGCCCCACCCCTAGGAGCGACAGCTCCTAGGGGTGGGGCGCTGATTATTGCTTCGTCTTTCACTTCGCGTTACCGCGTACATTTAGTGGAAATCAATACTTGCGGGCTGGAGAATACATCTTACAGCGACATCGTATGAGCGTACTACCGTATATTGATATGCAAGAAGTAGACCCGCACAGCTAGATCGTCTATTTACTTGATACATTAATAATTTGTACATGATAGGTGCAGCAAATGTACTGCAGGTAGGACGTTACTCAGCCAAATGTGGCTACCTATCTACGGTAAAACTAGTGCGCAGGCTGACAGAGTATAGTTCTTCAACATCCTCAATCGACGGATCAAAAACCCCATCGATGAGAAAACCCCATCCAAGAAGCAGTCGCGGTGTCAATACTGCACCAAAGCATCAAAAAACCGAAGTAGACAAATCAAACTCGTCTCCACCGCTTTCCTTGTCGTCCAAAATACCCACCGAGCTGCTCCAGCGTTTATTGAATGTTTTCAATTCCGCCCTTTACTGTCATACTGAGCATGATCTCTCCACCCTGATCCAGCAGGTCAAGCAATGTCTCTTCAAACGTGATTTTGCGAATGCATTTGGGCGGGTGGAGTTTCTGGAAGCTTATGCCGTGAGGTGGAGTCCGAGCAGAGCGCTGGCTTATACCCATATCTTGTGCGGTATTCCTATACTTGCTACATGTCTTTTATCAAAACGGCTGGACAGTCTTGATGATACCGAGCAGCAATTTTCGACTGAGTCTTCGGACCTCTTCCGCGTGGCGAAGGAACACCAAGCGGATGTCAGTCGCGTTGTGTGTATTGGTGCCGGAGGAGGTGCAGAGATCGTTGCTCTCGGAGGATTTCTGGAGCATCTCCAAGAGGATCTATCGATTCAGCAGAGAGTATCTGGAATTTGCCAGTCCTTGCATCAGAAGCTACCACGGGTTCACCTTGATATTACAGCCATTGACATTGCTGAATGGGACTCTGTTATAGAAAGGCTGCATTATGGCATCACTAAAGCACCGACGCCGAGTCAATACGCTTCTGCTGAGACAAAAGCTGCTAGTTGCCCACTTGTTGATCCGTCAGCGTACGCGGTCCGGTTCGTGCAGCAAGATGTGTTGAATATGGATGTCACCGATTTGACAGCAACATTTGCGGAGGTTCCATTGGTAACACTGATGTTCACACTCAATGAACTCTACAGCACTTCCATGACCGCTACCACGAAGTTCCTATTATCACTGACGATGCTCTTGAAGCCTGGTGCATTGCTGTTGGTCGTCGACAGCCCAGGAAGTTATTCGACGGTGAAGCTCGGATCGTCGTCTGAGTCGCATGATGAGTGCGATTTGAAGAAGTATCCTATGCAATGGCTCCTAGATCACACGCTTCTTGAATCTGCTACAATCGGCAGCAGCAAAAATGCATCTGCTGGTAACGACCAATGGGAGAAATTAGTGTCCCGTGAATCTGAGTGGTTTAGACTACCTAAGGAGCTTGTCTATCCAATTGACTTAGAGGACATCAGATATCAGGTACATCTTTACCGGCGATTATGAGGAGAGAATTTATGGTATTTCTGGGTAACCTTTACAATTGCTTTTGGAGCTCACTACTCTTCACTCCATTCACAATGAGGATGGAAATATATTTTGTGTTGTCTTTGACAGCACACACATCATCGACTCCAACAATACGTATGCCAAATTCGTCACGTTGGTCACATATTCAGCATCGGGGGCGATTCCTGCATAATCGAACGAAGGGATAAAAAACAATGGAAGAGAGAATTCAGATCAGCTAGCGCCAACTACACTCATCGTCCATCCATTGTTCTCTACATATGGGGTATCAAAGCACAATCAAGGCATAAAACAGACATCATGCATCCCAGATATATGCGGCTGTTGTTTGTGACATAACACGGTCCTTACTAGTATATCTTTACGACCAAAACACAAAGAATATCGGGACTTTGGAACGAACGTCGCTCATCGTCACTATGACAGGCATAGCTCTTTCCATTTGAGAGCAAGGAGAAGTTGTGGAACGGGGTGTTCTTGCCATGGATCCCGCATCATACTGGCTCCTACTTTGACAGATGACCAAATCTATCCATACGTCTGAGTACCGCATACGGTCTATAACATTGAACTGCATACTTATACTCTTGTAGGGCGTTTACTACGATCTTATGCATAGTCATACATCACAATTACCACAAATTCGATGGCTCCAGACCTAATGAGCGACCCAAAATTTACGTTGGAGTACGTGGAAAAGTCTGTAATGAAGGCCAAGAAAATTCTACACTGGACGCAAGGCTGGGTCCTTACGAGCATACAAGTAGGAATCAGTCCTGAAAAGGTCGAATTTGACAAACGAATCATGCGCCAGCATTCCACCTACTTCAGCAACTTCTCCCTCCCAACCACGGCATACGCAGAGCAATTCACATCCACCACCGACAGACTGTTGCACCTGAACAAAGAGGAAGTGAAGATCTTCGATTGGATCATCGGCTGGTGCCATCAGCCCGTCGACGACGGCGCTCAGCTCTACGAAGAAAACGACGGCTTCACAATGGACCGATGGTGCCATCTCTGGAGCTTGACCTGCGCGCTCCACATGCCCGAACTCCGCGAACTCACACTGGAAGCCGTGAGGCATAAATGTGATCGGGAGGAAATGTCGCCGCCACACACGTCTGTGCAGTATCTCTACGACCTACAACATCATCACGACATCGACAAGGATAGCCTGTGGAACGAGTTCGTCGCGCAGCATTGTATCGTTTCTGAGAAATCCTTGAACGAAGCCACCGAGCATCTCTTCGTGCAGGCTTTTGTGGATGATGTTGTCATTGCCCGAAAGATTCTCCTGCTTCGTGATCGGGACTTGGATGTTGCGGGCGACGAGGGTTCGTTGGAAGTGAAAGCGGTGTGATTTTCGTCCGGGACTGTGGCGAACACCAAATTTTGGCACTGAAGAGCGAGTAGAGGGATTCCTCATGTTCGGGATCTCTAGTCGAAGCACAATCGCATTGGATCATTCCTCATTATCAAAGCGGCTTCGCCAGAAGGTAACCCTGCCTTATAACATATAAAGTATTGGCAGGATAAACAACCATTGATTTCCATCCAAGTACCTTATCGTGGCAATGGATGACCCATGAAATGAATACAAGGATGATCTGGAGTATGAAATATGGTTCTACGCATTCCTTTCCTGCGTTGTGGCGCTGCGATACAAAATTCTTTAGTGTAGATATTGCTTGTTAAGATGAGTGGGTTTCGAGTCGTGGCAATTTATGTGAGCTGGGAAGCCGAGGGAGGTTATCATGGGGTTTTTGGGGCGTGGGATTTGTATCTGTTGATTGTGGCTGTTAATGATGTAGAGGATCCACCAGTGGAGTATTGTTGATACATCGGTTGTGTATTGCGCGCGTCAAAGGCCCATTTTCTCAAGGTCCACCGTGGGAGATGGGTTTGAATTGCGGATTTCCATGCTATGCTACAAGATTGCTGTGGTACTTTACAGCCGTTCTCCAGGCGAAAACACCTCTCTACCATCACGCGCCCCATCTTCCACATGTTTCTACACACCAGACGCTCTACTACCACCTCACGACCTCAGCCCCAACAGCAACCCAGTCCCTTTCCCTCCCTTCCCATCCCCACCCTCGCCTCCACCAGGCAGATACGTCACATTCGGATTCCCCGCCAACGTCTGCGCAATCTCCCGACTCGCCTCGATCCTCCTGATCATGATCAAGCCATCGCCCGCCTTCGCCACAGCCTTACTGATCGTATCCGCGCTCTCGGCCTCGCCCTCCGCCCGAATCACATTCGCCTGGCGTTCCTGCTCCGCCTTCTCCACGATGAACCTTGAGCGCTCGGCGTCCTGCTGCGCGATCTGCTTCTGCTCGACGGCGCGGGTGAACTCTTTGCCGAAGGTCATGTGCGTGATGCTGACGTCTTCGAGGGCGATGTTGAATTCCGAGGCGCGTTTGAGGAGGTCGGTGCGGATGCGGGCGGAGACGGCTTCGCGTTGGGTTATTAGTTCTGCGGCGTCGAATTGGGCGACGATGGCTTTGAGGACTTCGTTGCCGATGGAGGGGAGGACGCGCTCGTCGTAGTCGAGGCCGAGGTTCTAGAGGCGGGGTGGTTAGTGAGGTCGTTGGTATGTTGGATGTGCTGTGGTAAGGGCACGGGGCTTGCAGAAGCGGCGAGGGGACATTGCGTCAAGATACTACCAGTCTCAAGCTGTGTAGAGATTGAAGAACGCACATACCTGATAGATCTTTGGCAGAGCCTTGACATCAGGTCTATGCAGCACCCTCAACGTCAAGCTGACCATCTGCAAATCCTTGCTCCCCGTCGTCGTCGAGATATTCCTTGGCTTGGTGCGGACATCGTAGATAATGCTTTTCTGCAGCCAGGGAATGAGGAAGTGTGTGCCTTCGTTCATGACTGTGTCCTTGACTCCAGAGAGACGGTCGAAGATCACGGCGCGGCTGCCGCCTTTAACGTCGTAGATGGAGGCTTGGGCGAAGGAGAAGCCGATGGCGAGGGGGATTGCGTATTTGGAAACGGCGCTGAGGGTTGTGGAAGCCATGGTGGATGGTAGTTCGGAGAGGATTTGAGGAAGAAGATTGAGGAGTTTTGAATCGTGTCGTTAGGACAGTGAAGGTCGAGAAGAGATATTCCGGTAAGACATTAAGACCTCGATTAGTCGTCTGAAAATATCCAGGACTGATTCGGTCTAGCGTATTATAGTACTCCATTGGCTTGGCGTTGGCTTCGACAACGACCAGGATCTTCCGCTTTACCAGGAGCTACTCTGCATACGCATTTCACATTTTACTTGTTACCGGCAGACACATCTCAAGTACAATGACAGGGGGAAGTGCCCCGTTAGACCAGAAGCATGGCCAGTATGTCGTCCCCGTCCTCGCCATTGCCTTTTCTTCCTCAAACAGGCGCACAAGAAGACCCACTGACACGCCTGCCCAGATATCTTGGCGGATGGGGTAATTTAGGTATGCAAACTACTCAGAATATACACCTTTCCATATCATCCACTGCGACTTGGGAGAACTGTGTCCTCTTCACATACGCCGGAGACGCGAACCCATCTCGCCACATCTCTAATCCTCCGAACTAGGCTCCCAAACTCAAAAAGGAGTCACAACCTACGCCATATCCGCCAACCGTCAGCGTCCTCTCGCCGGTACCCTGCACGCAGCGTTTTTCAATACGTATCGGAGAAGCAAAGCCCAGGCGCTCTACGTTGTGCCTCCACTTGCGATCGCATACCTGACCTTGACATGGGCTACGGAGAAGTACGTTTCCCATGTAGAGATCATGGAGGCGGGAATATGGGCATGGAATGCTGACTGGTGTGGCATCAGGAACGAATATTATAATTCGAAGCAGGGACGGGCGCAGGATCCTGTGGCTTCTGATGAGGCTACTCAGGGTGGGACTGTGCGTGGTTGAAGTCTGATCAGTGCGTAGGCAGAGTCAAGGGAGATGGTGGGGAGGTCGGTGGAGATGTGTATATAAAGCTATGGTGTTCTATCTCTTGACGGTTTTCTCGCTTTGCATTAGACTGGAAAGAGCTCTTTTTTGCGAGTGCTATTATGTTGCAGATCGAGAGTCCTAGTCAAGTGTTCTGGTCGCCTCAAGTCGGCCTGGTCGCAACACGCTTTGGGTACCAATCGCTTCACATCAGAGTCTCACCCTTCTGGATCCAGTCGGTGGATAGGGGAATGCTGTTGTCTCACGCGATCCAAGCCCTCTCAATTCAAGACCCACGATATTTCGGCTGTCAATGGAATGCAATGGATTCTCTTTTAAGACTCTGACTTAGTTGTTTACATCGAGTGTGGTAAACGACGTACTGCAGTGTCATGATGGAGCGGGCATATCTTTGCATGTGGTGGAGCAGAGCGCGAAGTATCAGCGGATATCAATTGATATGACCCACCAGGCAGTGATAATATCAGGACTACTCGACTGAGTGCTAAGTAGAACTATGGAACAAAAAGATTGAATACGGCACATCTTTTTGAAGACAAGGAGATAATCAAGTAGGACCAGCAATTGCAAAGTTTGATAGGACTCGTCGCATCAAGCAACGTCGGAGAGAAAATGCACTACACCACTTAGATTCAAGGCAATGAGCAATTGAGCATACTGATAGATAATTCTTCTCTTGATGAATCCTTTACGAATTGAAGCCAAGCAGCCTGTCCTGAAGAGGCTTAGCCTGAAAGGGGTTCACTAGAATCACACCTCGAAATCTCGAAGTTCGTTAAGAGCAAAGCGATTTTCCAATTTTCTCTAGCGCCCCACACAATGGCCAAAGAGAAGCCTGTCGACCCTGAAAAGGAGGCCAAACGTGCCGCCAGAGCAGCAAAGAAAGAAGTCAAGCGCTCGGAAACGGACGGCGTGCACAAATCGAAATCTGAAAAACGGGACAAAAAGGAGAAGAAAGTCAAGCAAGAGAAGATTGAAAAAAAGGTCGAAGAAGCAGAAACTGCCGATGTCGAGGTCACGACCAAGTCACTGGATTCCAACGAGGAAAAGAAGCCTGGAAGTGGGATAGTGAAAGAGAAAGGGGAGGGTTCGCAGGTTAAGGTGAAAAGCGCACCGCTTCAGGGCGCGTTGGTGCCGTTCGCGAATCCCTTGGCGGATGAGAAGGTGGGCAAGAAGGTGCTTAAGAGCGTCAAGAAAGGTATACATAATCTTCCTCACCCTGGCCCGAGCGAGGCATGAGAGAGTCAAGGGTAATGGAGAAAATGTGACAGCTGCGAAGAATAAGTCCCTCAAGCGCGGCGTCAAAGAAGTCGTTAAGTCCCTCCGGAAGTCGCCCGCTGCTTCAGGTGTCGAAGCACCCTCCGTTGTCGTCTTGGCGGCTGATATCTCGCCCATGGATGTCATTTCCCACCTCCCGGTCCTTTGCGAAGATCATGGTGTGCCGTATATATTTGTCACGTCAAGGGCGGAATTGGGGGCTGCGAGCAGTACGAAGAGACCTACAAGTGTTGTTATGGTGAGCAAGGAAGCTGGAGGGAAGAAGAAGGCGGAGAAAGAGGTGGGGGCGGAGGACTTTGGCGAAGTGTACAATGATCTCGTAAAAGTGGTCTTGAAAGCCGGGAAGGATGTTAGGATATAGAGGCCTTCTGTGGCATATGCATGGCGTTTATGGATGACAAGTGTAAGTTTACAAATGTGGGAATCGTTAGTGTGTAAGTTGGGTGCACGATCCTCGGACTTGCGCGTTCAGGTGCTAAGCTGTTGATAGGATCCTGATACCCTTGAACCTATCTTCAATTATGAATCTGGCCCATCTCCTTCAAGTCACATAAGACCTCGAGCTCTATCCTACTTCATTGTTCTTTCATCTTTTACGCATTGGGGTGGGTCTTCGCAGGAGCTGGCATATCTCACGGTGCATTGAAATAATACCACTTCACGAGCTTCTAGAAGAAGTCCGCTCTCGAAACTGTGTTTGCTACCGTACGCAAACATCAACAATGCACTCTAGCCCAGAGCAAGGCTTGACTGACAACGCTGTCGTAGTCCATCGTCGACAAGGACTGAAAGCCAAATTCGATATCATCGCCGAGTCACAAGTCAGCCTTGCTCTCCCAGACCAGCCTCGAATATCTTCAGAATTGGAAATCCAGCTGCGTGTGAAAGTCTGATTTTGAGTCAGGTGGGGCGGAAGAGGAAATCTCGTAAGGAGGAAATGGTAGTAATGTTGCGGGCCAGCAGCCGGTCACAACCTCAGATTATGGGAAGAGAAGCGGATGATAGACTGGACGGGCTTCTAGGGATGCTAAGAGGTGGAAGATGACTAAGAGCTATAGAATGATATCGGAGTGGCTCAGGAGTGAACTATGTGGAGGAGCTCTGATGGTATAGATTAAGCCTCTTTCTAACGCCTCACAGGTCGAGTCTTGATTGTATCAGAGATTATACGATGCATCATGAATGCTCCACATCAACTGTTCAGGAAAAGGAAAAATTGAGAACGACCAAAGCATCCATACACAGTTTTTGGAACGGTTATAGCAACTGGCCACTACAAACCGATCGTTCTCGCCAAGCTCCCGTCACGTGACTGATTCCTCTCTAAATGATGGGTGAGTGATTTTCAGGGCAACATTTTGGTGGGGTATTACATCACCCTGGACATGATGTAGCCTTGCATGGAGTTTCCACATTTCTTTCAGCAAACAAAACATACACACTTTGGCTACTCAGATTCCAAACAACCACCCATCTACGATTTCAAACATACTTGTTACATCTTATAATTTCCTACTAATTGCAAAATGGAAATGCAAGGAACGCCGATCGGCTCAACCAACCAGGGCATGAAGGCAAGCTGAAGCTCAGGAATCTCGTCAGCCCCAGTCATAACCTGACGGTCACCAAAATACCTTACCTCAATCGGTCAAGCTGACACTCACGTCAGAACACTTCTGACCCTGAGCGCTACAACAATCCCACTACTGAAGGCGCTGGTTCAGTCGCCTCAGACTCCCTGGCTGCAGAGTCTGCTCGTTCGGGCGGCAAATTCGGAGAGAATCGAGACAGCCAGCCCCACAAGGAATCCGGCTCTGCATCTACCTCCAAAGACACCGACATCTCGAGCGCCACTGAGCTTTCTCCCGCGCCAAATGCTGCAGAGCGCGAGGCCAAAGCTGCATGGGAAGAGACCTCCGACAAGTCCAAGGGCCCAGGTGGACAGAAGTATCCTGAGGTTACAGATGGGCAGTCAGATATTCAGCCGCAGCCCATGGATGGGAAACCTGCATCAGGCCTACGCGGTGTGACTGGCCCAAGTGCCTCAATGGGCTCGACTGGTGGGCAGCAAACGTCTGGAAGCGATGCAAAGTCCGGTCCTACCGAGAACACATTCAAGGGGGAGGGCAGCTCGGATGTCGATGCCGCTCCAGGGTATATAGGCAGTGTTGCGTCTGACCCTGCTCGGACTGGTAAGCCAAAAGGAAAAAACATCACTGAGGGTGGATTCGACGAAGGTGACGACCAGAACACAAGCTTCACTTCTGAGATTGGTGATGAGAATGATCCGGGGAGGAAAGCAGAAAACGATATGCAGAGGATGACACAAAGCTCGAGTGGTTCATCGGCACCCAGACAGAAGATGGGTGAGAGCGGTGATAACAAATTTGGTGACCTAAGTACCGATCAGAACCTGTGAGCCGGAGACAGAATTGAGATTAGGGACTAGTATTACAATATTTACATTATTTCGTAAAGTCCAGATGAGGCTAGCGTTGAAAGGCGAGGCTGAGCAGCCATGCAGATGAACCCATCCCACCTCCATCGATCTTTCTTCCCTCTCCTGCACAGGCCAAATTAGTCGCCCACGTAAATATTGATAGCTATAGTCTATACGGACTGACTTGGGGCTGGTGATGGCTGAAGCAATCACTGCAGTAGGCTTGGCCGCGAGCGTTGTTCAGCTAATCAGTGCTACCGGAAAGGCATATCAGTGAGTGTGCTTTCCTCTGCCGTTCCGAGAGCGATGTTCAAGATTGCATACTTGCGCGAAAGGTATTCTACGCATACTTAGCACCCTTATTCTGATGATGCTTATTGTCTAAAGTCTGTTGTTCTATTGTTTGTTCACTACGAACATGGAGTGCTGCCTAAAACGTACAAACATCACGATGGAGCTTGGCCTGACAGAGACTCGTGGAATAGATATCTCAACGACGTCAAGAATGCGCCAAAAGAGCGTGCGAAGTTGTCGCTGGAGGCTGCTAATCTCCTTCCACTTCTCGACACTCTAAGGGATCAGGTAGAAAATGCTGACCCAAATGATCCTTGGATCGAAAGCGTGTTGGAGCTTGGAGGCTCAGGCGGGCCCTTAGACTTATTTAGACAGACTATGGATCAGCTAAAACAGAAGTTGAAGACAGAGTCTCCTATGTCGAGGCTGGGCAAGTAGGTGATCTATATGCATGCTCCTCTTGCATTTGGAGCCCTCCGTTGTTGAATGAGCCCCTTCTCGAATTTGTTCTTGTACGCTCGACCTAGTCCATCCTCTGTTTAGTCTCTGAGTGTCCGTCTTTTGCGTTCTCATATACTTACTTCTTCGGAAACCTATCGTACCACTCTTGCCTATTCTCAGGTAGTCGATTCTTCATTCCTTCCCTTTTCACCGTGATGGAGATGGCTGATCGAGCTCCACTCAGACATCTAGTATGGACATTGAGCAAGGACGATATCCAACAGATTCTGGCACATATCGAGCGATTCAAGACGCGGCTGATATTGGCCCTACAAAAGGACAACATGAAGCTTTCGCGCGCAATAAAAACGGATACTGCCGCTATTGAGCCTATAGGCAAACGGGTCGAAACCATCTCCAACAACCTCGATTCGTTGAGCACTGGTATGTGTGCTCAAAGCAGCTCAACATTTCTTGAAAAGGTGTTGTTATGGCTCTCACCCGTCGAATTCCAAAAACATCACGACAGGGCAAGAGAAGACCGTGTGGAAGGGACAGGGCAGTGGTTCCTGTCCTCCCCCAAATTTGTACTTTGGCGAGACAATGCCGAGAAGACGCTCTTCTGCCCTGTATGTCATCCCATCGGTCCCAATTTCCTTTCAGCATCGCCTCACTTTGACTATTGAGACATTGACTTGAGCATACTCGTTCATCCCTCACGACCGTGTCTTTATCTCGATATGCTGACTCTGAAATTATTGAGGGGATCCCTGGCGGAGGCAAGACTATCATTGCATCTCTGGTAATAGATCATCTCAGTACAATATTCTCAAATGACAAGTCAACAATAGTACTCTACCTGTATTGCTTCTACAAGGATCGCTCGCAGCAAACTCTCACCAGCGTCACTGCTGTCCTCCTCAAGCAATTGATTCAGGCCCTTAACGATGTTCCAGAGCCGATGAAGGATCTCTATGAGTCATGTATGAGGGACGGTTCTCGTCCCAAACAAGGAGACCTTTCAAACATGCTGAGGGTAGAGCTTAGGCGGCTTGGGAAAGTCTTCCTTGTCGTTGACGCGCTCGATGAGTATTCTGACAGCGAAGCTGCCCAGAAATTATTGCTTGATGAGCTTCAATCGCTCCGCGAAATGACGAACCTAATGGTGACTTCGCGCCCTGTCTCCCCATTCATCGACGCATTTGACGAGGCTATGCATATCACGGTGACAGCAGACAATGCCGATGTTCGGCGCTACCTGTCAAGTCAGATGTCGAGCTTGTCAAGGTGCGTTAGAAACGAGCCGGATCTACAAGAACGCATCGTGCAGACTATCACTGGAGCTGTCCAAGGCATGTAGGTGTCCCTTGTTCGACTTCATTCCTCAGTGCAAATTATATCTTGGAGGCGCTCATCTTTTCTTTCTCAGCATTCAATGGTGTGGTTGCTTGACGACTGGATCTTCCTGGCCTGGGACTGCGTAGAACAACATGGAGAAAGTATGCGGTTTCCGAAGGTCTCCACGTGGCTCGAACAAGCCTACTTGCGCCTCTTTGATTTGAAGGCTATATGATTTTTTCATATCTTTCGAGCAACGAGCTGACACAATCACTGACCCTAGGTTCCTCCTGGCTCGTCTCCATATGAGGTCGCTAGTCGACAAGCTCAATACCAGGCAAGTCGAAAATGCTCTAAATGCCTTGCCTAGAGGGTCCGGCCTAGCTGCTCTGGATTTCACATACGATGAAACGGTTGAAAGGATCAAGTCACAAGAAAAAGGCTTTTGTGATCTCGCGCTCACCATTTTGTCATGGATCAGCCTTGCCAAGAGGCCTTTGACCGTAACGGAATTATTGCATGCACTTTCGATTGAGCCTGGGGATACTGCGATAGACAAAGAGAACTTTGTCGACGAAGATATGTTGACTTTTGTTTGTGCCGGCTTCGTAGTCAACGATGGAGGTAATGGCTCTATCCGTCTAGCCCACTACACCATGCAAGAGTACTTTGACCACCGAAAATACCAGCTGTTTAAGGATCGTAATACCAATATTGCAATGACCTGCATCACCTATCTCATGTTCGATGTGTTCTCGACTCATACCCTAAATGACCTCGAGGACCTGGGACGTAGTCGGGATAAGACTGCCGCCCGTCTAGAAGTCCACCCTCTGTTAGACTATGCTTCCACTTACTGGGCAAGCCATTTAGCGCATAGTGACAGACACGCAGCAAGAGATCTTTGTGTGAAATATTTGGGATGTCACGTCAATCTTGCAGCCTCAATGGCCACATCAGTATCGTTGGGGGAGGAGGATTTTTTCGACCGGCATGGCTGGGACGTCCCGGGAAATGGCAATCGTGTCTATCCCGATGATGTTCATGGGCTTTGGGTGGCCGCCAAATTTGGTCTTGCTTTCGTTGTTCATGAACTTCTAGATACTGATGGGAGCTTGGGACGCACGGAATACAGAAGAGCGTCCGATGCTCTCTGTGTGGCAATTTGCTACGGTCATATGGACATAGCAAAGTTGCTAATCGAGAAAACAAAAGGCACCATTGTGGTAGCTGAAGGGAGCCATGCACTACACTGTGCAGTCGATTGTGGGAAGGAGCTATGTGTTTCAATGCTTTTGAGAGCTGGCGCTGATGTCAACTCAGACGTCGACCGTAGTGGTCGTACGCCTCTCGCATGTGCCGCCTACCTGAAAGGAGAGACGTCAGAGAGGATATTGAAAATGCTCCTAGCTGCAGGAGCAGACGTAAATGGAAAAATGGAAGTGCCGCTGACCTGTGCAGTGTCATGTAACAATGTTAATGCAGCATCAATCTTATTGAAGAACGGCGCAGACACTGCTAAAAGCCAAGTGTTTCGCAACACTTCAGTACTAGCTGAAGCAGTTCATCAAGATGCACATAATATGGTCGATCTGTTGCTGCGTTTTGGCGCAGATGTTTCTTGGCGAAAGACATGGAACGGAGAGTCCCGCAATGGCCCCACTGTACTACATTATGCCAGATCGCCAATAATCGTGTCGCAGCTGATCAAATATGGGGTCGATGTCAACGCGGCCGATATCCACGGGTGGACACCACTACATATGATGGCTAATCTAAAAAGGCTATCTTGCCATTGCTATTTGCACATAGCACATAACATTGGATACGCTAGGTATGATATAGCTGCCTTACTCATAGAGAATGGAGCCTCGATAGACAAACCAGGCTGCAATGGTTTCACACCCCTGCACTGCGCTGTGGAAAGTGGAGACGTCAAATTTATCCGCCTTCTTCTGGAATACGGTGCCGAAGTCGACGCAAGAGATGATCGTGGCTACCCAGCGTTACTCTACGGCCACAAAAGCTTTCCTTACTGGCGGGTTCCTGCAAGAGACCAACATTTCAAAAAGGACTTCGATATCCTTGTAGCCATGAAAGCGCTGCTAGTGGAGTATGGTGCGGATCCGAGAGCATTGGCGGATGAGCTGATTGCCATTGGGTTGAACCTCGACTCTTTATACCATGCAGGGATCGTAGAGAGCTATATGCGTGTGGAAGATTGTCTGAAAACGCGGAAAGCGATTGTCCGTTTTTTGCTTGATACGCCGGTGACAGAAGACTTGGCCGTCGTGGCAGCCACATGTGGTGAGCCTCGACCTCAAGGTCCACTCTGCTGAATACCCAAGTTACGCTTTTGACTTCGCTCTACTGCTCCCACGACCATCAAGCATGGCAATTCTCGCCTCAAACATGTCATAGTTAATTTCCTCTTCGTGCTTAAGCTGACTCATGGCCCTATTTTCTGCAACAGATTTAGCAATCGTATCAGAATCGAACGTCTGATCAAGTACGACCTCTCGCCAGCGCAGAGTATCGTTCACCAACACACTTGTCTTCATTGTATATGTCCACGCCAATGTACCAAACCTGTCTCAGTGATTATGTAGTCTATATTGTAAAGGAGGTATCGCCCAGGACTGTGGGATCTGAGCTAAGAATGTGCGCTTTGAAATTTGCGCCGGGAATTGCGGCTGGGAAATATGCGCCGGAAGATGGCGCCTGGAAGTAGGGCTTGGCCTGGGAATGGCGCCTAGACATCACTGCAGAGGTGTTAGGTAGTATTACGAGGATGATGCCCTGTACGATAAGTATAAAAGCTTCCCTTACCTACATCTACCACGCTTTAACTTTAGTGAGCATGAAGACCTGGCTCACGGCCAGGGAGCGAGGGCTATGGGAGGATGTAGAGAGGTGAACAACCCCGATGCGTAGTGGGCGAATGCAGGGAGAAGATTGCATTTCAGGTAGTAGGCTTGGTGTTCAATTCTGTGCAGGATTCTGCCCAAAGATCACGACTGTAATGATGTGGACACGCGCTAGTATCTATTTGATTGGAAAGAGCACGAAATTTCTTTGTGATGATAGGGTTTCGGCAGGTATTACCCTGATGAGAACGTGCTCACCTGGTTCACGGGAACGGACTGGTGAGCACTTCTGGGTGTATTGGTACGCAAAGCGGGTGTGCGCGCAGCTTCACTCATCCCCTTTCCCCTTATGGCAGGCCCCGTAGGGCTAAGGACCCGCAAACTCATTAATTGGTACTGCAGAGATATGAAAGGTAGGGAATTTCGATTCACCCGTAGGACTTTTCCCGGAACGCCAACGCTACATTGTACTCAAGAATCATAAGCCAAAGTCGACCGTGACCTTCCTGCTGGTGATCCATGGGTCGCCCGCACGTTGAGGCACAGTCCATTCCTCGATCTGTGGGCCAGCCCCAGAATCAAACATGACGTACACAGTTCCAACTTCCGTCTCTCTATCATTCATGGCTGCCAAAGACAGATAGGTTGTGTTCGGCTTCTGAAGAGGTTTAATCTCGGATGTGTGATCTACAAATCCTGTTGAGCAGTTCCATGCGTTGAGTACTAGAGTGTGGCGGTCTGGAACCGTATATATGATCAGATTGGCCAAGGGTGTATGGTGGGTGCACTCCGGTAAGGTGTCTAATGTATATAGAGGCTGGTTATCTTGGGGAACGACTACGAGAGGGGATCGCGGCGGCACAGTCAGGCCGGTTGCTAAGCAACTATGTTAGTGTGTTCGCAGCATTGATAAAATTTGAGACTGTGCTGCGTCTGTTGTACTTACTGGTTTCCGAGGTTAGGGAGATAACAGTTGTGGAAACAAGATCAGTGTTACTGATTGTGTATTCATGCTGCTTCAAGTTGTTGCCATCGCCGACCGTGTACAGCATGAGGTGATTTCCACTTTCATAGCTTACAGGAGACATAGCAAAGGCTGACCCTTGGGGCTGCGAAAAGCCGAAATTATTAGCAACCCACGGATAGCTCGTCGTGCTGTTGCTAGTATATCGACCTTGGGTGATGCCATTCGCAAAATTGGCTTCCTGGAATAGAACCACCAGTTCCTGCGAGACATTCTGAATGTTCTGATTCCAGTATGCAGCGAGGAAAGTAGAATTACTGGCACTGTACAGTCCGCTGAAATTATCCTGGATCCAGGCTTGGGAATCATTGGAGGGGGCTTGACGCGCGTAGAGTTCATTATCGGCTGACATGTAGAACACATCTTTAACCTACAGCCATTCTTAGTAAGTGGCGGAGCTCGAGATCCAAGGGATACGCACTAACGAGTAGTCATAACTAGCATGGGGGTATCCCGCCGCTGCTGCGATGGGTGTACCGGGCTTGACGGCATCGCTGATGACATGGACCTCCCACGTGGTATCGAAAGCGGTGCTGTTGTCCCAAGCTGACTCTCGCAACTTGTTACTGCTGTCCTGAAAGTATAGTCTCTTGTGCAGCGTGCCGTTGAGATCAGTGTATTGCATCGCGGCTAGGCCTGTGTTTGCGTATGGTATTCGGGCAGTTGGAGTAGGGACAATATTAAGGTTGGTAGCAGGGAGTCCTCTATCTTTCCTAGCGGTCGTTCCACTAACACCACCACCTACGCCTGCAGCGATGAGAACACATACCACTGTTAAGCTGATGAAGAACGTCTTGCGCTTCAGGCCTAATATCTTTCCCTGTCCTTTCCGTTGTGACAATTCTGATTGCGCGTTATGGGCATCTATGCCGGCTGCATGTTCGTCAATTTCATCACAGCTATCGACTGCTTGTTTCTCAACACTGCCGTAATTGAAAAGTGTCTGTTTGTCAACATTGGTGCTGCAGATACTCTTTTCATGTTGGGGATCGTGGCCCGCGATAGGGGCAGCATTGCAGTCATTCTCTAGCAGACGATGGTGGTCTACCTCCAGTGTGCTATGCTGGGTTTGCATTGGTATTTGCATCGGTATTACTGGCAACGGCTTCGACGGTGCTAGATATTGGAGAGCAGTATGAGATTGTAGTGGAAGAGATACGTGCTCACAAAGACTACTTAGTAAGTAAGGCACTGGTCGGAAAATCAGAATTGGCCAGGAAGATGCCAAAGGTTTTCGATTGAGGTCAACTGGGTAGGAAGTACAAAGTCGTTGAGCATGGATGTGATAAATTGGAAAAGAAAGAGTGTGATTGATTATTAGAGTCGAGGACATCACGTCAAGCTTCAGCCTCCGGATCAGCTTGGCGCTTCGTGAGACACGGAGACGCCATAAGTGCGTCCCAAATTGTAAGTACGCTACATCCTACAGGAAGACCGTCGGCTGTTTATCTTTGACTCTTCATGCCGTTTTCGAAAGCTTCACCGCCAAAATAAGCAGGCCATTGACTGAGGCTTATTGAAGAGTACAAGGACTCGGAGTATCGGGTGATATATGGTAATGTACTCCGTACTTCCTTAGGAGGTCGACATAATCTGCGTATGCAAGACCTGGAAGATGTAGTTGCTGGGAAGAAGGCATGCACATAGTCAAAGACGGTTTATGACAAGCTCTTAGCAAATGGTAATATATGTGATAGTGCTTACGTCGATGAGTGCCGTTCCGATGTGGCCTGATTATCGAAGATGAATGAGTTTGATAAAATACCAGGGTGACCTACACAAGTCCGAACAGCTGTGACCCATGCTTGAGACTTAGCTGAAGTACTGTGCCCCCCATTATTCGATCAACCACATAATCCTCAATCATTCGTCAGGCTTATTCTTTACAAGATGAACAACACTTGAAACATGCCTGTGCATACAGACGTACACCACATCGATAGTGCGGAATGTCTTTTGGCGCCACGAGTCTGAAGTCTGCTGCAGACGCTACCACCCGTTAAGAAAGATCACCACAGGCAGGCGTTAATGATACGTCTAGGCGGGCATGGACTTGCGTTGGCTGAGCCCCTTGTGTTTCCAGCTCGCACAGCAGTGAATCTCGGTAAGTCTTGTTGGCCAATGAGTAGGTAATATCACCAAGCGGGTAGGATCAGATCTGCTAGAGCTGACGTAGTTAAGTAAAGTAGCTTTAGATTAGGTCCTCGGCGCCAAAAACTCCGGCGGCTACACGGCGGGCAGCTCGTACCGGGCTTCACTTCCCGAATTTACCCCCTAAAGTCCTACAGACCGCGCCCATTTAATTTCAGCGGCTACTCCGTCAGTCCAAGATGATTGCAGATTTCACCGTACAATCCATCATCTTGCCTGAAATGCGTATCATAGCACATGTAAAACAGCCCATTGTTCTCGCTTGAGGATGTGACGGTACTCAATGCACGAAGAGGTTAAGCCGGTAGTAGCTTGCTATGTTTCTACTCATTCTACTTGCGTTCGGTTTCTTCAATGAAGCACTCACAATATCCTCTAACACATCACCGAATCCGAGCAATATGTCTTTGCTCTGGGGCCCATATCAACCGAACCTATACCTTGGCATACGGCCGCGACTACCAAAGTCATTGCTTGTAGGCTTGATGTGGTCCAATGCTGATGCTCCTGAGGATATTACGAGGAGTACGCGCTAAGTACCTTTGCATGCCATCGCTCATCAACTAACCTTGGTAAAAATCAATAGATCTTCGTCATACGTGCGAACAAAACGAAGGCATGGCTGGCTACGGTTGGACGGCCTACGATGTCCGGGAAGGCGGAAAACAAAGCGTCAATGACACTGGAAATAGGTTGGACTTGATCACTGAGTTTGCTAAAGTGTCTGATGGCGAACCGAACGGAAATTGGGGCCTGCGAGTCAGCGGGATACCAAGGGCGAATGCACAAAGCGATCAGAAGACCACTCTAATAGTTTACCTTGGAAGTGAAAATCCAGACTCGCGGGTAAAATGCACGAATGTGCACAGACTCAATCCGTCCATTGGTGATGTCGTTTGCGATGGTACGACAGTCGGCTTGGGCAATTTCAGAATAGACTTTCCAGATCATAGAGCTGACACAGCCGCCCTTCAAACCACGGCCATCCATAGTCTGACTGTTCCTTCAGACACTATATGGCAGGCAAAATCTGTTCTGATCGACCTAATAAGGAACAGTGATTCTCACATAGGACTGATTGCGAATAATCCTGGACCTGGAAACCTTCATTTTGTGCAGAAGATCTTCGAGGGAGGGTTTCAATTCGACATCTTATTCTCCTCTGACCCCAACCTCGATGCCATGGCATCTAGTACTCTGACGCAACGCGTCCAACATGCTTTATCCGCGTTTAGCGACCGCTTCGAGTCGACGTATGCACCTCAAGCGCCCTTCCAGGACGAGCAATACATCAAATTCTCCCAATCTCTTCTTTCCAATCTTATGGGAGGAATCGGGTATTTTGACGGAACAAGCAAAGTCGACGTATCTTCCGCGCCAGAATATGCTGAGACCCACGAGAACTTTTGGGAAGCGGCCGGTTCGGCCCAATCTCGTGCTGTTGTTGAAGAACGTGGCCCATACCAGCTTTTCAGCGCAGTACCTTCCAGACCATTCTTCCCACGAGGCTTCCTTTGGGACGAAGGCTTCCATCTCCAAGTCATCCTGGACTGGGACATGGATCTTGCTCTGGAAATCGTCTCAAGCTGGTTTGATTTGATGGACGAAAACGGCTGGATAGCAAGGGAACAGATTCTCGGCCCTGAAGCGAGGACTAAGGTTCCGTTGGAGTTCCAGACCCAATACCCACACTATGCGAATCCACCTACACTATTCTTTGTAGTCGAGGCGTTTCTCGCAAAATCTAGCGGGGTTTCTTCCTACTCTGGAGCTCCAAGTCAATATTTGAGTGATCCTACGGTAGGAGCAGGCTTTCTGAAGGCCATCTACCCGAAATTGAAGAAACATTACGAGTGGTTTTGTCTAACGCAGGCTGGCAATATGAGTCATTATCAGCTTCCTGGCACTAAACTGTATCGTGGATATCGATGGCGAGGTCGAACACCACAACACACTCTTACCAGTGGTCTTGACGATTACCCTCGAGCGCAGCCGCCACATCCTGAAGAGTTGCACTTGGATGCCCTCTGCTGGGTTGGTTCTATGGCAATCGCATTGAAGAAGATCTCGGCTTTTCTTGGCGAGTCAGATGACCAAAGATCGTTCTCGAAGCATGCGACTGACGTTCTTCGAAGCGTTGATGGCATTCACTGGTCTGATCGCGATCGAGCATATTGTGATACCACTGTGGCTAGCGAGCATCGAGTGGACAAGGTCTGCCACAAAGGCTATATTTCTCTTTTTCCGTTTCTCCTCAATCTTATGAGTCCAGATCACACTCATCTTGAAGCTGTGTTGAAACTGATCCGGGATCCTGAGGAGTTGTGGAGCGCTCACGGCCTTCGGAGTCTCAGCCTGAAGGACGAGTATTATGGTACTGGAGAAAACTACTGGAGAAGTCCAGTCTGGATTAATATCAATTATATGGCGTTGCAAAGGTTATTGGTAAGTACACTCCCCGTATTCTTATAGTCGAATAGAGTCATAGCTCATTCCACAACAAGGAACTTGCACAACAGCCTGGCCCGTATCAGCAGAAAGCGCTGGAAATATACATCGAGCTTCGAGTGAACCTGGTAACTACGGTCTTCAACTCCTGGAATGATACCGGCTTTGCATGGGAACAATATGATCCCAACACCGGCAAAGGCCAAAGAACTCAGCACTTCACGGGGTGGACTGCACTGATTGTGCGTATTCTAGCAATGCCTCAACTTCAATCAGCCAGTCACTTGCAGACGCCTGGGTATATCAAACAAGCGACTGACATGGATGCCTGGAACAAGAAGCTCATTCTGATGGTATTGGGGTTGCTGTTGATCGGCTTCGTGCTCCGGAGACGACATGTAAGGGCTTGGAAGGGATTGAAAGCAATATGATCAGAGATTTATTCGTCTCGCAATACCTACAACAACACGTTTCGCTCTCCGGTGACGTTGTACCAAATTGAACCGATACTACAAGCGACAAGCATGAAGCTACGCTTGGTTGATGCTTTGATTAGCGACGCCACAATCAAAGGCAGAAACCACCTTGGGAGCACTTTAGGAAATTGGTAGAAGACAAGGGCTTAAGAGCAAAATTCAATGTCGAATCTGTAATGAAAACCAAAGCCCGGAGTTTCGCTGGATTCGCTGTTAGAGGAGATAGGTTTGGAAGTCTATACCCAATAATTTTGGATTATGGAACTTTTGTAATAGATCGAGTCGACTCCAGATTACCAAACAAGGGTCCAACAAAGAGCACTCAGAGCCTTCTCGGCAGATCACCCGAAGTCCTGAGATGCGAATCTCAACAGCTCTAATGGTCCATGCCATTGGCCGTTGCATACTAGAGGCTGTCATGGCTCAAGGAATCACCCAGAACAACAAGAAATCTACCGTGCAGGGCGCTTATTTTCTCAGACGAGCAGGATTGAATTGGGTGATGAAATGCAACCGTGGTACAATTTCCGTCCACTATTCGATTAGCGTTACGGCGACCGTATTACCGAGTCTGTCAACGACGCTTTAAAGGGGCCTGTGTTCTGGATTACGCACCACGATCTCAGAAGAGATGTAGCGTTGACTCAGAGATTCCCCGATGGTTATGCCGTACAATATGTGTAACAATCATTTGATAAACTCTACCTCAGCCAACGGCTATTGGGAGCACAGTGCCTAATCTCTGGCCAGAAGGAATCCTCGCCAACGCGAAGCTTTGACATTGTACTTAACTATCCGGGTCTAATTACCATCTAGCCCTCTACAATGGTCTTCATATAAGATGCTCTCACGCGGCCGTTGGGAAGGTTTCAATGGTGTTTGCCAATTTGTATGCTCATCTTCTCGTGTCGCTCATGATAGTTTACATTCGTTTCCTCTGGTGGCCACCTGAATCGAAGAGAGATGGACAACACCTGAATACACTATCTATTGCGTTTGCCAAGGCCAATGCCAGCTTCTTTGTCTTGTTTGAGCCATACTAATTCGTTTTATCGGAGGTCGTTATGCTTGATGAATTCACCGATGCGGTGAAGAGGGGCATAGTCACACAGGTCTAGCACAGAACTTAAAAATGGTTTATGAAGAGCATGAAGGTTGTTATCTTGCTTCGTTAAGTATGATTGTAAGTACTGATCAGGTGGTTTTGGCGAGTGATGGAATGGCTGTGGCATTGAGGGCAGTATTTGGGTAATTGAATGGGAAAGTGGAGAGGAAGTGAACTAGAGGAGATGCTCGCCAACATGGTGAAGAAGATGAGTGATCTACTGTGTCATAAATATGATCTACGTCTTGCTCTTTCTATCTCCCAGCCCCCCAGTCGCTGTAGCCGTCTTCTTGATAGCATCGCTCATAAGCTTTCGCGCATCACCGTCTTCTAATACCTTCAACCCAGCCTCCGTCGACCCACCCGGCGTAGCCACCTTCCGCCTCACCTCCTCCGGCTCCTCCCCGCCATCCACCAACGCAGCCACACCACGCATAGCAGCAGCAGCCATCCTCAACGCCTCAGCACGATCAATGCCAAGCTCAACAGCGCCATCAACAGCCCCTTCCAGCATCAGCGAGAAAAAGGCAGGACTGCTCGCACACAGAGTTGCACCAACACCCGCTAACGCGTCCGGCCAGATCTTGACGCTACCCACGCGTAAGAAGAGCGAGTATACGGGATTCAGTGTGCTGGGTGGATACTGCTCATCACCTTCTTGGATGATAAGACTGACGGAATCTCGTACCGCGCTCGCGGTGTTGGGCGTCACTCTGATGATTTGGCATTCTTTCCCGCTGTCATTTTTGGCAGGAGCGTTGGCGCCGTAGATGGCGCTTTTGAGCTTTGCGATCGAGACCCCACCGACGAGACTGACGAGGATTTTCCCTGCCAAGGCATCACGCATGCCCTCTTCGGCGAGTACGTCTTCATATACGTCGGGTTCGACGCCTAAGACGATTATAGCGCCTGCTTTGACGCCGCGGACATTCTCGTTTGCAAGGACGTCTACTTTGCCGGATTTCGCGAATTTTGCTGTTAGTTTGTCGGCGCTTTCTTGCTGGTGCACGCAGGCGGTGAGGGCTGATGGTTGGACGGGGGCTGGTCTTGAGATCTTGGATTCTTCGGGTGGTGGGGCGAAATTGAGAGCGTGGTCTGCGAATGATGAGATGATGCCTTCGAGGATTGATGAACTTAATTTTCCTGATATTGTATGTTAGTTGTATGGAAAGGTTGTGAGACGATTTGTTTGCAAACCACAGCCGAGGAAGGTGATTCCCATCTTTAATGGATCTGCCATTTTGTTTTCAGGTAAATTAATGATCGCATAAAGCTTGCATCAATCTTAAATCTTGAATCTCCTGCACTTGAGGACACTTGGATACTCTCCCCTACATGCGACACTGAAGAGATATGCATATGCCAAGCTTTGACGAAAATCTTGCATCCTGATGAGGAGGAAATTACTTGGCGTCCCCGTCATGGTTATATAATAAGGCCTTGGCTAGTAGTATTGCCTGTTATATTTATTTAGATTATTTATAGTAGTATATATATATAAATTTAGAGTCTAATTAATATTAATTATTATTATTTCTAGGTATATAAGTTTACTTTTAGAATAGTATATCTAATATTAGCTAACTAATCCCCTTTTCTAGTAACTATAATATAATTAGTAAGTTATAGTCTTTTAAGTATTTAAAGTAAGTCTTCTTCCCTCTAGGAAGACTATATTATTATAGAAGTTTCTACCTATTTAATATACTAATAATAGTTATATTTTATATCTCTTTTATTTATATACTTTATATAAATATATTAGTATTATTCTTATAAGTTAAAAGAACTATTTATATACTTAAGTTAAATTATCTATATTAATAATATAAAGAAAAATTATTATTATTTATACTATTTTATTATATAGAAAAACTATTCTTAAATCCTAAAGTAGAGTAATCTACTAGTTATTTAAAATTAAGAAAGACTTAGGGATATTCTAAATACCTATAAATTAGGGAGTTATTACTACTATTAAATTATAAGAAGTTATTATCTAGATATTAAATTAACTATTATATAAATTATTCCTATTATTAGCTAATTACTATCTACTTTTCTTAGTAC
>JAABUX010000621.1_pt1 | contig 58855 bp, 53 predicted proteins | sample 5561851 | NCBI WGS metagenome assembly JAABUX01 (sample SAMN10711883, study PRJNA513361) | rock metagenome | isolation source: Antarctica rocks | place: Antarctica: Victoria Land, Richard Nunatak red sandstone | collected 2016-01-03
CACGACGCACCGACGATCTTCGGTAGGGAAGTGGCCGGGCCGATCGGAGGGTGACCGTGGCGGAGATGTCCGCGTCGTGCATGCAAAGGCTTAGCGTACGATACGGGTCCAATGATAGTCGAACCCCAGTAGCAACGTGCAGCGCGGCCGCTTCCAGGTCACCACCGATCGCGGCGGCGCCTCACAGAGCGAGACCAAGCGGGCGCTGCTGACGCCCGACGAGGTGATGAACATCCGGGAGGACGAGTTGCTGGTCAAGATGCCGCAGAAGCCCGCCGCGCGCCTCACGCAGCGCCGCTACTACGACGATCCCGAGGTCAAGGGCCGCGCGCCGGCGCGCGGCGAGAGCTGGATACCTCCGCTCGGCCCGGAGCGAGAGGGCGGCCCGCTAGAGCCGCCTGAGTTCGATGACGCGCTCGACGACGACGAGCCGGACAGCTCTGAGGGTGACGAGTCTGGCCGCGCGCCCGCTGGCGGCCAGGGCGACGACGAGGCGACAACGGGCGAGAGCGCCGACGTGACAGAGGAGCCTGACGCGGATGCAGCCGATGCCCTCTTCTCGGTCGCCGTGCCGGATCGCTAGCCACAGGCGCTCAACCGCGCCACAAGGCCGTATAAGGGGCATGGAGTCGGGGAAGAGCCTCGACACCGCGCCCCTTTCCTATGCCTCTCCTACGGTGTCACAGCGCCTCCGTACGCTCAGGCGTGGCGCTCACCCTTTACACGCCTTCCTGCGCCCTCGCAGAGTGTCGCGTGGCCTATGACGCTCCCTGCAACTCTGCAAGCGCCACACGCGCTTCATCGGTGAGCGTACTCGAAGGGGTGGAGGCCGCTCTTTCGAGGATTCCCTCTAGTGCCGCACTATGCGCCACCTTAGCGGCATCCTGTTCCGGCACGGCCATGTCGGGGACGACGCCCATACCCTCCCAGTTTGTGCCCGTTGCCGGGTGTGTCGTGCGGCCGTTCGTGACCGTGATAGAGAAGTGTTCGTCGATCCGGTACATACCGACCGGATTGCCTGCGCCGCCTGTTGTCTCGCCAACGATGGTAGCCCGTCGGAGGGACTGGAGCGTGTACGCCAAGCTCTCGGCGGCCGAGAGCGAGTGGCCGCTCGTCAGCACGAAAACAGGCCGATCCAGGTAGCGCGGACCCGGGACGGAGGGCAGCGTCCGATGCTGCTCGGTGTGATCGCCGTCCCGATAATAGAAGTCGTAGAGGTGGATCGTGCGCTCGGGGATGGCTGGGAGCAGATAGCTGCACAGGAGATCGACCATGCCCGCGGCCCCACCGCCATTCTGACGGACATCGACAATGAGGGCGCTCGTCCGGGCGAGGAGGGTCATGGCGGCGGCGGCGGTCGCCGCGCAGTCGTCCCACTCGGGCGGGGCAAAGAAGCGCAGATCGAGGTAGCCGACGTTGCCGCGCAGCCGCTCGACGCGCTCGAACCCGAAGTTGCCGAGGCTCATGCTTTGGTGGAGCTGCTCCAGGAACTGCGGATCATCGAACTGATTGCGGCTCGCGTCGAGCGACTGCGGCTCGACGTGGTACCGCAGCGTCACATGCTTGTCGTTGGATGCGTCCAGGAGGGCGGCCGTGAGGGCGGCCGTGAGGGCGGCGCGCAGGACGGTCGCCGTCGTGAGATTATCGTAGGCCCCCGCGTCGCGTCGGTGGCGGATCGTGGCCGCGATGTCCGCGGCCGTGGCGGGCGACGCGTAGTGCTCCAAGAGATTGACCAGGGCGCCATCGATGACGCGCGCACGCCTACCTGCGTCAATGGTGAGATCATCCATGCAAGCCCCCCTTCCGACTCACACCCATTCGATAGAATCTACATATTCCATCGCATCATAGCTGCTTCAGGTTTAAGATCAATCGAAAATCTATGCTAACAGCATGATTACGCTACGAGCATAGGGGAATAGAGGGCGTTTCTTAACTCAAAAGGAGGCCCTCCCCGGAGTGAGCAAGGACGCGGGCGGGGGAGCGGATGAGGTCAGGACGGCCGGCGTCGTGGGCGATGAGCGCGACGACGATGACAGCGGTGTAGGTGAGGGCGACCTGGCAGGTGACGGCCGACCATCCGGAGAGGGGCGGACGTTGCAGACGGAAGAACAGGAAGACGCGGCCGAAGAAGCGCTCGATGCTGCTGCGCTTGCCGAGTTCGTCCTTAGTCCAGGTCGGCGGGAGGCAGGAGCGGTCTTTGGTGGCCTTGGGGTTAAACGGGATGACGGCCACGGCACCCAGGGTGGTATGGATCCAGGCGATCAGCGCGAGCCCCCAATAGGCGGCGTCGAGGCGGACCACGCGGGGGCGCAGGGCGTAGAGGGCGACGGCCGTGGCGAGGAGGGGCTTGGCGAAGGGGGCGTCATGGCCATTGGCGGGGGCGACGCGGAAGAAGACGGGCAGGCCGGAGCCACGGCAGAGCAGGGTATGGACGCGGAAGCCGCGCAGGAAGGCGGTCGGATGGTGGGCAGGGGCATGGCCGTGCAGGGCGTCGGGATCGGCGCGGCGCCAGGCCTTGATCGGGGCGCTGTCGATAATCAGGTCACGCGCGCCGATGACGCGCTGACGGATCGCCTCCTTGATGGTGAGCACAAAGAGCGTCTCGCAGGGCGGGGCACCGGCCCGCGCCGCCCGCTTCCACTGCTGCGAGGGGCTGGGCACCCAGGGGGTGCCGTCCGGGCGCGCGGGCAAGCCGCAGGCGACGGCCAACGCCGGCCAGGCGCGCAGCCAGTCGGTCATAGCGCGCGGCGACAACCGCCAGAGGGTGCGCAGCAGCGCGATCAGCAGCAGCGACGCGTCGCTGTAGCGGCGCGGGGCACCACCCGGTCCTTTGGGCAAGGGCGGCTGGCAGCGGCGCGGGGCCTGACGCACCGCCAGGCCGCACAGCGTGAGCAGATGCAGGCGCGTCACCAGCGTGAGCGCATCGATGTGCAAGACGGGACCGCGTTTGGCGACGGCGCGCTGGTATGCTGGGGGCGGGACTGGGGCCGTGGACACACACGGAACTGGAACCATGAGCTGACCTCCTTGGCGCGGGGACCAGCCGCGCTCTCGAGGTCAGCCTACACCATCTCCACTCAGTTAGGAAACGCCCTCGGAATAGTGAACTGAGTGTAACTTTCACCGCGCTGCACTCCTAGCCGCGGCCGTGTTCGTCGCGACTTGGCGCATGCCCCCGGCCGCGCCCCGGCACCCGGTCGTCCTCCTGCCCCTGCCCCTCCGCGTGCCCAGGCGTGGCGCGTAGGGCGTCATTCCAATCCTTCGCCCCGGCCGGAGGCCGCTCGCGCTCGATGGCCTCGACGCGCGGGTACGCCTCTTTCACCTGCGCCCACAACTTGGCACCGCCCGCGTCGTTGTCGAAGCCGCAATGCACGAGCGCCCCCCTGGCCAGCCCCTCCTCGATCTGTCGGCGCGGTAGCTCGCCGTGGCCGTCGTTGGAGAGGAACACATACTCGCCGCGCTCGCCGGCCCGCTCGATCAGCGCCGCTCGGCTCAAGGCGTCGATGGGGCTCTCCGTGATGTGGTACTGCGGCGCGCTATACCGCTCGGGCGTGCCGATGGTGAAGGAGAAGTGCCCCTCGTCGCGCCGGCTGCCGTAAGCGAGCCCCTGGAACTCCGAGCCGGGCAACGTGCCACGCAGGCTCGCGCCCACGGCCTGGCCCTCTCCGTCCGTGCGCAGGAACACGGCATTGGTCCGGCCGTCCGCGTAGATCGTGCCTCGCTCGTGCAGCTCGTCGACTAGCTGGGCTGGGAGCTGGCGCTGCTCGACGAGATAGGCCCGGACCTGTGGCCACCGCTCCTCGTGGCGCTCGGGCGCGTTGAACGGCGCCCGGTCGCCCCGCTCGACGATCTCCTGGGCCTGGGCCGTGCGCTCCCGCGCGCCGTGGTTGGCGGCCGCGGCCACGGCCAGTTCGGGGCCGGCCTCGTGGTTGAGGTAGGCGACGGCCTGCTTGAAGGTGTAGTCGGTGACGTGCATCACCAGGTCGATGGACCCGCCGCCGCCCTTTTGTTGGTCATGGTTATAGAACCGCTCGCCGTTAATCGAGATGTGCTCGTCGTTCACACGCCACTTGTGCGTGTCGTAGCGGTCCTGGACGCCGCCGAGCGTCTGCATGGTGTCTCTAAGGTCTAGTTGTCGCACCTGGGCCACCAGCGCCTTGTAATCGCGTTGGAGCGTGTCCCGCTCACGCTCCACCTCGCGCACCCGCTGTTGCAGCACCGCGACGTTGGCCTCGGCCTGCGCCGCCTGCTGCTCGTAGTGCGTCGCCTTGGTCAGCGCCGCGTCCAGCGCCGGCGCGATCCGCTCGGCGATCCGCTCGTGCTGCTCGCTTGCCCACCGGTCGGGATTGGCGACGAAGCGGCCTGGCCGCTCCACCTCCAGATGCTGCCGCACAATCTCCGGCGCCGGCGTCGGCTCCTGAATCTTGGCGTAGTACTCCTGCACCGTCTGGTGCGTCGCCACGCTCCCCTGCACCCCGCGCACCAGTCCCAGGTCCTCCACGGCACGGGCGTAGCTCGTCTGCATCTCGTGCAGCTTCTCCGCGCCGTCCACGTAGTGCGTGGCGCTCAGCCGGCCGGCCTCGGTGATCGGCACGACGACGGCCTGGATGTGCGGGGTCAGCTCGTCCTTGTGCAGCACGGCCGCGACGACGTTCTCGGCGCCGAACCGCTCGCGCAACCACACCATGCTGCGCTCGGTCCAGGTGGCCAGCTTGTCGCGGTCGGCGTCGGCGTAGAACTCCTTGCTCGCCGTCATCACGTACTCCAGGGCCAGCGCCGCGTTGGCCCGAACCGTCGGCACGGTGTCGAGCCGGGCCTGCACGTCGGCGCACCAGTCGCCGGTTCCGGCCAGCCGCACGTTGTCCCCGCGCCGCGCCTCGTCGGCGTTGCGGGTCTCCCGCTCCCGCTCGTTGTGCCGTCCCAGTGCCCCGACCTGGCCCATCGTCTTGAGCTTGGCGAAGCGCATCACCGCGTACATGCCGGCCACCTCCCTCCTGTCGTCACGGGACGAGAAGCACCCCGTCGCTGCGGGTGTCCGGGTTGAGCACCTGTGTCGCCGTCGGCTGCGTGAGGCGCACGCGCACTGTGACATCGTCGGGGCCGGGCGGCGGGACAAACTGGGCGACGAGCGGCCCGACGATCGGCAACGTGTACAGCCAGGGCGGGAGCGACGGTCCCAGTCCCGACAGAATCCGAGGGCGCCGCCCCGGGGGCAACGTGATGGTCCAGTTCGGGCTACCCATCCCCATCTGGACCCACACCGTCGCCCTGCGAGGGCAGGTGATGAATCCTTGATCCCCGCTCCCCGCGCAATTACTCGTGCTCAACCATCCCGCGATATGCCCCTGCACAACCACGCTGCGCCCCACCCACACCGACGGGTGTTGCCGCACAGCGGCCTGTATCTCCGCTACCGTGTACACCCGCTCGGGTAAGGCGAGGCGCCCCAGGGCGCCGGCGACGAGGGCCGCAAGGAGCAGCAGGCCTACAAAGACGACGACCGACCGCTGTATCGTGCCTCGCATCGCGCACCCTTCGCTCGACTCTTTTCCAGGTAGACAAGGCCTCGCCCCCGCCGCGCTTGGGACGCGCCGGCCCCGCACCGGCCGCGCCTGACCCCCGCGCCCGGCCGCCGTCGGGCGGTCCGGGGCGGGGGCGAACGCAGGGTTTCGCGGGAGGCCCCCCAGGGCCGACCGACAAAACCCGTAGTGAGTACGGGTTCGCTGCGCAACCCCCTGCCATCAGCCTACACGGTCGCATCAGGTCGTGGCAACCGGGCCGCTTGGGCTGCTTGGAAAAGAAGAGATCACGCGTCACGGCTCCGGCAGAGCAGACCATCTAGCGCATGGTGAGCGTGATCAAGCAGGCCCTGAGCCGCGTCTACTGCGTCGCTGATCGGCGCGGTTAGCGCGCGCTCGGCGAGGGTGGCAACGCCCGCGTCGAGCGCGCGTAAGACTGGAAGGGTTTGCCACCAGCCGACCGGCCAGCGACGCGCCCGCCGGAGACGGCCAACCCTTCGGTGAACAGGGTTTGACCGACAGTGCGCGTGGTCGCATCGCCCGTGAAGCGGGTGCAGTGTCTGTGGAGGCTGTGCCCCGTCTCATGTGCGAGGGCGATATCAAGGATGACGACTCAAAAAGTTTTCTGGAATCTGGAGATGCGGGGAGTTGACGTGATCGGGTGCTAGGTGTACCATTACCAGTAAGCCTACAATTTAGGCTTTTTTGTCTTGTTAATTAAGAGAGCGCTATTATCGTACTGTCGGCTTAGCCGATAGAGACAGTGGCGCTGCTTTAATCATAGGTGTCCTATGTCATTATCCTTTTCAACAATGCCAACATCCACCCGACGGATTGTACCTCGCCGTTTGCAAGAGGGGCACCTTATCAAGGAGTTGACTGTCCAGCTTTTCAAGGACCAAGACGGTCGCTACGTCTTAGCCGAACAGGAGTTCAGCATACACGGTGAGGGCGACACTATCCTTGAAGCTGAACAAGTATTGCTCGCTGGGCTCGTAGCTGCTCGGTATAACTTGGGCTTACATGAGGATCGCCTTAGCCCCTACATGCGGCGGAAATTTGACTTTGTAAAATCTTTGATAGAGCTCGACTAGCCATGCCTGCTCTCGAGTCTGATAAGGTCGATAAGTCTTTGAAAGGCAAAATGAAGGCGGAAGTCAACAACGAGCCTGGTGATCGGTATTACGTCATAACTGATGATGAGGGAAATGTTGTGGCTTCAACCAGCATGTCAAAAGGGTCAAAGCACACTATTAGCGCGCGCATGGTGAGTATTATGGCGCGCGAATTGAAGCTCAGGCCGACCGAGATGGCTGATATGGTCGCATGTACCCTCTCGCGAGAAGGGGTATTGGCGGCAATTGCCGCCAATACCCCTTGATCTCAATGTGTGTAACTCTTTGTGGCAACATGCGCTGCCTCAGCTGCAGTTAGATGCTGTACTGCCTCGTCGTACAGAGGTCCCCTCAACGGACTGCTGGCAACTGTGGACCTCGTCGTGAAGGCCGATGGAGCGTGTCCGCAGGTCCACCGTCTTTGCTCTCTGTTCCCACGCTGCCTTGACCTTCGCCATACTTGCACGTCTGAGGACGGGGTCGCTACAATTTTTCCGGGTAAATCCCCGCTAAGCGATGCGCGAGTTACCACGCTACCGCAGTTGGCCCTTGGCATGATGGCTCGTGCACGATAGCCGCTAGGCGAATTCGTCGACAAACCTGCTGATCGCATCTACGACAGTAGAGACCGTCTGTCCAGTCTCTAGGTCCGCTTTAGTAGGGATAAGGGCAAGGATACGGGCTAACTCCAGCCTCATGGCGTCAAACGCCTGCTGCGCGGAGTGCTCTGTGTCAAAGAAACACGTATGTGCCATCCAGCCATAAAGACCGCAAGTGATGGCAAAAGGCGTGTAACCATCACGCTCGAGGGTGATACGTGCGCCATCGCCGTGTTCCTCGTCACGGACAATTGTTCCGTTCTCTGTTCCCACCTGACCGAGACTATGTCCCTCGTCAAAGGGATACCACCCGCTCCGCTGCATCAACTCCACAGGCCATGGTTCCTTTCTGGCGGCAATTGGCCACGACGAATCGTATCCGCCATGCATTGAGTCACCACACCTTTTCTGCAAGGGCAGCGACATCTTGGACCATCAGTCTCAATTCTGCTCCACCCGTGCCTGCCCAGACAAGGCGACAGGCACACTAGCTCCGTTCTTCCCCTCCAGCTCGTCGTAGAACACATGTCGTAGAATATCCGTTCCGCGACGGGATATGGTAGAGTAGCGGCATCGCCCGGCGCGGGCCACGTCCCCGACCAGCGGAGTTCCCGGCGAGAACTCGTCGCGGAACGTTTGATGGGTGAAAGTTAAGAGGAGAAGGCCGTGCCCCTTGCCGTCGTCAAGCGCCATGATCCGGAGCCGCTGCACGCCTTCGCGCAGGCCATGGGCAACCGTGACCCCGCCACGATCGCGGCGTACCAGGCCGTGTTGCGCGATCTCGTCGCCTGGCTGGCGGCCCGTCCCGGTGGGCGTCCCTTTCGCATGGACCTGCTGACCGAGACCGCCGTGCGCGGCTATCTCGATCACCTGCAGGCGGAGGGCCGCGCCCCGCGCACGCGCGCCAAGGCGCTCACCGTCCTCCGCCGCTTCTGCCACTGGGCGATTGATGCGGGACTCCTACGACGCAATCCGGTCAGCGGCGTGGAACGTCCCACGGTCGTCGCGCTGGCGCCCACCGAGCTCACGCCCGATCAGCGCTTCGTGCTCTGGCAACTTGTGGAGCGCGCCGACTCCCTGCGCCTGGCCGCGCTCGTGGCGCTAGGCTACTGGGCCGGCCGGCGCATCGGCGAAGTCGCCGCGCTGCGCGTCGCCGAGTGCGACCTGAACCAACGCGCCGGCTCGATTCGTCTGGTCGAGGCCAAAGGGGGCAAGACGCGCACGCTCGACCTGCACAACAACGCCCGCCGCCCGCTGCACGCCTACCTCCAGATGGATGACGCCACGCGCCGGCGCTGCCCGCCCGCCGATGTCCGTGACCGTGAGAGTCCGTACGTCTTCACCGGCCAGCGCGCCGCCTGGCTACGCCGGCAGGGGCGGCCCGACCACCTCTCCACACGGGGGCTCATGCACCTGTGGGATGGGCTCAAGGCCACGGCCACGCACGAGGAATGGGACCTGATCGCGGACATCACCTTCCACGACTTGCGGCACGACTGGGCGCACCGCGCCCGCGCGGCCGGGTGGCTCCTCGAAGAGATCGCCGTCTACGCCGGCCATCAGACCAAGGATGGCGCGCCGGCCATCGCCACGACCGCGCGCTACACGCTGCCCAGCCGGCAACGGCTCAAAGAGCGCGTGCAGGCGTTACGGGGGTAAGGGTATGGCCTCGAAGACACCGCGGCTGTTACGTCCGGATCAGCGCGCGCTTTTCACGCGCGTCCCCGACCTGACCGTGCGCGAGATCGCCCGCCACTACACCTTCTCGCCCCAGGATTTGTCCATCATCGCGCGCCATCGTCGGCGCGGTAATCGCCTGGGCTTCGCCGTGCAGCTGGCCCTGCTGCGTTTTCCCGGCCGCGCGCTCACGGACCTGCCCGAGGTGCCCGCGCCCGTCCTGACCTACATCGCCGACCAGGTGGGGGTGCCCGTCAATGCCTTCGACGACTATGGGCAGCGTGAGAACACGCTGTACGAGCACCTCGACGAGATCCGCCGGGAGTTTGGCTACCGCACCTGCGGCTGGTCGGAGTTGCGACGGTTGGGCCGCGCCATGCTGCCGTTGGCGCTCGAAAGCGACCGGGCCCTGCCCTTGATCGAGGCGGCGCTGGAGCGGCTGCGGACCGATCGGGTGATCGCGCCGGGCATCACGACGGTCGAACGGGTGGTGTGGATCGTCCTGCGCCTGGCCGAGCGCCGGGTCACGCGCCAGGTGCTGGGACCGCTCTCCCCCGAGCAGCGGGCGCTCCTCGACACGCTCCTGCACGGCGACCCGGACCTGCATGGACGCACCCGCCTGACGTGGCTACGCGCGGCGCCCGAGATCGCCTCGGCCAAGAGCGTGCGCTTGGTGCTGGGGCGTCTGGCCTTCGTGCGCGGACTGGGGCTCCCGGTGACGACGGCGCGGCTACATCCCAACCGACGGCGCCAGCTCGCACGGCGCTGCGCCCAGTACGAGGCGCAGCCCCTCTCCAAGCTGACTCCCGACCGGCGCCACACGCTGCTCGTCGCCTATCTGGTCGAGCTCGGGCCGGACCTGACGGACCAGGCGCTCGATATGTTCGACAAGATGATGGGTGAGTTGGTGCGCAAGGGTGAGCGTAAGCAGGAGTTGCACTTGCACCGCCATGCGCGCACGCTCAACGCCAGCCTCCATGTGCTGACGACGGCGGCGGACGCCTTCCTTACCGCCCGGCGCGACGGTCTCGAGCCCTTCACGACCGTCTTCGACGCCGTGCCCGAGGGCATCCTGGAAACGACCGTCGCCTCGGCCAAGGCGCTCGTGCGGCCGGTCGATCTCGACGCGCTCGATTTGATCGAGCCCAAGTATGTGCGGATGCGCGCGGCCTTGCTGGACCTGTACGCCGCCTTGGACATCACGGCTGTCCGCGGCGCCGACCCGGCGCTCGACGCGCTCGACTACGTGCTGGCGGTGGCCCGGCACAAGCGGCGCGTCACGCACAAGCGCCAGACGGTGGACGGCCAGAGCGTCGGGGCGCCGTTGGGTCATGTGACCGACCGCTGGCGGCGCCACGTCGTGCGCGGCCGTAAGATCAACGCCAATTACTACGAAGCCGCCGCCTTCGAGGCGCTCAAAGGGGGACTGCGCGCGGGGGACCTCGCCGTCGCCGGCAGCCATCGCTATCGCAGCTTCGAGAGTTACCTGCTCCCCAAGGAGCGCTGGCGCACGCTGTGGGACGCCGGGGAGACACGCCTGGCCCTGACCGGCACGGCGCAGGAGTACCTGACCACACGCCAGCAGCAGATCACGGAGGCGCTCGCGGGGCTGCACCGCGACCTGGACCGTCTGCCGGGCCTCTCGGTCGACGCCCAGGGACAGCTCCACCTCACCGCCCTCGACGCCGACACGCCGACGGAGGTAAAGGCGGTGCGCCAGCAGGTCTATCGCAAGCTGCCGCTGATCCCATTGTCCGAGTTACTCCAGGATGTGGACGAGTGGACGGGCTGCTTCGATCATCTCACCCACCTGTCGAGCGGCGAGGCGTCCGACGGCGAGCGGCGCATGATGGTCCTGGCCGCGGTGATGGGCCTGGGCATGAACCTGGGGCTGGGCACCACCGCCGCCTCGACCCCCTTCACCTACCGCCAATTGGCCTGGGCCGCCGATTGGCACATCCGCGAGGAGACCCTGACCAAGGCCCAGGCTACCCTGGACAACTTTGTGCTGCACCACCCGCTCTCCCGCGCGTGGGGCGATGGCACGCACTCCTCCTCCGATGGGATGCGCGTGAAGGTCGGCGTGCGCGCCGCCAATGCCGAGCGTAACGCGGCTCACTTCGGCCCCGATCGCGGCGCCACGATCTACGCCCACACCGCGGACGTCGGCCCGCCCTTCGCCCAGAAGGTGATCAGCACCAACGATCGCGAGGCGCTGCACGTCATCGACGCGCTGTGCAGCCACGAGACCGACCTGGACATCCAGGAGCACTACACCGACACCCACGGCTACACGACCCACGTCTTCGCGCTCTGCGCGTTGCTGGGTTTTCGCTTCGCCCCGCGCATCAGCGATGTGCTGGCGCAGCGCCTGTCTACGATCGGCCGCCCCGGCGACTACGGGCCGTTCAACGCGTTGCTCAAAGGGCGCGTCAACGTGCGCGTGATCACCGCGAACTGGGACGAGGTCCAACGCGTTGCCGCGTCGATCCGCCACGGCACCGTCTCGGCGGCGTTGATCATGCGCAAGCTGGCAGCCTACCCCCGGCAGAACCAGGTGGCCCACGCGCTGCATGAGGTGGGGCAGATCGAAAAGACGGCGTTCATCCTGGAGTTGCTGCGCGATGAGCAACTGCGTCGGCGCGTGCAGCGGGGCTTGAACAAGGGCGAACTGGTCAACAGTGCGGCGCGCACTCTCTTCTTTGGGCAGCGGGGCGAGTTCCGCGACCGGGCCTTCCAGGATCAGGTGCATCGGGCCAGTTGCTTGCATCTCCTGATCGCCGCGATTGCCGCGTGGACGACGCCGTATCTGGAGGATGCCATCGCCGCGGTACGCGCCGGCGGCGTAGATGTGCCGGAGGAGTACCTCACCCACATCTCACCGATCGCCTGGGAGCATGTGCATCTCCTGGGGCAATACACCTTCGACCCCGGCGCGGCACGGTCGTTGGAGGAGCGACGGCCGCTACGGACGGGAACAGAGTACGTCGATGCTGGCGCCGACGAAACCTCCGCGACTGCACGTTGAGGCGCAGGCCTCTACGGCGCCTTAGCGGGGATTCTCCCGGAAATATTGTAGAGACCCCGAGACCGGCGGCGCATGGAGATCTCCCTTCGACGACGACGCGACGACGCTATGCCGCGCTCGGCTCTTCGTAATACACGCGGGACCGCGCGGCCCAGAGGATGAGCAGGGTCAGGACCAGGAGCAGCAGGAACAGGACCCATCCCAGGGCCGCGGCATAGCCGAGATACCCATCCTGGAAGGCCGTGCGGTAGAGGTAGAAGGCAAAGAACAGCGAACTGTTGTTGGGACCGCCGTTGGTCATGAACTGCGCCTGCACGATGCCAGCGGCGAATGTCCCGATGAGCGACGTCACGAGGTTGAAGAGGATGACGGGCGAGACGGCCGGCAGCGTGATGTGCCGCAGGCGGCGCAACACGCCAGCCCCGTCCATCGCCGCCGCCTCGTACAGGGCGCGAGGCACGCCCTTGAGGGCGGCCAGGAAGACGATCATCAGTCCCCCGCTGCTCCAGACGCTCAGCAACACGAGCGACGGGATCACCGTGGCCTCGCTGGAGAGCCAGGGGCTCGTGGGCAGGGCGGCCCAGTCGAGGATCGTGTTGAAGATCCCGAAATCCGGGTTGTAGAGCCAGAGCCAGGCCAGCGCCGAGGCCACGGCGGGCAGGATGGACGGGAGGTAGTAGATGGACCGGAGGAGGCCGACCCCGCGGATGGGTTGGCTGAGGGCCAGCGCGACGCAGAAACTTGTCAGCAGACTCAACGGGACGGCCAGGGCGGCATAGGTGGCGGTGACCCGCAGGGAGGTCCAGAAGAGCGGGTCGTTGACGAGGCTGGGGAGGGGATGGCTCGGGGTGACGGCGCCGATGTAGTTGGCCAGGCCGATCCAGTGCGGCGCGGTCGCGATTTGCCAGTCGGTGAGGCTGAGGATCGCCGAGGCCAGCATGGGTCCGAACTGCCAGAGGACAAAGCCCAGGATGGCGGGGAGGGCAAAGAGGACGCCGGCGATGGCCTCGCGGCGTCGCAACCCCAGGCCTCGCCCGCGCCCCCGTTGGGCCTGGCCGGCGGCGATAGGTGTCGTCATCGTCTTCTGCATCGTCGATTCCGTTCTGCCGCCCCGACGGGGCGCGGGCGTGCCCGGCCCGCGCCCCGTCGGGGCCGAGATCACGTTCAGCTCTGCGCGAGGAGGGCGTCGATTTGCGGCTTGAGCCCGGTGAGCACGGTGGCGGCGGGCTCACCGGCCACGATCCGGTCTATGGCCGGCGTGAGGAGGTTGGTCCAGACGGGACCGAATTGCGGGACGTAGTTGAAGGGGGGGGTCAGCGCGTCATTGATCGTATCGATGGCCACGGAGCGGTAATTCGCGGGGTGGTAGGGGGTGGTGATCCAGGTCGTGGCCCCCGCCCCGTAGAGGAGATTCGTGGAACTCGGGACCCAGAGGCCGCTCTTGTAGTTGTCCAGTCCCTGGTAGGTCATGCAGTCGTCGAACCGCACCGCCTCCTTGGGATGGGCCGTCTTCGACCAGACCAGGAAACCGCTGCCGGCGAAGTAGAAGGAGCGATAGTGCTGGAAGCGCGGCAACACGCCGATGCCGAAGGGGAACGTCTGCGTCGGATGGGTGTAGGCGTACACGCTCCAGTTGCCGTCGATCGACATACCGAGGCGGCCGGAGGCCAGGGTGAGGCTGCCGGCCCCGCTGGTGAGTTCGGACGGCGTCGGCATCACGTGATCCACCCGCGCGAGGTCGGCGACGGCCTGGATCACCTGGGCGGCCGCGGGCTGGTTGAGTGTGAAGTGCTTCCCGCTCGCGTCGAAGTCACTGCCACCGTTCGACTGGACCAGCGGCAGGAGCGTCGCGTACCAGAGCGGGAAGCTGACGCCGTAGCGCTGGATATGGCGGGCGTCGAAGCCGTGATCGTCGGGGTGGCGGCCCTGCCGATCGACGGTCAGCTTCTTGGCCACCGCGACGAACTGGGGCCATGTCCAGGCCTGGGCGGCGGTACTGGGCGGCGCGGGCACGCCGGCCTGCGCGAAGACGGCCTTGTTGTAGTAGATGTACATGGACTGCGCGCCCTGCGCCTGGGCGTAGAGCTTGGAGCCGACCTTGCCACCAGCCCAGAATTGCGCCTGCGGGACGACCTTGCTATACGGGAGGCCCAGCGCCTTGAGATAGGGGAGTTGATCGAGGACCTGGCCCTTGCTGCCGTAGGACTCGATGTCCTCCGGGGGCGCGTCGTAGATATCGGGCGCGGTCCCGCCCGCGAACTGGGTCTGGAGCTTGGTTTCGTACCCGGTCCGGGGCACGAACGCGAACTTGATCGTCATGTTGAGCTTCCGCTCGCACGGCTGGTAGATGGTGGCGATCGCCTCCGGCGGCGCCCAATCCTCCATGGTCAGCGTGAGCGGCGCGACGGCCGGCCCCGCGGCATGGACGCCGGAGGACGCGCACACAATCGAGAGGATACCGGACAGGCCGAGCGTCAGCCGCCCGACGCGGCTTCGCTTGTGACGTCGTGGATACATCGCAGAACTCCTTCGTCTATATGGATGTCGATGCGGTCGTTCACAGCGTTGTTGCCCTCGACAGGAATCCCTTACCCTGTCGGTAGACCACCCCCTTTCGCCTGACGAGACAGGACACCGGGCGCGGACCGCGCACCGTCACCCCTGACGGCCGATGGCCATCGACCATCTGTCGTGTCCCATTGGCTCAACGCGCTTACGATCACGCGGGGAGCGGCGCTATCGCCGACGGGTTGCGTCGCGGTCGTCGGCCCGCGCCAGGCAGACCAGTGTCGCTGGCCATGAGATTTGGTTCTCAGGCACTTTTGGTGATGCCGGTGGAGTGCGACGTGGTGACACTTACTGAGCAAAGACATAGCGAGCGTTCACAACGGATCACGGTGAGGGCGATGAGAGGGCTGGGTTGAAGGCAGGATAGTCGAATCGGTCGTCGCGATCCAGGGCATAAGCACAGCGGCCGCCTTGTCGCCCTAAGATCGAGCGTCATCGACGGCCATTAGGCATCACCAAAAGTGCCTGAGAACCTGAGATTTAGCCAGCCAAAGGGTCGATTTGGCCATCTTCCCTAGCCACGTTGCACTTTTCGATTCGAACGAACGATGACCCTTTGTCGTGTTGAAATGTGCGTGAAAGCCTTTGATGATGCAATAAAGTCGGTCAGTATCTACGCTGTCAGGGATGGCTAGGCGAGATGGCCAAGGACCTGGCTAAAAGAGAGGTTCTCAGGCACTTTTGGTGATGCCTAATGGCCGTCGATGACGCTCGATCTTAGGGCGACAAGGCGGCCGCTGTGCTTATGCCCTGGATCGCGACGACCGATTCGACTATCCTGCCTTCAACCCAGCCCTCTCATCGCCCTCACCGTGATCCGTTGTGAACGCTCGCTATGTCTTTGCTCAGTAAGTGTCACCACGTCGCACTCCACCGGCATCACCAAAAGTGCCTGAGAACCAAAAGAGATGGCCAATGACAACCCAGGCCGCGTCGGCGGAGAGGGGCGTCCGCAGGCCGCCCTGTGAGGCGGCGGCCCCAATGGTCGACGCGCGCGCGATCAGCTCAGCGTCGAGCACATGCACCGCCTCCGTTGGGTCGTCCCCGGGATCGAGCAGGAGATCGATACACTCCTGCCCCATGCGGCGGCGCGGTGGCGCAATCGTCGTCAAGGCGGGAACAGTGATGGACGAGGTGAACAGGTCGTCGTGCCCGAGCACCGCGATATCCTCGGGCACGCGCACGCCAGAGGAGCGGAAAATGTCCAGGAGACCGAGGGCCATGCTATCCGTGGTAGCGAAGATGGCGTCGGGCAAGGGAGCACGCGCCAGGATCGCCTCGCCCGCGGCGCGCCCGCCTGCAAAGGTTTCCGGAGCCAGGTAGAGCGGAGCGGCATCGGGCGCACCCCCCGCCTCGCGCCAGGCGTCCGCTGCCCCGTTGAGGCGGTCGCGGATCGGCGCTCCCACGGATACTCCCGTCGGGACGCGGCCGGAGTCTGCCACGATCGCAATGCGCCGACGCCCGAGGTCGAGCAAATGGCGGACAGCGACGTAACCTGCGCGCGCGTCGTCGGTGCGGACATGGCGATAGGGTAGATCGTGCGGGTCGGAACTGATGACCACGACGGGCACGCCGCTGCGCAGGAGGCTCGCGCACGCCGGATGTCGCTCCGGCGTGCAGCGCGGCGCGGTGTAGATGATCCCGGCGACCCGCTGGCGCACGAGGAACGATAGGTAGTCGGCCTCCTTGTCCGTTGAGCCGCTCGTATCGCACATAATGACCGAGTAGCCGCGCGCGAAGGCGCGCTCCTCCGCCCCGGCGATGACCTCCAGCGGGAATGGCAGAGGGAGGGCGTCGAGCAAGTGGAAGAGCAGGCCGATGGTCCGCGTGCGGCCGAGGCGAAGCGCGGCCGCCTGCTCATTACGGGAGTAGCCCAATTCCTCCATCGCGCCACGAACGCGCGCGGCCGTTCCTGTAGCGACCAAATGGGGAGACCGCAGCACACGGCTGACCGTCTGCGCGGAGACCTGGGCCCTCGCGGCGACATCTTGCAAACGCGCCTGCTGCATGGCGTCAACCTCGATCTCTTGCATCCCGATGTCAACGCTAACATGTTAGGGTTGATAAAAGAGTAGCGCATCCGCGATGGGATGTCAATAGGGGCGAGAACGGAGTCTGTCACTTTGGGAGCTTGCTTGCCGTAAATTTGGAGAGTGCGTACTTGACGTTGGTGCCCGAGCGGATAGGCACGGACCGCGATGCAAGGACCATCGCCCGACCTCGTGCGGAGCACGATACACGCCGTGCATGCTGTCCATCAGGACGCGGCGGCGGGGCGCGCTTCCATCCTTCAGCACGCGACCAACGTCAAGTACGCACTCTCTAAATTTGGGGGGCTACATTGCACCCCCGCGCTTGCTAGAGCGGCCCGATCACCATGCTCTCCCGCGCCGCTTCCACGACTTCCTTGGTGACTGTGCGCATCGCGTTGATCTGCAAAAGGCGCTCGATTTGGGTGAAGAGGCGCTGAATGAGCCGGAAGTTGCCACCGGTGATGCGCACGATCGCCGCAACCGCCTCCGTATCGGTGAAGTCATCCTGAAAACCTTCGGGCTGGAGCACGAGCGCCCCCACGCCCTCGCCGGCGTGCGCGCCCGCCTCGCCGCCAAGGTGGCCCTGCACAACTTCTGCCTCTGGTTCAACACCCAGCACGACCGCTCCCCCCTTGGCCTTTGCCGACCTCATCGATTGGCCCTGAGAATTTCACACCAAGCGTTAGAGGGTCGTGGCAGGGGATGGACCCGTGGAACATCCCCTCATCCCTTCAGGCCCGTCAGGGTAATACCCTCGACGATGTATCGCTGACCGATCAAGAACACGACGAGCACCGGTATGATGGCCATGCACACTCCCGCTAGCATCACCGCCGGGCTGGTGCTCGCGTATTGTCCCTGTAACACACTGAGGCCGACCGGCAGGGTGAGGTTTTGGGGCGAATCCAGGAAGATGAGCGCCGAGAAGAAATCGTTCCAGAAGAAGTTGAAGGTGAAGATGGCCAGCGCGGCGAGCGCCGGCCGGGACAGCGGCAGGATGACGGTAACCAGGACGCGCAGCAGCCCGGCCCCGTCGACGATGGCCGCCTCCTCGAGCTCACGCGGGATGGTGAGGAAGAACTGGCGCAGCAGGAAGGTCCCGAAGGCGCTAGCCAACCCCGGCAAGATGAGCGCGGCGTGGTTGTCGACGAGCCCCAGGTTCTTCATCAGGATGTAGAGCGGGATGATCGTGACCTGACTGGGCACCATCAAGGATGAGAGATAGATGCCGAAGACGATCTCCCGTCCGGGGAAACGCAGTCGCGCGAAAGCATACGCGGCAAGCGAGCAGGTGATGAGCTGCCCGATGGTGATGAGGCCGGAAACCTTCACGCTATTGAGGAAGAATAGGGGGAAAGGAATCTGCGTCCACGCGGACACGAAATTGTCGGTGATCGCGGGGGATGGTAGCCACGCCGGCGGGTTGGCATAGATCGCTGTCTGGTCCTTGAACGCGTTGGATATCATCCACAAAAACGGTGCCGCGATGGCGGCCACCACAACCAGCAGCAACGCATACAGGACCAGGATAGGCAGCACGCGCCCCACGACGACGGCCGGCTGATCCGGACGGTGCGCCCGCCGTAGCGATTGACGTGTCGCGCTCACCATTGTCTCCTCATACTCGTCCTTTAGTAGAAACAGCCATCACTATTGATAGAACACCCAGCGGCGGCTTATGCGCACCTGGATCAAAGTCAATAGGGCAAGGATGACAAAGAGAAGGACGGCAACGGTCGAGCCGTAGCCGAATCGGAAGAAGCGGAAAGCGGTGTCATAAATGTAGTACACGATGGTACGCGTCGCATCGCCTGGCCCGCCGTTGGTCATGACGTAGGACAGATCGAAGAACTGGAACGCACCTATGAGGTTGATCACCAGCAGGAAGAACGTCGTCGGTGATAGCAATGGTACGGTGATGGCGTAGAAGCGCTGCCACTCGCTGGCGCCGTCGATGGCCGCAGCTTCGTAGAGTTGGGCCGATATACCCTGCAGCCCCGCCGTGAAGACCACGAACGAAAAGCCGACGTTGCGCCAGACGTCGACGGTGATGAGCGACGTGAGCGCCATGGCGCTCGAATCCAGCCAGGCCACCCCTGGGCTCCCGAGCACACCTAGGTAGTAGTTGATTAGTCCCAGGGAGGTGTTCATCAACCAGCCCCAGATGATCCCGACGGCGACGCCGGAGACAATGACGGGGAAAAATATTACGGCCCGAAACAGGGTGCGAAGGAAGCGGCCGAGATAGCGGTTGACCAGCACGGCCAGCACGAGCGCAACCAGCATTTTGGCCGCCACGTCGCCGACCACGAAGATGACGGTATTGAGGAGAACCGTCCCGAGAAGCCGGTCGCCCAGAAGGGTGCGATAGTTACCCAGACCGATGAACTGGCTGTGCGACAAACCGTCCCAACGAAAGAAGGTGAGCGCAAAGCTCGCCACGATCGGGCTGGCGACGAACATGAGGAAGAGCAGCGCGCTGGGCAGCAGGAAAAGGGCGGCACCCAGCGCCTCGCGGCGTTGTAAGCGGCGCATGCCTTTGCGCCTGCCGAAGGCCGCTGCCTGCTTGCGGCGCCCCGTGATGAGTTCGAGCCTCATACGTCAAGATCCCCCTGGTATGGTCGGCGGCCGGCCGTGCGCCGTGGCGCGCGAATTCGGGGACTGCGGACGTTTCGCCCACCCAGGCGTCGCACGCGCTCCGGCCGGGCGAAACGTCCGCAGTCCCCGTCCCGTCCCGTCCCGGGACTTCTGCGCGGTAAGACATGGTTCACTCGACGCTCAGTCAAGCTTGACAGTTTAAGGCGTCAACAGGCATAAGACTGTCAAGTTCGTTTGAACTATGTCTAAGTCTGGATTTCGCACAATGATAACATTGCCGGAGCAATGCCAGAATGTGGCCCGTTTTGGACCATTTCCGGCGTTTCGATGCCGTGTTTGGTGGCGAAAACGACCTGTTCAGACCGCTTATTTGACGATAACGATCACCGTGCGAAATCCAGACTAACGACTTGTTCCAAAATAAGTTGAACACTTATTCCCAGATCCGTGCGTGCATCGTGGGTGAGATAGCTCAGTTTATTCTGGAACGGGTCCTAATACTACAACGTTAGGTCATCAGGACGAGTTGAGGAGACGGCGGAGGGTGCGCTTGCGATGGGAGCGGTGAGCGTTGTGGTTCTGGCGCTGGGTGTAGCGCAGCAGGGCGAGCGCCCGCTGGGGGGTCAGGGTGGGCCGGGGCAGCACGACCTGGAGCAGGGCGCGCACCTGCGGCACGGTCAGAGCCGGGTTTCCCCCCCCCGAGGTGCAGGCGGGCCTGGACCAAGAAGTGATGCGCCAGAAAGCTCAGGGTGACGTGGTGATGCCAGCCGACCCAGCCGCGCACTTCATAGTGGTCCAGGCCGACCTCACCTTTGCCCTCCTCGATGGCGCGCTCCACCGGCCAGCGCGCTGCGGTGCGCTGGGCCAAGGTTTCCTCGGGGAGGGCGGCGGGGGCATTGGAGAGGAAGGCCTTGAGCTCCGCGTCGGGGCCAAGGCCGCGACGCAGCACCACCCACACCGCGGGGCCGGGCAGCCGGTCGCGCACGGCCACCGCGCGCAGGCAGGCCACCTCGGCTACCAGCGGTCCCTTGGCTCCCTCGCTCAGGGTGCGGCGTCGCCAGGCCGTCGAGGGCAGAGAGGCAGCCAGCGCGCCCAGTGCGACCGGCGCGGGGGCCGCCGCGTCCACGCGCACCCGCGTGTGCGGACGCCCCTGCCCCGTCCCCGTCGGCACGCCGGTCTCCGGGCGCTGCAGCCACACCCGTGTGGTGTGCGGGACCTCGGCCAGGTACCACAAGCCCTCCGCCGCCAGACGGTCGAGCAGCGCCGTGTCCCGCCCGAAGCCCTCGTCGCACAAGGCCCAGCGCGCCGGCAGTTGCCCCCGCGCGCGCAGCCCGGCCACCATCTCCCCCGCCAACTCCGCGTGTGTGCGGAACGTCGCGTCGGGAGGCACTCCGCAGCGGGCGCGCCGACCCGCGTAGGCTGCGGTGAACCACGGCTCGGGCAGGTAGAGCCGCCGGTCCACCAGCGTGTAGCCGCGCGGGCTGGCGTAGCAGACCACCACACTCGACTGGCAGTTGGCCCGCTTGCCCAACGGGCCGCACCATTGCCGCGCCACGCCCACCGACTCCGTCCCTTGCTTGGGGAAGTCGCAGCCGTCGACGATATAGGCCCCCTCCTCCGCGTCGCCCAGCGTCTCGCCCACGTAGGCCTGGTGCGCCTGGAGCACCGCCTCGGCGTCCCAGGGGCTCTGCCCGATGAACTGCTGCAGCGCCTGCACGTTGCCGCCCTCCACCGCGTGGGCCAGCGGCTCGATCGTCTTGCGCTCGAGGTCGAGCACCTGGCCTCGCAGGTACACCAGCGCCGCGCGCCGCTGCTCGGGGCGCTGGAACAGCGGGGCGAAGCGCGCGTGGTAGGCCACCAGGTCGGCGGCGAGGCCCTCCACGTCGCGCGGCGCCAGGTTGAGGGTGGGCGGTTGCGCCGAGGGCGGCGCGACCAAGGGTGCATACGCGGCAATCATTATCGGTCCTCCTCTCCCCAGTCTACGTCGCCTCCGCACAAAACCTAACGTTGTAGTATTAGACCGGAGTGGCCAGGATAGTGTTGATCTGCCCGTCAAGCGTCTTCAACATAGCAGCCGGCGTCATCTCGTTGGCTATCATCTTCGAGTAGACGGCATCCAAGGCTGTTTCGACTTCGTTGAATTGTGGCGGCGCCGGGACCGGCGTCGCCGCGGCCAACGAGTCGTAGTAGATGCGGTAGTTATGCGGTGGGATCATCAGCGCGGGATCGTAGGCGATCGACCGCCGAGACGGGATGCTGAAGCCCAACTGCGTGACGTATTGCTGCGCTTGGCGCGACGACATGAACTTGAGGAACGTCCACGCCTCTTCCGGGTACTTGCTGTGCTTGTAGATCGGGTAACCGCCCACGCCGAAGAGAGTCCTGCGCTGGGGGCTGAGCTGCGGGAAGTACTGGACATCGTACGCACTGAACTTGGCTAGGTTGAACGACAGCACGGGCCAGCGACCGGCCGCGAACATACCCACCCGGCCGGCCTCGAAAAGCGGGAAGTCTGGGGCGCCGGGGCGCGGCGATGTCTTGTCCTTCCAGACGAGGTCTTGCAAGAACTGCATGGCCACGACGTTGGCCGGATCGGTCGCGTTGGACTTGGTCAAGTTGCTGTTGTACAAGCCTCCGCCCGCCGCGTCCATCCAGGCCGCGACAAAGTCGGTGTTGCCGGACCACAGATTTAGGCCGTATGCACCGATAGAGCGTAGTTTCCGCGCCACTACCCTAAAGTCGTCACCTGTCCAGTTCGGGCCGGGTGGCACGATACCAGCCTTCTTGAACAACGTAGTGTTGTAGAAGATGACTATGTTATTCCACTCGAAGGGGAGCGCCAATTGCTGGCTCTTGTACTTGAAGGCGTTGACGAGCTTGGGGCTCACATCGCTGAAGTAGTCCTCCATCTCGTGCGCGTCGCGCATGAGGAAGGAATCCAGCGGCAGGGCAAGATCCTTGGCCCCGAAGAGCTGCGCGCCCTCGATGGCAACACGGATGATATCGGGGGCACGGCCGCCCGCGACGAGCGTCAACACCTTCTCGAAATAGCCGCTCCAATTAGCTGCGGCGAAAGATAGAACGTTCACCTCGATGCTGGGGTTCTTGGCGTGAAAGAGCGCGGCCAGCTTCTGCCAGGTGACGGTGTCGGCCGCCGTGCCAAAGATGGTGAACGTCAACGTCACCGGCGGCTTGCGCAGTATCCCGATGCTGCGGAGCCGCTCACGGTCCGCCAACGCGAGCGACGGCCCAGCGCCGAGCGCGGTGCCCCCCACCACTAGGCCAGCCGCCGCCTTCGCGCCTGTCGTCAATAGCGTGCGGCGATCAACCGAGGATGGATTGCCGGCGTCCTGTTGTCCCACCTCTTGTTCGCTCATCGTGATCCTCGTTCTCTATCAATGCACACAATACATAACTACCGCGATGGTCTCCTGTGCGAGTGAACGATCGCGCGTCAACCCGTCTGAATCCGTCTGGCATCCCCCCTTATATCGCTATATCGCTCACTCAGGCCTTCGCCGAGAGGCGGACGGTGCTCCTGAACCCTCGCACGATGAGATCCGCACGGACCCGTCGCGGCAACAGTGGTGTGCCCATCCCCAGCGCGACCAGCATGTTCCGGCGCTCGAGGAGGTACGTCGCGTCCGCGAATCCATGCACGTGCAGGACGTTCCCGTGGACGACTGTGACCGCCGTGACGTCCACCTCGGGCGATTGGAGCGCGAGGAAGAGGGCGAACCCCTCCTCAGGGATCGGCTCCGCGCGTGCCGGTCGCAGGGTCCGCGTCAATCAGCATATCCACGTTAGCGTCCTTATCGCACCCGTCTGCGACGCGACGACCACGGGTCGCATCGCCATATCCTTCAACTCTATGTATGTCAACGATAACGACAGAACGTACGTACGATAGGCATCGTAGCACAACCCCCGAGCATTGTCAAGCCCTCGCACTCCAGATTCCAGAAAACGTCGCGCCGGTGGGAGGATGAAGAGGGTCACCGATCTTGCAGTACTTTCAGTGGGAGGAGAAAGCGATGCAAAGATCGGTGACGCTGGGAGGACGCCGCCGCGTGGCGGCGCTCCTCAGTCGGTTGGAGCAAAAGGTAGGCCAGCGTGGGGATAGCCCGCGCCTGGATCGGCGCAACCGGCGGACGTGGCGGCAGATGGTGTGGGGGGTGCTGGTCGGGCGTTCGACGCGGCTGCTGGCGGTGGCGCGGGTGGTGGCACCGCAGCGGCGGGCCAACAGCGTCAAGGCGACGGCGCAAGGGCTGTCGTACTTCTTGACAGAGGCGCAGGCCCCGGTCGCGTCCCTAAGCGCGGCGCTGCTGGAGGAAGCGGTGCGGGCCATCGATCCGGAGCGGCTGGTGTGCTACAAGGGCAAGGCGCTGCTGGCCCTGGACCCGACGGAGTACGAGAAGCGCAGCCGCGGGACGGGCAAGTGCGGACGGCAGATGGAGCACATCGGGCGCGTTCGCCGGTCCAAGACGACCAAGAGCAAGAGCCCTAAGCTAGACTTTGGCCATTTGGAGGGAGAAAAACGGGCAGACTAAGCAAACGACCACTCCTAGAAAAGAGGTTATCATGCTTACTCTGCCCGCCTCCATTATGGACTGTCTGGAGCCCTTCGCGCCACTCTTCTCGCGCCGCGTGTGGCGGCATGTGCCCACCCTCGTCGGCGGGGCGATCCTTGCCCCCGGTCGGCGGATGGTCAGTTCTATTCTGCGCGTGATGGGCCACGGCGACGATGCCGCCGTCGCGACGTATCACCGCGTGCTCAACCGCGCCATGTGGTCGAGCCTGGGCGCGAGCCGCATCCTGCTCGGCCTGCTCATCGCCGCCTTCGCGCCGGACGGGCCGCTCGTCCTGGGCAGCGACGAGACGCTCGAACGCCGGCGCGGCCGGATGATCGCCGCGACGGGCATCTATCGCGATCCGGTCCGCTCCAGCCACGGGCACGTCGTCAAAGCGCGCGCCTTGCGCTGGGTCAGCCTGATGCTGCTCGTCCCCATCCCCTGGGCCAAACGGACCTGGGCCCTGCCGTTCCTAAGCGCGCTTGCCCCCTCGGAACGGTACGACGCCGAGCGTGGCCGGCGGCACAAGGTGGTCACCGACTGGGCGCGTCAGATGGTCGTGGCTGTCCATCGTTGGTGTCCCACGCGCCCGCTCGTCCTGGTGGGGGACACGGCCGACGCCACCCTCGCGTTCCTCGCCGCCACACGCGCCGTGGCCACCATCGTGACCCGCCTGCACCTCGACGCGCGCCTGTTCGCGCCACCGCCCCCCCGCGTCCCCAAGCAGAAGGGCCGCCCCCGCGTCGTCGGGACGCGGCTCCCCACTCTCGCAGCACGCCTGGGCGATCCGACCACGATCTGGACCCCCCTGACCGTCCCGTTCTGGTACGGTGAGACCAACCGGACCATCGAGATCGTCTCCGACACGGCGCTGTGGGACAGCACCGGCCAGCCGCCCGTCCCCGTCCGCTGGGTCCTCATCCGCGACCCCGACGACGCCTTCCCGTCCCAGGCTCTCCTCTGCACGGACCTCGACGCCTCCCCGACCCAGATCGTGTCCTGGTTCGTCTTGCGGTGGCACCTGGAGGTGACCTTCCACGAGGTCCGTGCCCACCTGGGAGTCGAAACCGGACGCGGCTGGTCGGAGAAGACCATCCGTCGGACGACACCCGCCCTCCTCGGCCTGTTTTCGTTCGTCACCCTGGTTGCTCATGGCCAGTGGACGCAGGGCACACCACTCGTCAAGGGCGCCGCCTGGTACCGCAAACGCGAGCCCACCTTCGCTGACGCCATCGCCGTCGTCCGGCGCTTGTTGTGGGCGCACGCGGCTTTTCAGACATCCCCGTCCGCAGGCGACCTGCGAAAACTCCCCCGCGCCCTGGCTGATCACCTCTGCGACCTACTCTGCTACGCCGCCTGAGTTGGCCAAAGTCTAGCTAAGGGCAAGCGCACCAAGGGCAGGAGCAAGGATGCTAACAAAAAGGGGGCGCCCGCCGCTAGCGCGGCACGCCTGCGGAGCGCGGGCCGGACCACCCGGACGGACACAACGGAGGCACCGCCCAAGGAGGTGGCGACGACGTTCGGCTACGTCGACATCTGGGCAGGGCTGGTGCTCAAGGGCAAGCAGTTCCTGCCGTTGGCCCGTGAGCTCTTCTCGAGTCGGCAGCCCGGTTGCACGAGCCAGAATACGGTCGAGGAGACCGTGCTGGCGCAGGCGCTGGGCGTGCTGCGCCGCGTGGGACTGGCGGCCATCGTCCTGGGGGACCGGGGGGTCGGGCGCAAGGAACTCATCATCCGCCTGGCGAACGCGGAACAGGCCTGTGTGTTGCGTGTGGACCCGGACATCACGGTCTATCCCCCTGACGCCTCCGCGGCCGACGGCCTGCTCTTGGCCGACGCGCTGGAGCAGCAGTCGTGGCAGGGCGAGGTGGAGTGGGATCGGGGGCAGCACGGCCGCCTGCGCTGTCGCCTGCGCACCCTGCGCGCCGCCATCCGCTTCAGCCGCTCGGGACGCAAGGGCGATGTCCAGGAGGCCACGGTCACCTTCGTGGAGGCCGTCCCCCTGGACGGCCGCACCGATCCGTTGGTCCTGGTCACTACGCTGCCCGTCGACACCGTGGCCGAGGCGCGCGCCATCGTCCGTCTCTACGCCCAGCGCTGGGCCATCGAGACGGGCTTCGAGACCATGCACGCCTGGGGCCAGGATCGCTTCATGGTCCGCCGCTGGACCGCCATTGACCGCCTCTTGTGGATCCTGGCAGTGGCCTATGCCCTCACCGTGCTCACCCTGTCCGATCCCACACTGCACCGCTTCCGCGACCAAGCCACGGCCCTGCTCAAGCAACTCAGCGTGGTGGGGGATCGCTTGACGCCCGGCAAACTGGCCGAAGCCATCGGCTTGGATTACCAGCGTCATCAGCGCGCCTGGATCTCCGCCTGGCTCACCTGAGTTTTCTGGAATCTGGAGCTCGCATTGCCTCACAAATAGACCCTGATTGCTAAGCATCTGACCATAAGTTCGGCACAGTTTCTCGGGCGAATCACGCCTAACAAAACCGTGCCAGATTTCTGAGCACATGCTTAGTTGGCGGTCATTGCCGGTACCCGTTTTACTGTGGTTGAGAGACAACAGTGAAAGGGAGAGGGACGATGACCGCCGAGCATGTTATAGGCATTTATGTGGTGATTGAGGAAACGATGAGCGCCCTGGGGCAGACGAGCCACCACCTGGCCAGGGTCAGCGATGCGGAGGTGCTGACCGTCGCGGTAGTGGCGGCAGCCTTCTTCGGGAACCACCACGAGCGCACCCTCGTCGTGCTGCGGACGACGGGCTACCTGGCGCGGTCGCTCTCGACCTCGCGCTTCTCGCGGCGCATTCACGCCCTGGCCGACTGGCTCGCTTTGCTCCTCAACAATGTCGCGCCCCCAGGGAGGGCCGCATGACCACGGTTCCGTGGGGTTGTACCGCGATCGACGTCGCACGGATGCACTATATGGCAAGCACAGCAGTGGACAGGCATCGTCATCTCCTTTCACCACAGGCCGCGATTTACTGCCTTCATTATTACCGACATTGATCGTCAAAACTCATTAGGCGCGAGATCGGCCGCAGCCCGTTCGAGAACTCGCCGCAAGAGTATAGACTCGGACAGGACATCAATCTCATTGCAGCGTTCCCATTCCTGCCACGTATACTCAACGGCAACCGCTCCGTCGAAGCCGACCGCCACAGCGCGATGCACGATATCGGCGTAGTCGAGGACGCCGTTGCTGTGACTCATCTGCACGCGCCCTACGCTAGCCTGACGAGCGTGTAAGTGGCCGGCATATGGCAGGAGCCGGTGGATTGTGGCAGGCGTTTCGCCCGCCGCAAGGTAGTGCGAATAGTCGAGCGAGAGCGTCAGCCCCGGCGTCATCCGCAGCAGACGTTCCGTAGGCTCGACCGTCGCCACGACCGAGCCTACGTGTGGCTCGATCGACAGGCGCAACCCGCCGTCGCGCGCTACGGGGATGAGTTCGGACAGCGCAGTGGAGGCCAGGTCGAGTGAGGCGTCCAGCCCCAATTCCGGATGGACGACGCCGGGGAGTAGCGTGATGCCGGGGATGGCGCACTCGCGGCACACATGGACCATCGTGAGGAAACGTTGCCTATTGTCCCTGCGTACCTCATCGTGCAGGCTGTTGACGGACCGATCGGTGAACCCGTGGCCGAAGGTGACGAACAAGTCGGTGAAGATCAGGCCCGTCTCGCGGCCGATGTCTCGCACCGTGCGGATGAAGCCGTCGGCATCCTCGTCGATGATCATAGCGTCGAAGTTGCCGTAGCCGGCGTGCCCGCAGACATCGAGGGCCGAGAATCCGCAGGCCTTGACGACGCGTGCGCTATCGGCCAGTGAGAGGAGAGGGAAGGAGAACGAGGCGCAACTGATCGTTAGTTCGGATGTTGTCATCGCGTCAACTCCTTGTCGCTTAGGCGAGATAATGAGAATCGAGCCAGTACCAGTAGCGGGTCATATGGCACGCGACAGACGCGGGGCGACGTATGCGACGCCGTCGCGTCGACCCGCTACGTCTTCGTTCGGCCAGCAATCAAGCCGCCGTCGACCCGCAGGTGCGCTCCGTTCAGGTAGTTGCCGGCCGGGGAGCAGAGGAAGGTCACGGCGGATGCCACATCCGCCGGTTGAGCGACCCGCCCGATGGGGATTGTCCCCTCCACCTGCCGCCGCAGCCCCGGATCGCCGAGGTAGTCGGCCGTCAACTCGGTCTCGACCCACCCTGGCCCCACACTGTTGACCGTGATGCCGCGCGACCCCAACTCTAGCGCCATGCCCTGCACGAGCATCTGGGCCCCGGCCTTGGCCGCGCAATAGTGCGTCTGCGTGGCATAGGCCGTCTCGGCCGAGACCGACGTGATGACCACGATACAGCCCCCCCTCCCCCCAGACACCATCGCGCGCGCCGCCGCCTGCCCGCAATTGAACATGCCGGTAAGGTCTGCCGCGATGGTCATGCCCCACACGCGCTGCTCGATCTCAAGGAACGGTTGGTAGATATTGACCCCGGCGTTGGCCACCAGTATGTCCAGGTGGCCCCATTCGCTCAAGATGCGCGCGACCATCGCATCGACCTGCGCGCGGTCGCCCACGTCGGCGCGCACAACCAAGGCGCGGCGCCCCAATTCCGCGACCATCGCCGCCGTCTCCTCCGGCCGGTCATCGGCCCGCACATCGTTGACCGCTACGTCCGCACCCGCGCGAGCGAGGGCTAGCGCGATCTGGCGCCCGATGCCTTGGCCAGCACCGGTCACCAAGGCTACCTGGCCCGCGTTGGGCGCCTCCCCCGGTTCGGACGTTATCGTCATCTTGAATCTCCTTGCGCTATGCGCGCCGCGCGTCCCGACCCTTAGCAGGGCCACCCAGCGGTCTCGGAAACGTGGCCGCGACGATCAGTATCCTCACAACGCGCCCGTGGCGGTGGCCAGCGTGGATCAATAGGCCGCCTCGACCAAATCGATGAAGTGCTCGGCGGAATCGAAGTGCTCTTGCGCCGCCCGCGAGACCGTCGCCGCGTCGCCCGTGCGCAAGGCGGCCAGCAGCTTGTGATGCTGTACGATCGAGTTATGCATGGCGCCGGGGATGCGCAGGATCTGCTGGTGCGCCGAGAGTTCCCACTCTCGCAACTGGTGGAATATGTGCAGCAGCACCCGATTCTCGGTGGCCTCCGCGATGACCGTATCGAAAGAGTAATGCGCGTACGCGAATGCCTGGCGATCGCCGCCGGCGGACTCGATCGCGCGCATGCGCTCCATCAATCCATGGAGCAGGCGGACGTGCTCCAGCGTGAGCAGGCCGGCCGCGCGCACGAGCAATTCGGTCTCGATGAGGCGACGCGCCTGATATACCTCACGCAAGGCCCGCGTCTGGTCGGTCAGGACACGGGCCAGTGAGTGACCGGCCTCCGGGAGGAGCAACACCTCGCTCACGAACGTGCCGCGCCCGGGGCGGATATCCACCAGCCCGGCCAGGGCCAGCGCGCGTAGCGCCTCCCGCACCGGACCGCGCGCTACGCCGAAGCGGGCGGCGAGTTCGCGCTCCGGCGGCAGGCGCGAGCCGGGGAGGAACTCGCCGGAGCGGATCTTCGCGTCGAGGCGATCGAGGATCGTCTCGCCGAGGGTCGCACGTTCTAGCCTCTCTCCCATAGGGCGCTCATCCTACCCGATACTCGGCGAACTTGTCCGGACGCATCGCCGTTCCAGCCCCCGGACGCTGCGGCGTCAGCACGTGCCCATCCCGCGCGGTGATGGGGTCCTCGAACAACTCCCGGGTCCACGGGATGTATTCGATCTCGGTCGCTGCGGGCGTGGCCGCGACCAGGTGCTGATGGACCTGCCCCATGTCGCCCGCGTGCGGCACCACCGGTAGCCCGTGCGACGCGGCGAGCCCGGCCACGTCGAGCCACTCGCTGACGCCGGCCACGCGCGTGACGTCGACCTGGATATATGTTACGGCATGCTGGTCGACGGCGTCGCGGAATGCCAACCGCGAGTACAGGTGCTCCCCAAGGGCGATGGGCGTGCGGATGCGTGTGGCTAAGTGCGCATGGCCAGGCAAATCGTCGGGGTGCAGCGGTTCCTCAAGCCAACGCAGGCCGAGATCGTCGAACCGGGGCGCCCATTCGAGGGCCGTCGCGCGGCTCCAGCGGTGGTTGGCGTCGATCATCAACGCGACATCGTCCCCCAGGTGACGGCGGACAGCGCGGGCACGGCGGAGATCCACGTCCGGGTCCGCATGCCCCACCTTGACCTTGACCGCCCGCCATCCCCCCTCGGCTAGGCGGCCCACGTTGTCGAGCAACTCGTGGTCGGACAGATGTAGCCAACCGCCGTCGGTGTTGTAGGCCGGCATCGTGTCCGGCTTGTGGCCGCCGAGGATCTGCCAGAGAGGACGGCCCGCGGCCTGCGCGACGATATCCCATAGGGCGATGTCGATGGCGGCCAGCGCCATGGTCGTCACGCCTGCCCGTCCCACCCAATGCATCATGGAGTAGTGTAGGCATTCCATCAGGGCGCGGACGTGCAGGGGATCTTTCCCGAGGAGCAGAGGCGCGTAGCCGTCGGCGATGGCGTCGCGGATCAGACGGTCGCCGTGACCCTGCGTACCGGTGAAACCGGTGCCTACGATCCCCTCGTCCGTCGCAATGGTCAGGCCAGGGAAACTCCACACGCTCAACCGGCTCATCGAGTCGGCGACCTCACCTGGTAGGGGCATATGCACGATGAAAGGATCGACCGACGTGATACGCATAGATATCCTCTGCTCACGAACTAGACATGTAGGGTTCCGCTGCCAAGCTTTTGGTCATTGGTACGACCACATGGATTATGGCACGGCGATGACGACGTGTCAAGCGGCGCGTTGCCCGTGCTCCGTCTTACCCTTGGGATGAGGGTTGACAGGCTTGCTTTGCTCTGCTACAGTGGTTGACAGGCCGACGCACCGGCGCCAAGACGCTTTGAAGGTACACCTGCGGTAGTACCAGAAACCCTAACGACCCGCTAACCGGCGGTTAGGCGGTTAGCGGGTCGGGTGCTCCCGCATGCAATGGAAGGGAGGAATTGAGCGGGGATGGATACGCGGCTTGTGGGTAGTCGCGGCAGCACGTTTCGAACGTATCGCTCCCCGGGCCGCACTTCGTGAAAGCGTGCATCAACCATACGAGTGCCCTCATGCGGCACATGTGCATGATAACTGGGCCTGGCCGCGAAGGTCCGCATGCCCGGTTAGATGGAACCGCCCCGCGATGCGGGGCAGTTGGTCGGCGGATGTCGGGGTTGTCCCCGACGCAGTGAAGGAGTGGTCCATCATGGGAATGGAAATCGATAGGACTGAGCGCATTGCACCATACCGTCGTTGGGGCGGTCGCCTTCGCATGGCGTTGATCGTTGGCGTCACCCTGCTCACGGCAGGGCTACCCCTCGGTCAGCGCGTATCGGCGCGGGGGGCGGGCACGCCTGTCTCCGGCCAGCGCGTCACGCTACAGTTCTTCGGGGCGGGTACCAATGCGCAATGGGCGCCCGTCTTCAAGGCGTACGAGAAGTTGCATCCCAATGTGACGATACAGAGCCAGGGTGTGCCGTTCGCGGACTACCAGAACACCCTCGTCCAACGCTTCAGTGCGGGCGGCTCCGGCATCGATATATTCATGGTAGACCCGACCTACATCCCGATCTTCACCCAACGCGGTTTCCTGCTCGATCTCACGGGAGCCTTCGCCTCGAAAGTACGCGGCGTGCTCAACCAGAATGACATCGACGGCGCGACGTACATGGGGCGCCTGCGCACGATGCCCATCTGGGATTCGACGCAAATCCTGTATTACAATAGCGATCTCCTCCGGAAGGCGGGGGTCCAGCCGCCGGGCCCCGCCCCGCAAGACCGATGGACGTGGGAACGGACGATCCAGGCGGCGCAGAAAGTACGGCAGGCGGGCGCCAAGTACGGTTTCGCGTTCGAGCAGGTCGACCGCTACTATCAACTCCAACCCCTCCCCGAATCGTTGGGGGGCGGGCCCGGCGTGACCGGCAAGAACTTGCTCACCGTCGACATCACCAACCCCGCGTGGCAAAAGGCGGCCACCTGGTACGGCAACATCTATCGGGCGGGCGTCGCGCCACGTGGCTTGTCGAACTTAAGCCAGACGTTCGCGGCATTCCAAGCAGGGCAACTGGGTTTCTACGTTGGACAACCGACGGGTATCCAGTACTTCAGCGCGGCTAAGGGTCTCCACTACGGCTACGCCCCGCAGCCGTATTTCGCCGGTGGCAAACCGGTCACGCCGTCAGAGTCGTGGCACTGGGGCGTCTACGCGCAGACGAGCCATCAGCAGGCAGCCCTGGACTTCCTGGCCTACGCGGGGTTGACCACCGAGGGCAGTCTCCAGGCCGCGGCCCAATTCCCCATGCCGGCGAACCTCGCGGCCGCGAAAATCGCCCTCGTCAAGCAACTCGCGCAGTCCACTCCCGCCATGCAGGGGGTAGACACGCTCATCCGGTACGAGTTGGCCCATACCGCGGTACGGAGGCCGCGGAGTCTGGGCTACCTGCAACTCGAGGAGTATGTTACGCGGGCATGGTCTGACATCCGCGACGGGGTGGACCCCAAGACCGTGTTGCAGCAGACCCAGGCCCAGTTGACGTCGACATTCTCCCGCATACAGGCGCCATCGTAGACGCGTCATAGATGAGCATGGACGAGATGGATGCAACCAAGACCGCCACAACCCCGGCACGGGCGACGAGCGCGAGCAGCCCTTCCCTCCGACGGAGGGAAGGGCTGCTCGCCTGCCTGTTCCTTCTGCCGGCCCTGGCGGCGCTCACGACGTTCAGGATTCTGCCCGCGGGATGGCTGATCATCACGAGCGTGCGCGGCCAGTCGGGCGCGCTCGTCGGGCTGGCGAATTTCCAGTTCCTCTTTGGGCAGCCGTCGTTCGTTCAGACGGTGGCGACAACCCTCCTCTTCGTGCTCATCACCGTCCCGTTTCAGATAGCCTCGGCCTTTGCGCTCGCCCTCCTGTTCACGCAGCGCCTCCCCGGCGTCGCCGTTTTTCGCGTCGCTGTGTTCATACCGGTCGCGGTGCCCGGCGCCGTCGCCGCGATACTGTGGGGGATGGCCTACCGTCCCGACGGGCTGGTCAACGCTTTGTTGGGGGTCGTGGGCATCCCGCCGCAGCCTTTCCTCAACTCGCCGAACCAGGCCCTTGGGAGCGTCGTCGTCCTCATTTCCTGGATCGGGGTCGGGTTCTGGATGGTCTTCCTCATCGGCGGCCTGAAGGACATATCGGTCCACCTGTATGAGGCGGCCTCGATCGATGGGGCTGGCCCCTGGTCGCGTTTCCTGCGCATCACCATCCCCTTGATGCGCCGCTCCCTGGCGTTCGTCCTGGTGGCGGACACGGTGGCCGCTTTTCTGCTGTTCGCGCCGGTCGCGATCCTGACGCGTGGCGGCCCGAGCAACAGCACGCAGTTCATCATGTACGACGTCTATCAGCAGGCGTTCATCTTCGGTGACATCCATCTCGCCGCCGCCGAGGCGCTCGTCCTCATGGCCGCGATGATGGTCGTGGTCGCCGCGCAGTTCCGGTTCCTGTCGCGCGATCGAGAGAAATGAGAGAAAGGGCGAGTTAGATGCTGACTCCGGCTGTCGCGAGACGTGGGCGCATCGGTGCGTTGACCCTCATCGCCGCCCTCATTGCCCTCGCCTGGCTAACGCCGATCGTGTGGCTGATCGCTGGAGCCTTGCGGCCCGGCGCGGAGATTTTCGCGTCTCTGGCTCCGCTGTCCCTGCGCACATTCCTCCCTCCAGCGCCGACTTTCGGCAACTTCGCCGCGGTCTTCGCCGGGCCGTTCCGCCTCGGATTGTTCAACTCACTCATCGTCGCGTCGGCGACGGTGGCGGGAGGGCTCGTCGTCTGCGCGATGGCGGCTTTCGCGCTCAGCGCCATGCGCCTCCCGTATCGCAACGCCGTGTTCGCCGTCATCGTGTTCACCTTTCTGATCCCCGAAGAAGTCATCGCCCTCCCGCTCTCGAGCCTGTTCGCAGCCTGGGGGCTCCAGAATACGTACCTGGGGCTCATCCTCCCCGCTGTTGGGAACGGGGTCGCCATCTTCTTGCTGCGACAGTTCTTCCTCGGCATCCCTCGGGAGTTGGTCGAGGCAGCGCGCGCGGATGGTGCGGGTTGGTGGACTATTTTCCTGCGGCTGTACGTGCCCCTATCCAAGCCCGCGCTCATCAGCGCGGGGCTCCTCCTGTTCACGGGTCAGTGGCAGGCATATCTGTGGCCACTCCTGGTGACGACCCGCCAGGACATGTTCATCGCACCCATCGTCCTCGCGCAGATGTTCGGGGAACTCAACACGACCGACTACGGGCAGGTGTTCGCGGCGGCCACCATCCTGTGCCTCATCCCTGCGGCTATCCTGCTGGTGTCCCAGAGATACTTTACCCAGTCCGTCTCGATGTCCGGAATCAAGGAGTGAGGCGGGGAGGCGAGCGTCGCGCGTCTGAGGAGGGCATGCGCCCAAACCGACAACCGCGTCGCCGTCTTGTCGCGGCGCTCCTCGGCGCGCGACGCGATCTCCCCCCGAGGAATCGGGGACCCATGGTGGGGGCAGGCCGGGATAGGATAGCGCAGCGACAGGCACGATGACCTGGGGATCGCGCGACCCCAAGGTGACGCTGTGCGACACGGTCGCGCGAATTGATCGGTTCGGCAGCGTGCGACGCTGCGAGGAGGTGTGTATGCCGGTACCAACGCTACATCAGACGGACCTATTCCGCCCGCATATCGACCCTGACGACCATTGGGATCTCGCCTGTGTCTATGCCTTGGCCGCGCAGGGCCACATCGATCTGCGCGGGGTGCTACTCGATTTCCCGCCCAGTCCGCAGCCGGAGTCGCGGGCCCCCGATGTCGAAGCCATCGCCCAACTCAACACGCTCACCGGTCTCGCGGCGCCGTTCCGGGTGGGGTCCTCTATCCCCGTCCAGTCACGGACAGATCACCAGCAGGACGCCCCGGTTCAAGACCGCGGGGGCGTGAGCTTCGTGTTGCGGAGCCTGCGCGAGGCGGGATCCCCGGTAGTCATCCATATCGTCGGCTCATGCCGGGATGTGGCCCTTGCCGCCAACACCGACCCCGCGCTGTTCACCCAAAAGTGCGCCGGGATATACCTCAACGCAGGGACTGGGAATCCCGACCCCCATGCGGTGCCGGAACGCGAGTACAACGTCCTGCTCAACCCATCGGCGTACGGGGCCATCTTCGCCATCGATTGTCCCATCTACTGGATGCCCTGTTACGAGACGTTTACGGGCGAGACAGTGGTCCGCCAGGATGCGACGTGGTACGACTTCCGCCAGGATGACATCCTGCCGCATCTCGCTCCCGCGGTACAACGCTACTTCGCCTATATGCTTAGCCGTTCGCGGGACACGGATTGGCTCGGGTACTTGACCGATGCGGACACGCGAGACGTCTTCGCCGAGCGCGGCCCCGAGCGCCGCAACATGTGGTGCACCGGCGGGTTTTTCCATTCGGCTGGATTGTCCGTGACCCGCGAGGGGAAGATCGTTTCGCAGGCCGAGGCCGGCGGCGCCGCTGTTTTCGGCTTCGAGCCCGTCGACGTGGCGTGCGATGAGGCGGGGATGACGACCTGGCACGGGGACCAGCAGGCGACCAAGCGATTCATCTTCCGGGTGAGAGACACGGCAGCATACTCACGGGCGATGACGACGGCCATGAAAACGTTGTTGACGACGTTACCGGACGGCGCATGAAAGCCGACCACCATATGGGAATGGATGCGTCAGATTTCAGAATCAGCGGTTGTCGGTGGACAGCCGCTGGATCTGTCAGAAGTCAGAATACAGGCTGCTCATCCCCTACGATTCGTTCCGAGCCCGGGGCCAAAGGTGCCTCGATCTCGCCGGTCATCCTGCGCTTTTGGCCACTTCGATGCTGTTTTGAGGGACTGTATTCTGAGTTCTGACAGATCCGTCGACAGGGCAGACGGCAACGCAACTGGCGTCTCTGACGCCGATGCAGGGCTCGGTGATTACATAGGTTACGTTCCACCCCTCCTCACAGATCGCCATCGGATGTGACCCCCTCGCGCGATCCGCGCGGGTCGCGCCTTACGCGCGCATCATTTCGTGCTTGCGTCGCCCCCGGTGCGCGCGGTGGTCGCCAACGCGGTGCCGTGGACGACCAGTCGATCGGCGACGGCGCGAATGTCGGCGACCTCCGCAGCGGTGGCGCTGGCTACGGTCGCGGCGACCAACTCATCGCAGCGCGCGCGGATATGCTCGAACGTGTCGGGGGGCAAGCCGCGCGCCTCGATGAGCGCCGTCAACCAACGCTTCCCGTAACCCGCGTGTATCCCTTCGTCGGCCCAATCGAAATCCATGTCATGCTGGCTCGTCGCGTCCCCATAGCCCGCGAACGTTTCCGCGCGCTTGGGTTTCTTGCCGATGTTCTTCGTTTCGAAGTAGTGCAGCATCCCCAGCCGGTAGATGGGGTCCTGGTCGCGGGCGCTGTCGTAGATGTACGACCCGAGCGGCACCTCCTCAGGGGCGAAGCCCCAGTCCCGTAGGCGTGTCCGGCCCATCGTAGCGTGCCTGCTCTCGTCGTAGACCCAGCGTGCGGCGTCGGACACGAACTCCCATCTTAGGGGAGCGGCGAAGGCGTCGAGCACGGCGCCGGCCGTCTCGACCGCCCACACCTCGTTGAGGTGGCTGACCGCGCTGCGCAGCTGCAAGGCGACGCCGTCGCCATAGGGGTAGGAGGGATCAACGTTATCGGGCCAATAGAAGCGGCCAAGGTGGAAGCGCGGGTCGTGGGCGGCCTCTCGCGCCGGGGCGAAGGGCACAGAGCCAGGGATGCGGGCAGCGTCGTCGGGCACGGGGGTCGGCGCGTCGAGAGAGACGCCGCCCACGGCCGCCAGCCACGTGTCTAGGGCGGCCGTCCAAGACGCGACCGAGGCGCGGTGGCCGGGGGTCGCCTGGAGCAGTCCCTCGACCAGCGGCGCGAGTTCGCGCGCCTGCCGCTCCTTCTCGCGGGCGGCGACCTCCAGGAACCGCTTGGTCGGACCGTCGCCGAGATCGTCGGCGATGACCAGGTAGGCGCGGTAGGCCCGGCCGAGCGCCGGGATGAGCACGTGCGCGAGCCCGCCGAGGAAAGCGGCCGCGCCGGGCGCGTGGCGCGCCGCGTCGTACAGGGAGATCAAGGGGGCGTCGTCGCCGATCTCCATCAGGCGGCTGGGATAGCGCAGTTCGAAGACGCGCCGGCGCAGGTCATCGGCCACCTGCGCGTCCTCCCAGATGTAGCGCGGGATCGTCATCTTGAGCTCAAACGGGGCGATGGCGGCGAGCCAGCCAGCCTGGCTGCGGATGAGGGCCTCCTCGCAGAAGAAGAATCGTTTGAGGATCGCGCCGGTATCCAGGCGCATCAAGTGGGCACGGGCTTGGGCGCCGGGTAGGTAGCGGTCAGTCTCGACGGGCGCGGTCATGCGGCTCCTCCTCGCTGATTGTTGCTGTTGGGCAAAGCATCCGGGTACTTTGACCAGACGATCTATCGTACGTACGATTCACTCCTCTTCGATATTATAGGAGTGAGCCGGGTCCATGTCAACGATGTGGCGACCGGCGACACGACAACGACGGAAACGGCGGCCGGGCGCGCCCGGCCCCTTGAGTGACAGGGTCTGCAAAAGATCGGGGAAGGCGAACTTCGAGGGCTGGTAGGCTGGGGTATCTCACTACCCACAGTCCAACTGAAGGAGTCCGCCCGTCTGCAGTCTACCGTCCTGCCTACCCTGACCGAGACCCTGGCCGCACCCGCGCGCCACGGCGAGCTGGATGAGGCCACCGTGCGGCGTCTGTCCGAGGCGTTCGTGGCGGTGCCCGATCCGCGTGGGTGCCATGGCCGCCGCGACGACCTGCCCTTCCTGCTCACCTGCCTGGTCGCCAGCCTGCTGTGCAACTGCAACTGCAACTCCACCACCGCCATCGGCCAGTGGCGCAGGGAGCGCTGCGCGCTGCTCGCCCGGTCCTTCCCCCACCAGCGCCGTCACACGCCGACCGGCGCGACCTTCCGCTGGCTGCTGGCGCGCCTGCCGGCGGCGGACCTGGAGGGGGCGCTGGCCGCATGGGGCGCGGCGACCCGCCCCATGCGCGACCGCGAGCCCGTCGCCTTCGACGGCAAGACGGTGCGCGGCGCGACGCCCCAGGCTTCCACCTCGCGCTCGGGCATGAGGGAGTGGGGATCGTCGTGGAGGTGGGGCCCGACGTCACAGCGGTCGCGCTCGGACTGACCGGCGCGTTGTCCTGGCGGGTGCCGTGCAGGGAGTGCACGTCGTGTCGGCGCGGACGAGTCCCCTGGTGCGAACGCTCGGTCGGCACGGCCGGTCCGCGGCTCCATCAGCGGCGCGACGACATCCCGGCCATCCCCTTCCTGCGCACCGGCGCGTTCTGCCCATACGTCGTCGTCCCGGCCGCCGCGGCCATCCCGATCCCTGCGACGCTCCCGTTCGCGTCGGCGGCCCTGTTGGGTTGCGCCATCGCGACGGGCGTGGGGGCCGCGCTGTTCGACGCCCACATCGAGCCGGGGATGGACATCGCGGTCTTCGGGCTCGGCGGGGTCGGCCTGAGCGTGGTGCAGGGGGCCGTGCTCGCCCACGCACGCGCCATCATCGCGATCGACCGCGTCCCGGCGAAGCGGAGCCTGGCGCGTCGCCTGGGGGCGACGGTCACACTGGAGGCCGGCGACGATACCGCCGACGCCGTGCGCGCCGCGACCGAAGGGCGGGGATGTGACGTTCGAGGCCGTCGGACATCCCGCGGTCATGGCGCAAGCGATGGATGGCCTCGCCTCGGGCAGGACGCTGGTCCTGGTGGAGGCGGCGTCCAGGGATGCCGGACTGTCGTTCCGCCCACGCCAGTTCATGAGCAGGCAGCAGGCTATTCGCGGCTGCATCTACGGGTCGTGCCGGCCGGCCGAGCATTTCCCGTTCTTCGGGTGGTGGGCCGTCGACGGGACGCTGGATGTCACCGCCCTAATCTCTCGTACGATTGGGGATTTGGGCCAGGTCGACGCCGCATTTGCGACCATGGGTGACGGTACGGGCGTGCGCATGGTGCTGGAGTTCCCGGACGACCTCGCCGGACACGCTTGACAACGCGCCGACCCAACGTTATGATCATTCTAACGTCAGTACGATCTGTAGTTGCGTCATGCTCCGGCGCAGGGAGGCGAGGGATGTCGAACGCGGGTGGGCGGCCTCCGCGCATCGTGGTTGTGGGCTCCTACGCGGTGGGGCTGGTGATGCGCACCGCGCGCGTGCCAGCGCGCGGCGAAACCGTTCTGGGGCGCGGTTTCCAAATGATGGATGGCGGCAAAGGATCCAATCAAGCCATCGCCTGCGCGCGCCTAGGCGCGGACACCACTTTCCTGGCCGCTGTCGGTGACGATGCGCACGGGGACGCGGCGTTGGCGTTGCTTAGACGCGAGGGTGTCGATGTCACCCATGTACGCTGCGTCGTGGGCGTCCCGACCGGGGTCGGTTTCATCATGGTCGACGACGATGGCAACAACGCCATCGCCGTGGACTTGGGCGCCAACCTCCTGCTCTCGTGCGACGACATTGACCGCGCCGAAGGAGCAATCGCCGCAGCCGATGTGCTGCTCGCGCAATTGGAGATCGCCCCCGAGGTCGCGCTCTACGCCGCAGCAGTGGCGCATCGCCATGGCGTGCGCACCATCCTCAACCCCGCGCCAGCGCGCCAACTGCCCGACGACGGCCTGGCGCATGTCGACATGCTGACGCCCAACCTCTCGGAAGCCCAGACGTTGAGCGGGCTGGAGTCTGCTGATCCGGAGGACCTAGCTAGCGCGCTACGGCGCACCGGTGTCGGGGGGGTGGTCGTGACGATGGGCGAGGGCGGCGCGTGCATCGTCGACCGGGATGGCGCGCGCGTCGTCCCGGCGTACCGCGTGACCGCGGTGGACACGACGGGGGCGGGCGACGCCTTCAGCGGCGCTCTCGCGGTGTCCGTGGCCGAGGGCGCGAACCTCGACGAGGCCGTGTCCTTCGGGTGCGCCGCGGGCGGGTACTCAGTCCGTTCGCTTGGCACAGTGCCGTCGTATGCCACGCGGAGCCAACTCGCATCCTTCGTTTCCGAGCAGCAACCCGTGGCGGCGGGAGGGGTACGGTGAAACGCGGGTCCATCCTCAACCCCGAGCTCAGTCGGGCCATCGTCACATGGGGCGCGGTGATATATTCATCATCTACATGCAACAAGAGTACATCATCGACCGGCAGAATTAGCCGCGCCTGAAATTGCGCGTCATCGGGCAAGCCTTCCCAGCGAGCGCCTCCAAAGAGGATCATCACGCAGCACGTCGCCGGGCCTGTATGACGGAACGCGTCGAACAGGCGCCATTGCTCCATGTGGTGCTTGTCCCGGCGCTACTGATATTGATCCTGCAGCGGCGTTTCACGCTGGCCATTGCAACCTCTGGATCCACATTGTAGCGTGGAGCGACCGTTCAGGAAAGGACATCATGATGGATATAATCATTGACACTGACCCCGCTATGGGCACCCTGGGAGGCGATCCGGAGGATGGCTTTGCCATCATGCTGGCCCTACAATCGCCCGAGCTAAATGTGCGAGCCATCACGGTCGTCCATGGCAATACACCTCTCCACAACGGATATTCGAACGCCGTCCATCTGCTAGAGTTGATGGGCCAGACCGACATCCCCGTCGCACCCGGTCTGTCGCGGCCGATTATGCCCTATCGCGGCTACGGCACGCTACGCAAACAGGAGCAATTCGGCCCCTGGAAAGATCCTCTCAAGGCGGAGCGGCAGGCCGTCGACCTGCTGGTCGACACGGTGCTCAACAACGGTGCAGAGCCGGTGACGATCGTCACCATCGGGCCGTTGAGCAATGTTGCTGCCGCTATCCTGTGCGAACCGCGCTTCGCCCCGTCGGTCCATGAACTGGTGATGATGGGCGGCGCCGCCACCGTTCCGGGCAATAGCACGCCCGCCGCGGAATTCAACTTCTTCGCCGACCCCGAGGCTGCATCAATTGTCTTCAATGCCGGTATCCCGCTGGTCATGGTGGGGCTGGACGTCTGCCATCAGACGGAGATGACCCCTGCGTCGGTCGCCTCGATCGGGGATGCAGCGCCATTGGCACGGTTTGTGAGCGAGTCATGCGCCGACTGGTTGGACATACGCCGGACTATCGTCGGCGCTCCGTTCCACCTCTACGATTCACTGTCCATGGCCGTCGCTTTTCAGCGCGATCTTGTCGAAACGGAATCATGCTGGGTCGACATCGAGACGACGGGACGGTTGACCTCTGGTCAGTCCGTCGCTTACCTCAGCCCGTATACGCGCCGGGCTGTGGACGGTAAGGAGAATTGCCGGGTGTGCTTGAAGGTAGACGCCGCGCGATTCGCGCGGCTGTTTGAAGATCGCGTGTTGGGGCCATTGCGCGACGGCACGTTGTCGCGGCTCACATAAGATAGCCTCGAAGGGGGTATCAACCTTAGCTGTGTCGTTTGGACTCTGGCATAGATTGTCAATGATCACGAGAATTTGGCTCTGCGCCATTCATGATGATGAGGGAGCGAGTCGAGAGGTTTAGGGAATGGTAGGGTACACTATAAATAAACGGCTGTCCTATGCATGTCACGTCTTTCCTTCCCCATCTCAAAAGCATTAAAGTTGAAACCGTCACCATCGCTGATCACGGCATCATTCTCCGTGCCACCACAACCCGCAAGCGGGCGCAGTGCCCCCTCTGCCAGCGCTGGTCTACGCGCATCCACAGCCGCTATTGGCGGGTGATCGCCGACCAGCCCTGGGCCGGCCGGCCAGTGTCGCTCCGCTTGCGCGCGCGACGTTTCGTCTGTCCCAACCCGCACTGCGCACGACGCATCTTTGCCGAGCGACTGCCCACACTCGTCGCCGTCCACGGGCGGCGGAGCATCCCCTTGCGCGACACCGTGCGCCGCATCGGCCTCGCGGTCGGTGCCCGTGCCGGCGCACGCCTGGCCGCTCCCCTCGGGATGCCGATCAGTGCCCGTTCCCTCCTGCGCCTCGTGCATCACGCCGTGGTCCCGGCCGTCGGGGCACCGCGGGTCATCGCCGTTGACGACTGGGCCTGGCGCAAAGGCCAGCGCTACGGCACCCTTATCGTAGACCTGGAGATCAACCGCCCGATCGACCTGCTGCCCGACCGCTCCGCTGAAGCCGTCGTCGCGTGGCTGCAGGCTCATCCCAGCATCGAGGTCATCGCCCGCGATCGCGGGGTCATGTATATCGACGGCGCGACACGCGGGGCACCGGATGCGATCCAAGTGGTCGACCGGTGGCACATGGCCAAGAATTTGGGAGAGGCGCTGGAGCGCCTGTTCGCGCGCAAACATGACGTCCTCGCCGCGATGGCGCGCGCGGTAGCGCGCGCGGAGATGGCAGTCACCGACGACGTGCCCCCATCCATGCCCGTCGCTGCGCCGCGCGGGTCGCGGTCGCGGCGCGACCGTGATGACAGCGCCCGCCGTCGCACCACACGCCTGGAGCGGTTCATGACGGTCCGGAATTTGTATGCGCAAGGGGCCGGCCAGATGACGATTGTGGAGATGGTGGGCCTGAGCCACCACACGGTCAAGCGCTACCTCCAGGCCACGGCCTTCCCTGAGCGTGCGCCGCGCACCCCCCGACATGGTGACCTGCTCGATCCCTACAAACCCTACCTGCGGCGGCGCTGGTCTGAGGGCTGCCGGAACGGTTTGCAACTATTCCGCGAGATTCAGGAGCGGGGGTACGTCAGTTCCCGCGCGAATGTCGCGCGGTTCGTCACGCGCCTGCGCCGCGACGAGCCGGATCCTCCACCGTCACCCACGCACCCACGTCCCCAGCGGGCGGCTGTGCCGCACGTGCGCCCACCGACGCCGCGCGAGCTTGCCGCGCTGGTCCTCCGGCGCCCCGACGACCTCACGGTCACCCAGCGGACCGTCCTGGAACGCGTCCGCGCCATCGATGACGAGATGGCCCACGCCGCCGCCCTGGGCCACGGCTTCATGCGTCTGCGACGCGAACGGCGCGGGGCCGAGTTCGACGAATGGATCGCGGAGGTGCGGCGCGGCGCGGTTCCCGAGGTGCAGGCCTTCGCCGACGGCCTCGCAACGGACAGGGCGGCGGTCGTGGCGGGGCTGACGCTGCCCTGGAGCACGGGACCGGCGGAGGGACAAATTACGAAGTTGAAATTGATCAAACGGCAAGCCTACGGCCGGGCGGGGGTCGCGTTCCTACGCCAGCGCATGCTGCACGCGGCCTGAGCGGCGCACCCGCTATACTGGCACAAACTGGCACAAAGTGGAGATGACCAGGAGGACACGATCATGCCTACAAAGAAGGGGGGAGGGGGACGTCCGGGCGGCCCCGCAGAGCCCCCTCTGCCCGACCGACGCCTGATGGAGCAGCAGATGTCCGCCATCACGCGCCTGCTCGCCGCGCGCGAGTTCGCCTCCATCGAGGAGGCCAATGCCTACCTACGTGAGGCCCTTGCCGAGGGCACGCTGCCCACGCCCGCGCCGGCCACGCCGCTGGAGGAGGCGCAGGAGGTGATCTACCAGGCGCTGGAGGCCCGCGGCAAGCGGCGGCTGGACCTGGCGCGCACAGCGTTGACGATCTCGCCGGACTGCGCCGACGCCTATTACTACAGCGACACTTCCGTTTTTTGGCTGTCCAGCACCTTTGATTAGCGACGCTGATCCTGCGCTTCGCTGAGGGTGAGTAGCAGCTAATCGAAAGATCAGAAGGTCGTTTTGGACCAAGTGTCGCTGTAGTACTATGTGCTCCTGGCCGAGGAGGCACCCACCCCCGAGGAGGCGCGCCGCCTGTATGAACAGGGTGTTCAGGCCGGTGAGCGGGCGCTCGGCGCGGAGGCGTTCACGGAGGATGGCGGGCATTTCTGGGGCATCGTGGAGACGCGGCCGTACATGCGCGCGCGGCAGGGCTTGGCCGAGGTGTTGTGGCACCTGAACGAGCGCGCGGTGGCTATCGCGCACCTCCAGGACATGCTGCGGCTCAACCCTGGCGACAACCAAGGTCTGCGCTACACTCTAGCGGGTTGGCTCCTCACGGTCGGTGACGACGCGGCGCTGGAGCGGCTCCTGGCCGCCTACCCCGATGACGCGGGCGCCCACTGGGCCTACACGCGGGCACTTTTGACGTTCCGCCGCCAGGGGCCCGGCACCGCAGCTGATCGAGCGCTGCGGCAGGCGTTGCGGGCCAACCCGCATGTCCCCGCGTATCTACTCGGGGCCAGGCCGTTCCCGGTGCAGCCGCCCGACTACTATGGCATCGGCGATGACAACGAGGCGGTCATTTACCTGGCGGAGGCGGCGGAGGGCTGGCTGGAGACGCCCGAGGCACCGGAGTGGTTGGCCGCTGCCCTCACCCGCCTGCGACCCTCCTCGTCGCCCCCCAAGCCGCGCCGGCCGCGCCGCGCGTAGCAGCGCCCTTCTCTCCCGCTCCCCGCATCATCATGAATGGCGCAGAGCCAAATGAATGGCGCAGAGCCAAGGTATCGTGATCAGCGACAATAGATCATGGCCCGACCAGCCAGAACAGAGGGCACGGCAGGAAGGAGTACTTAGACAAGGTTCAATCGGACTTGACAGTTTTAAATCGGTGGTAGGTGCGAAATGGCCCGCCGTAGGCATGAAATGCCGCTGCCGCTTTGTTTTCGACTGTTCAGACTGTCAAGCAGAACAGGCTCCAAATGAACCATGTCTAAGGGGACATAGGCCAGCGGGACGTCCGCGACCGCAGCCTCCATTTCGGCGGGGAGCAATTCCTCGTACCGATGGGTTCGCTCCATCCGCTACCCCATCAGCATCGCCTGGCGAGCCCCGGCGTCGCGCTATCCCCGTTCGCGTCGCGCGGCGGCTTGCCCACCGCGCAGGCCGCCGGCCGCGGGTGTGCCAAGAAAATGTGACGGCTGGTCAGCCGGAGGTCAGCGTCGCCCCCGAGATGGTACCTTCCCAAGAGGCACGGGCGCTGTGGGTGCCTGGAGTGTGCCTCGGGGGAGGATACGGGTGGACAGAGACGACCTGTCCGCTGCCATCACACAGGAGATGGGGGCGGTGTTCATGGCGGCGCTGAGCGCGGCGCTGCCGGCGCTGCGTGGGATGGACCTGGGGAGCATGGAACGAGAACTGCGCCAGATGATGCGGCCGGTGATGGGGCAGGTGGTCGAGCGCGTGGTGGCGCTGGAAGCGGCCACGGGGACGCAGGAGCGGGGGGCCTGCCCGGCGTGCGGCGGGCGCATGCGCCGCGTGGACTGGGCCCGGCCGCGCGCTCTGTGCGGCCTGAGCGGCGACGATACGCTCATCCGCGTCTACGATTGCTGCCCGGCGTGCGGGCATGGCTATGCCCTGCTGGACGAGCGGCTGGGCCGGGGGCCGGGGTGTGTTTGCTAACGTAAAAGGGAACCAGATTGGGAGCTCTCTCGCCCGGGCTGGCGCGGGTGGTCTGCCGGGAGGGTGCGGTCGCGGAGGCCGTGGACAGCGTGGCCGGGGCGGTGGCCGACGCGCAGGTACAGGCGGCGATGGTCCGGGCACAGCGGGGGCAGCCGCCCTGGGATCCCGCAGAGCAGGTGGACATCCCCACGAGCGGCGTGCTGGCGGTCGACGTCGACGGGCTCTACGTGCACCGGGACGCAGGCTGGCACGAGATGAAGGCGGTCGCGGTGGCGCCGCTGGGTCCGCCGTGCGACAGAGACGCGGACTCAGGACGCAGGCGTCTGCGCTGGGGTGCCGCCACCGACGGCGTGGGCTTCGAGGGACGGAGGAGTTCTGGTACCGTGCCTACGGCGGGGCCTGTTGGCGCGGCCTGGGCACCGCGGCGGTGCGCACGGTGCTGCTGCTGGGCGATGCGGCGGAGTGGATCGAGGGCCATGGCCGGGCCTTCCTGGCGCTGCCAGGGGTGGAGTTCGTGGAGATCATCGACCTCTACCATGCGTATGAGTACCTGTGGGCGCTGGGCAATGCCGTCTTCGGCCCCGAGACGCTGGCCGCCGCAGCCTGGGTTGAGCCGCTCAAGACGCGCCTGTATCAAGAGGGGCCGGCCCCCGTGCGTGCAGCCGTGGAGGCCCTGGCTCTGGCCCTGGCCCTGGCCCTGGCCCTGGCGCTCGGCATCACGCAGGACGCTCCTGCGGAGGAGAGCGCGGCGGTGGCGGCGGGGCGGCGCGCCCGGGAGTACCTGACCACCAACGCCGCGCGCCTGGACTATCCCGCTTTCGTGGCCCGCCAGTTCCCCATCGGCTCGGGGGCCGTCGAGAGCACGGGCAAGAACGCGATCCAGGCCCACACCAAGGGCGCCGGCAGGCGCTGGAGCGGCGCGGGCGCTCAACAGGTGGTCAGCCTGCGCACGCTGCACCGCTCCGGGCGCTGGGACGCCTTCTGGCAGCGCCAGCCCCAGCGCGCGCCTGCTCCTCTTCCCGCCCGCCCGCCCCACGCGGGCCGCGCCCCTGCCCGCCGCGGCGGACCCCGCCCCTGATCCCGCACCGCCGCCTCCCGTCGGGCCAGCGGCGGACCCGCCGCCACCCCTCGTGTTCGCTCCCGCGTCACGTCCCCGCCCGACGCCACAACAACGTCCCCTGCTGTGGCCGCGTTCCCGCTCCGCTTGATGATCACAATTTTTTGGTACACCCGCTGGCCGGCCGGCCGCACACCCATTGACACCCGCGCCTCGATCAGCTATCGTACGAATGATAGTGTCATCGACCCGCGAGGTGTGGTATGCTCGATCGCGCCAGTCCCGTCCCCCTCTATCACCAGATGGCCCAACACCTCCAAGAACAGATCACGAGCGGGACGCTCACGCCGGGAGACGCGCTGCCGACCGAGGAGGAGTTGAAGCACATCTACGGCGTCAGCCGCGCGACCGTGCGGCAGGCCGTCCAGCAGCTGGCCAGCGCCGACCTGGTGCGCCTCGCGCGCCCCCACGGCACGTTCGTCACGCAACCGCGCCTGGTCGAGCCCCTACCGGCCTTGATCAGCTTCTCCGACGAGGTGCGACGCGCAGGCCTCGCGCCGTCGACGCGCGTCCTGCGCGTCTCGCTGGACCCGGCCCCGCCGGAGGTGCGCCGGCATCTCAACCTCGCCGCCGACGCAGCGGCCCTGTGCGTGAGGCGCCTGCGCCTGGCCAACGACCAGCCGATCACCCTGCACACGTCGTGGTTGGCCCCCTCCCTGGGTTTCGGCGTCGACGACGACTTCGGAGGGTCGCTCTATGGCCTGCTCCGTGCGCGCGGGGCCGAGCCGGCGCGCGCGGAGCAGGTGCTCGACGCTGCCAATGCGACGCCGGACGAGGCGGCGACGCTCGGGGTGCCGCGTCAGGCCGCGCTCCTCGTCGTGTCGCGCGTCACCTACGACGGCACCGATCGCCCGATCGAGTACGTGATTGGCCGGTACCGGGCCGACCGCTATCGCTACTCTGTGAGCCTGAACACGACGGCCGTCCCCGCCCCAATGGCCAGCGGCGTGGTCAGGGTGTGAGTCGCAAGGCACACCCGCCCTCACGCGAAGAACCGGGGTTAGCTAGGCGAGAGGAATCGCCTCCTCCCGCCCGCTTTCAGAACCGGACGTGACGTAGGGTAGGCCGCTAGCGAGGTCCCGGTGCAACCGGGCCTTTTCCAACGGCCCCCTCCGAAGCACCGTGCATCTTTCAATGCAGTACGCTCTCACACCACGTCAGAGGTTGGGGTGCATATTCCGGTCGTATCGGTGACGGATGGGAGCATGCTGTAAGCATCCGCTCAACCGCTTGATGATGGTTTTTCAAGCGTGGGGCAAGGCGCTGAGAGCCTACAAGTTAGGCGGCTGCATTCGTCAAAATCGTGACCGGTATGTGTCCCCCCCTCCCTTGACGTGGTGTGTCGCCACTAGCCTAAATCCTCACATAGGGGTTCCGCTATCATTGGAACAGGTTTGTACGGTAAGCTCCTTCGCTACAGGTTCGCCGCAGCGTCATTATGTGGCGATACACGCAGGAAAGGAATGAGAAAGACATGAGCGGCCAGGTCATCGTGCGTCTGCTGGGTCCGCAAGACCGACTGATCCTAGAATCTCTTGCGCGCGAGAATGCCGCCTTCGATGTGGACGGGCGCGGCGCTCCGCAAGACGTGCTCGAGCCGGCCGCCGCGGCCGCCTATCTGGGGGTGTAAGCCCAAACCGCCGAAAATTCTGTCACGCTCACATAGAACGTCGAGTGCTCTGGAGTGGACGATATCGGGGTTCCGCTATCATTGGAACAGATTTGTACGGTAAGACCTGTTTGCCAGAGAATGCCGGCGATCTCGCTCTCTGACGGGGTGCCGCTCACGGGCAAGATCGGTCAAAAAAGGGCACGAAGGCCCGGAGAAAGTGCATTCTCTGGCATCCCCTTGAGAAGGCGGGGTCGTCGATGACTGTTGCTAGGGCAACCAGCCACGTCGCCGCAAGGCCTCGACACCGACGAGGCCCACTTCCATCTCGTACCGGGTGCCCGCCAACTCGGGGTGATACTCCAACCGTCCATTCTCGAACCACTGCACGGCGTAGCGGCGGTTGCTACCGTCGCCGTTGGCCTCTCGCATCACCCCGCTGATCGGCACCCCCAGGACCGTCGCGCCGCGGCGACCACGCCAGTAGGTCAGATAGCGCCCGGCGAGCACCTGCCCCGTGGCCGGGACGTACAGCCGGTCGACCGTGGACACGACCGGGGGGACGCGACGGAACAGGCGTCCGGCGGTCAGCAGCCGGCCGAGCGGGGCGAGGGTCACCCGGCCGCCGATCACCTCGAACTCGGCGCGGTCCGTGTACTGGACGAGGCGCCCGCCGTCCACGAAGGATTCGCTCTGCGGCGCGCCGAAGGCGTCAAGGCCGCCGTACCGCCCCCAGAAACCGGCGAAGGCCGGCGCGAGGGTGTGGGCCGTGGCGTCGAAATAGCGGCCGCCCCCGTTGGGCGGCGGGGCCGGGTCGGACGGCAGGACGGACCCCAGCACGACAGGTCCGACGGCAGGGAGGATCCCTGCCGTCGCATGCAGCGCGCCGGCGAAAAGCTTGATACAGCCCGTCCCCCCGCGCCGTCCGGCGCTGCCGAAGCCAGGGGCGGGAGGACCTCCCCCGCCGCCTGCGACGGAGAGGGACCCGCTCGCCTGGAGGTCGCGCGCCACGAGGCGTAGCCCGCCGCCGGAGCCGCCGCCCGCGCCCTCGATCGCGTCGGTCACGGGATCGACCGCGTCCTGCTGCGCGCTCCCGCCCTGCCCCGCGCCCCCATCTGCGGAGACCATGCCGGCCACAAGTATGGCCTCGGCGGTGAGCGTGAGCCGGCCGCCGCCCGCCCCGGCGTTGGCCGTCAAGGGCTCGCTGCCGTTGTAGCCGGTTAGCCCGACCGGATCGGGGACAACACCGGCCACACCGGCGTGCGGCGCGGCATGATCCGTTGTGCAACGACCGGCCTGTTCGTAGCGGCCATCACTCCCACCCCTCGTCACGACCGCAGGCAATCCGTCGGCTGTTATTCGTCCGCCACGCGCGACCAGGATAGTGTGCGCCGTGAGCGTGAGGTCGTGACGGGCCACGAGCAGACCGTCGGCGCCGACGCAGACGCGCGGATAGCGGTGGACCCCCGTCAGGGTGCGGACCTGACCCGCGCCGATGCGCAAGTCGCCCGCACCGCACGCCATGTGGTGGACACGCGCGAACCGCGCGTCGAGCGGGAGTCGCTCCGGCGGCACGCCGGCGATGGTCACCAAAGGCGATGGAGCGGGGGGCAGGACGCGTTGTTGGGCAGGGGCGAGCGCGCGGATCTGTGCCGATCCGTTTGGGCTCGCGGGACCGGGCCGATGGGATGCGCCGCCGCTTACGTCCAGGTGGCGCCACAACACGCGCGGGTCGGGGTGCGCAAGCATGAGCGCGATGTGGCCGCCCCGCCCGCCACGATCACGGAAGGGATACGGGCGACCGGCCCCCGCGACGACACCCCCCGCCCCCCCGCGAGCCTCCACCTGCCCGCTCAGCGTGGAGGCGTCCGCCTCCACCACCACGGTCCCGCCGTTTCCTCCATTGCCGGGGGCGTCGATGCCGGTGCAGTTGGGAACAGAGTCCCAACCGGGGCCGCCGTTGGACGAGATGCGCCCCCGGATGATGGCCCGGCGCGCCACGATGGTCAAGGCAAAGCCGGTCCCCCCGTCCTGGGTGAGCGACCCAGGGGCGCAGTCGTGGGAGGCGTAGTAGCTCCCGCCCGGCCCATCCGTCGAGATAGCGCTGTCCGCGGCGACGTAGAGCGCCCCGACCCGCAACGTGAGCGCGCCGTAGGAGGTTAAGACCCCTTTGTCCTGCACGCACACGCGGTCGTAGCGATAGACGCCGGCAGCGATCGTCACGTAGCCGCGGTCGATGATCAGATCGCGCGGTCCGGTACAGGCGAAGGGCGCCACGGTGCTAGCGGGCCGTGGGCGTGTGGCAACAGCACGCGCCGCGCCCACGTATCCCTGGACTTGCCATAACGTTGGAACCGATGCAAGGCCCAGGACGCAACACACCGCCCGTCTCCGAATCGATTGTCTCCCGTGTGTCACCGCTATCCTCAGTGCCGACTTTCACGAATCGTCCTAACAGACGCACACCCTCATCGCAGCTAGTGTAGACCCCTCAGGCTTCCTGGACAAGATGACTCTTGCGTGCATCAATGACCAATGCGGGGGCCCGACCAAGTCTTATCGTACAAATCGGTTCCATTGATAGCGGAACCCCATATCGTCCTGCGTGTGGCTGATCCAGCCGTGTCGGAAAACACCTGTTTGGCGACAGGTCAGCGGTACGCGCCTAGCGCGTCGCCGCAGCCCACCACACGGTGTACGGAAAACCCTGCCGTCATGGTATGCTATGCGCAAACAGCAATCAAGGGGTTTTCCGCACATGCTTGTGGGCTACATGCGTGTCTCATCCGACAACGATCGCCAGTCCACTGCCCTGCAGCGCGACGCGCTGCTCGCGGCCGGTGTCGACGCGCGTCACCTGTTCGAGGACCGCGCCTCCGGCGCCACGGACGACCGGCCCGGCTTGGCCAAGGCGCTGGACTTCGTGCAGCCCGGTGACGTGCTGGTCGTCTGGAAGCTCGACCGGCTCGGCCGCTCGCTGTCGCACCTGCTGACCATCGTCACTACCCTGCGCGAGCGCCAGGTCGCGTTTCGTTCGCTCACGGAGGGCATGGACACCACGACGCCATCAGGCGAACTCCTGTTCCATGTGTTCGGCGCGCTCGCCCAGTACGAGCGCGCGCTCATACGCGAACGGATCATGGCTGGCCTCGCCGCCGCCAAGCGGCGTGGGCGACGCGGCGGCCGGCCGCCAGCGATCTCCGGCGAGAAGCTGGACGCCATCCTCGCCGCGCTCGACGGCGGCATGTCGAAGGCAGCGGTGTGCCGCACCTTCGGCGTCAAGCGCACCACGTTGATTGAGACGCTTACGCGGGTGGATCCGCCCGCCGCCCAAGAGGCCATGGTGGAGTGACGGCAAAGAGCGAGCGCCTGAGCGTCCTGTCCGCTGCCGAGCAGGAAGCCCTCTATGGGCTGCCCGACTTCGACGACGGCCAGCAATTGGAGTACCTGTCGCTGTCCGAGCAGGAACTAGCTCTTGCCTGCAGCCGTCCAGGCCTCCCCGCGCAAGCCTACTGCGCCATTCAGATCGGCTACTTCAAGGCCAAGCATACCTTCTTCCGCTTTACCTGGAACGACGCGCAAGACGATCGTGCGTTCGTGTTGAGCCGGTATTTCAACGGTCAGCTGTGCGAGCCCGAAGCGGTCACCAAACACGAGCGCTATGCCCAGCGTGACCTGATTGCGGCGCTGTTTGACTACCGGCTCTGGGCGGCGGAGTTTCTGCCGCAGCTCACGGAACACACCGCCCAGATTGTGCGGCGCGATGTGACGCCTGGCTTCATTGTCGCCGAGCTGATCGCCTACCTGAACGAGCAGAAAATCGTGCGACCAGGGTACACCACCGTGCAGACGCTGATTAGCACAGCATTGTCAACGGAGCGTCAGCGTTTGGCGGGCCTCCTCGCTGACGCGCTGGACAGAGCGGCCAAGGATGCGCTCGCGCAGCTCCTGGTGCGCGACGACACGCTGTCCGCGCTGGCCGCCCTCAAACAAGACGCCAAGGATTTCGGCTGGCGCCAGATGGCGCGGGAGCGGGAAAAGCGCGCCACGCTGGAGCCCCTCTACCGGATCGCCAAGACGCTGCTACCCACGCTCGGGGTCCCACAGCAGAATCTACACTACTACGCGGGCCTGGCGAACTTCTACACCGTCTACGACCTGCGTCGCCTCAAGCCCGCGCAGACGCACCTGTACCTGCTCTGCTACGCCTGGCAGCGATACCGGCAGCTGACCGACAATCTCGTCGACGCCGTGGGCTACCACATGAAGCAATTCGAAGACGAGAGCAAGACCAGGGCAGACAAGTGCTTCAGCGCGGAAAAGGTGCGACGCCAGCATGAAACGCCCCAGGTCGGGCGCGTGCTGCTCCTGTATGTCGACGAGACGGTTGACGATGCCACGCCGTTCGGCGCCATGCGGCAGCGCGCGTTCACGATTCTGCCCAAGGACGAGCTCCGGATTGTCGGCGAGCGCCTCAGCGAGAGGCCTGCGAGCAAGGTGGCGCTGCGCTGGCAGGCTGTCGATGGTCTGGCTACGCGCATCCGGCGCCATGTGCGCCCGCTCTACGGAGCGCTCGACTTCTCCGGCGGTGCACCGGATCACCTGTGGTGCGCCGCGCACACCTGGGTGAAAGGGGTGTTTGCCAAACAGCAGCGGCTGTCGCAACGTCCATGGACGGAATGCCCGGAGGCCACTGTGCCTATGCGCATGCGGCCCTATGTGCTGACGTTCGACGCGGACGGCAAGGCGACGGGCGTGCAGGCCGATAGGTACGAGTTCTGGCTCTATCGGCAACTGAGAAAGCGTCTGAAGTCCGGCGAACTCTACCTGGATGACAGCCTGCAGCACCGCTGCTTCACCGACGAACTCGTCTCCCTCAACGAGAAGGCGGACGTGCTTGGCCAGTTGAACATTCCATGGCTACGTCAGCCCCTCGACACCCAACTGGCCGCACTCACCGCTGAACTGCGCACGCAGTGGCTCGCGTTCAATCGCGAGTTACGTCAGGGGAAGCTCAAGCATCTTGACGACGAGCGCGAGACCAAGACGCTGACCTGGCGCCGGCCCAAGGCCGATAACACCGCCGCGCAGCAGGACAACTTCTACGCGCAACTGTCGTCCTGCGATGTGGCCGACGTGTTCCGCTTTGTGAACGACCGCTGCCAATTCCTGTCGGGGCTGACACCGCTGCATCCACGCTACGCCAAGCAGGTCGCCAACACGGAGAGTCTGATGGCGGTCATCCTTGCCCAAGCGCTGAACTATGGCAACCTCGTCATGGCGCGCACCAGTGACATTCCCTACCATGTCCTGGAGGCGACCTACCAACAGTACCTGCGCCTGTCGTCGCTGCAGGCCGCCAATGACCGGATCAGCAACGCCATTGCTGAGCTACCCATTTTCCCGCACTACTCCTTCGATCTCGACGCACTCTATGGGAGCGTCGATGGTCAGAAGTTTGGCGTGGAGCGGCCGACCATCAAGGCGCGCCACTCCCGGAAGTACTTCGGTCGCGGCAAGGGCGTTGTCGCGTACACCCTGAGATGAAAAGGGGGCATCAGGCAGCGGGTGCCCTGGGGGTAATAGACACCTCAAACCCGAGGGCTTGGAGTTGCTGGACAAGGTGATCCGAGGTCGGCGCGCGCGAGGCGCGGATGGGGTGAACGGCAAGGTCGCTGTAGGGCTGGTGGGACTGGAGGATATGATAGGCGATCAGGAGGATGGAATGGCCGATGGCGACGGCCGCGCGTTTCTTACCGCGGCGTGCGGCCAGGGCTCGGAAGCGCGCGCCCACGGCGGTGTCCTTGCCGCGCCCCGCAGCCTGCGCGGCGATGACCAGGGCCGCCCGCAACCAGCGTGAGCCCTTGCGCGTCTTGCCGCCCTTGCGCTTGCCCGCGCTCTCGTGGTTGCCGGGGCACATCCCGGCCCACGAGGCCAGGTGCGCCGCCGAGGGGAACTGGCTCATGTCCGTCCCGATCTCCGCGAGCAGGACCTCAGCCGTCTCGCGACCCACGCCAGGGATGGTATCCAGCAGGGCGATCTCCTCCTCAAAAGGGGTCATGCGCGTGGCCACCTCCGCGCTGACCTCCTCGATCGCGCGGTCCAGGACGTCGATGTGCGCCAGTTGTCGCGCCACCAGGAACCGCTGGTGCGGGCCGAAGCGGCCGGCCAAGGCCCGCTCCAATTGCGGAATCTTCTCCTTCATGCGCCCGCGTGCGCACTGCGCGAGCACGGTGGGGTCGGTCTCCCCGGCCACCAGCAGGTCCAGCATCTCGCGCCCGGACTTGCCCATGATGTCGGTGGCGATCCCCGCCACCTTGATGTTGGCGCCTTCGAGCGTCTTCTGCAGCCGGTTGACCTCGGCCGTCTTCTCCTGCACCAGGCTCGTGCGGTAGCGCGTCAGTTCGCGCAGGTCACGCTGGTCACGATCGGGGATGAAGCTGGGGCGCAGCAGCCCGTGGCGCAGCAGCCCAGCGATCCACGCCGCGTCGTTCACGTCGGTCTTGCGCCCGGGCACCGCCTTGATGTGCTGGGCGTTGACCACCAGGACCTCGACCTGCCCCTCGAGCAGGTTGTACACCGGCTTCCAATACACGCCGGTCGATTCCATCGCCACGTGCGTGCAGCCCGCGCGGACCAGCCAGTCCAGCAGGCTCAGCAGGTCCTCCGTGGCGGTCCCGAAGGCGCGCTGCTCCTGGCGGACCCGGCCGCTTGGCAGCGAGAGCAGCAGGCAGACCTGCACCGCGCGCTTGTGGATGTCAATGCCGCAGCAGCGCGGATGCACCACGGCGATCGGTTCCTCGTTTTCCATCAGTCCTCCTTCGTCTCCCCTCGCGATAGCCCCGCGGAGTGGCCGACCCTTCGGATTCTGAGATGCGTGCTCCCCTCGCGGGGGTCACAGACGGGGGTGCCTTCGACCACTCGGATCAGACTGCTGTACGGGCTCGTGCACCAACGGGTCCCGACCTCCGGACAACGGACCTATCTCCCTCTATCCTACCTTCCCGCCGCGCCTCTTTTCATGGGCGGGGGTGGCCGCCGCAGCGGCCATGGGGGACTGCTGTGCAATCACGTTCCCTTGCAGAGCTGGCTTATCGGTGCGCACGAGTTTGAGGCCCATCATGTCTTCGACCTCTGGTATCGCAACACGTCAGACATTGTACCGACCGCGATTACCGGCGACATGCACAGCATCAACAAGGCCAATTTCGCCATCCTGCACTGGTTCGGGCTACGCTTCGCGCCGCGCTTCACCGATTTGGAAGCGCAACTGAAGGAACTCTACTGCGCCGATGACCCAACGCAGTACGAGCACTGCCTGGTGCGTCCTGTCGGGCAGATCGACCTGCAGGCGATTGTGGACGAGCGAGCTAACATCGACCAGATCATCGCCACGCTGGGCCTCAAGGAAATGACCCAGGGCACCCTGATTCGGAAGCTGTGCAGCTACACCCAGCCGAATCCAACACGGCGGGCGATCTTCGAGTTCGAGAAGCTGGTCCGCAGCATCTATACGCTGCGCTACCTGCGTGACCCGCAGTTGCAGCGTGACGTTCATCGCTCGCAGAACCGGATCGAATCCTACCACCAACTTCGCTCAGCCATCGCCCAGGTCAGCGGCAAGAAGGAGCTGACCGGCCGGACCGACATCGAGATTGAGATCAGCAATCAGTGTGCGCGGCTTGTCGCGAACGCAATCCTGTACGACAACTCCGCCATCCTATCGCGCCTGCTCACGACGTACGAGGCGAGCGGGAACGTGAAAGCCCTTGCCTTGATCAAGGCGATCTCGCCGGCAGCATGGCGCCACATCCACCTGAACGGGCACGACACCTTCATCAGCGACGGGACGTTGATCGACCTCGATGCCCTGGTGGCGAGCCTGAATCTCGGGTGACGGAATTTTCGGCGGTTTGGGCTTACACCCCCATTCTCTCCCGTTATTTGGCCTGGAATAAGCGTCGCTGTCACCAAGTGCAAGGTATGTTGATAGATAGGCACGCAAGGTCATCCGAAGAGGGCATGACAAGTGCCGGCTTTTACCAAGAGTCGGCTCTTAGGGGCGATAAGGGATGGTCGATACTGGCCCTGCAGCGCGTTAATGACCGTTGCAAGGCCTCAAGTGCCACGTCCAGCGCCACAACCGGCACTTTAATCAACACCTTGAGTGACCATCTATAAGCCTACCTTGCCCCTGGTGACAGCGACGCTTATTCTGGGCCTGTATCGGGCCATCGACGCGGATGGGAACCTGGTCGACTCGCTGCTGAGCGAGACGCGCGACATGGACGCTGCCAATCGCTTCTTCACGCGGGCGCGCACTGTCGTCGGTCATGCACCAGACAAAGTGACGACCGACGGGCACGACGCCTATCCGCGCGCCATCCGTGAAACGTGCGGACCCGATGTCCGTCACCGCACCAGTCGCTATATGAACAATCGGATGGAGCAGGACCATCGCGGTATCAAACAACGCTACTACCCCATGCGCGGTTTCGGCTCCTTCGCGGCAGCAGCCCGCTTCTGCACAGCCCACGACGAACTGCGCGATCACCTCCGCTCCCGCCAACGCCTGAATGAGACGGTCTCCTTAGCAGACCAACGGCGGCTCTTCGCGGAGCGGTGGGGAGAGGTATGCGCGGTGCTGGAGGCCGCGTAGACGAGAGCGGGTGGGCACCACCACGTACCGACGCGCGCACAGGTCCAATTGCGTTCCGAGTTCTGACGCATCCGCCGCGTGGTCGCACATCATGTCACTTGGTTCGCTTTCTGGGTCTTAGGCACTCTCGATGAGGCCCGTGTGATAGAAAAGTGTAGACTACTGGGCCGGGACTAGCAAGGCCTCCCTCAACAAATGGACAGCACTGCGGTCGCAGACGCCACAATGGTCAGGTCAAGCGCCTCATCCCGAGCCGCGTCAGGGGCGACCGCAGCGACAGCCTGAAACGGGGAATGACGGGATGCAAAAGGCGAACGTCATCCTAGCGCATCGTGGAAGCGCCGCGTCGAGCAATTGCGCATCAACCGTCAACCCTAGCGTTTTCGGTCGTTGCCGTGGCACATCCGCAGGGAATCGGCATCATCGAGAGTGCCTAAGACCCAGGAAGCGAGCAAAATGACAGTACAAGGAGACGGCCTAGGCCTGGTCTCGCGGACGAGGAAGTGAGCGAACAACATGACTGAGCAATTGGGTGTGCCTCAACCGATAGCGATTAGTGCGCTCACAGACAAGCCCGCCGCCCCGCTTCTCTATCTCTCCAGCTCGGACGCAGGCTGGGACGGACTAATCGCGCAGGCGTTCCACGAGCCAATGGAGCTAGAAGGCTGGATGACACCCGCCCTGCCCGACATATCACTGATCTTGTTCAGCGGTGGAGCGATGCGTCTGGAGCAGCGGCGCGCGCGTGGTCCCTGGACAGCGCGCTCCATCCGTCATGGAGATCTGATCCTGCGACCCGGTACGGGCATGTCCTATGAAGTACGCTGGAAGAGCCTGTCTTCCACGCCCACACGGACCCTCCATCTCCGTTTGAGCACGGATCTGCTATCTTGCACGGCCGCGGAGGTAGCGGGCTACGATCCTACACGCCTATCTCTGGTCGAGCGATCCGGCTTTCAGGACCCACTCCTGACACAGATCGGATTCGCGCTGTGGCGCGAACTGGAACAGCGCTCTCCGACCGGAAAACTGTACGCGCGCACCGCCGCCCACCTGCTCGCCATTCACCTCTTGCGCCAGTATACATCTGCCGGAGGCTCCACCACGGACGCGTCGCGGGGGTTGACGCATCAGCAGATGAGACGCGTGATGGACTTCGTGCAGGATCATCTCAGCCAACGTCTCGCCCTTGAGGCATTGGCTCAACAGACCGGCTTTAGCCCTTATCACTTTGCCCGCCTGTTCCGTCAAACGACGGGAGAAAGCCCGCACCAATATGTCCTGCGTCAGCGGATCGAGCATGCGCAACGTCTGCTCACGGAAACGGATGCGTCTCTTGCTCATATTGCATTTGAGAGTGGATTCGCGCATCAGAGCCACTTCACCCAGGCGTTTAGACGGCATCTCGGCCTGACCCCACGCGCCTATCGGCGGGATCGCTCAATCCGCGCAGATTTTTGACAATGGCGCACGACTGTGCAAGATTGTCTCCTTCCATTGACCGTATCATAGAAGCACGGCGGTGATAACAACCGCGTATCGCTCTCCCGTACATATGGCGTGAAAGGAACGGACTCATGGCACTCGAACTCTACATGGTCGGCCTGATTGCTCAGGATATGGATATGTCACTGACATTCTATCGACGGCTCGGTCTTGCCATCCCTGAAGGAAGCGACGACAAGACGCATGTCGGGGTCAAGATGGAGAGCGGGCTCACCTTCTTCCTGGATTCCCGACCGTCGGCTTGGGAAGCCACACCTGGCCCAGAGGACAATCGAGAGCGCGTTGAGGTAGCGAATGGCTGCCGTATTATCCTTGAATTCTACCTGGCGAACCGGGCCGAGGTCGAGACAAAGTATGCAGAGCTCAGAGAATGGGGCTATCAGAGCTACCGCGCGCCCTTTGAGACCTCCTTTGGGATGTATTTCGCGATGATCAATGACCCTGATGGGAACACGATCCTGCTCTCCGCCGACTAAGAGTATAAGATAAGGTGACGCTTTGCCATGCGACGTCAGTCCATAGGAGTGGGCAGGTTGTGGCACAATGTCGAGAAAAGCGTGTCCGAAGGGCAAAAACTGCGGCCAATGCGGTCGTTTTCGGCACCAATGCGGTCCACTTGCGCCCTTGGGGTAGGACAAGCAGTGGAACAGAAAGGGGGGTTAAGCCGTTCAGTTTACTGGACAGGTGGGCGGGCGCCTGCGTATCAGAGCAGCGATGGAGACCGCAGAGACACGGCGCCAGCGGGTGCAACGC